>Ga0114922_10000999_pt1 | contig 27003 bp, 22 predicted proteins | sample AartaG_FD_100975 | JGI IMG/M metagenome (GOLD analysis project Ga0114922, IMG submission 100975) | Deep subsurface microbial communities from Aarhus Bay to uncover new lineages of life (NeLLi) - Aarhus_00045 metaG | ecosystem: Environmental > Aquatic > Marine > Oceanic > Sediment | place... | reverse complement strand
CATTGCCAAGCGGAAGGTGTACCGCCATCTGGTCACCGTCGAAGTCGGCATTAAAAGCGGTACATACCAGTGGATGTAACTGGATTGCCTTGCCTTCGATAAGTTTAGGCTGGAATGCCTGGATCCCAAGTCTGTGAAGAGTCGGGGCACGGTTAAGCAGTACAGGGTGTCCTTTGAGAACATTTTCAAGGATATCCCAAACCACCGGATCTTTCCTGTCAACAATTTTCTTTGCTGACTTGACTGTCTTAACGATTCCTCGCTCAATAAGTTTCCTGATTATGAACGGTTTATATAGTTCGGCAGCCATATCTTTAGGTAAGCCGCACTCGTGAAGATCCAGTTCCGGACCGACCACAATAACTGATCGTGCCGAATAATCTACTCTTTTTCCCAGCAGGTTCTGGCGGAAACGCCCCTGTTTACCTTTAAGACTATCGCTCAATGACTTGAGTGGACGGTTTGCATCTGTCTTAACCGCATTGGCTTTTCTTGAATTATCGAAAAGAGAATCGACAGCCTCCTGGAGCATACGCTTTTCATTACGCAGAATCACCTCCGGAGCTTTGATCTCTATAAGTCTTTTCAGACGGTTATTCCTGATGATCACCCTCCTGTAAAGGTCATTAAGGTCGCTGGTAGCAAACCGGCCTCCATCAAGAGGAACCAGTGGTCTTAATTCAGGCGGTATAACGGGAACGACTTTTACAATCATCCATTCAGGACGATTTATTCCTTTTGAAGCCCTGAATGCTTCAACAACCTGCAACCGTTTTAATGCTTCATTTTTACGTTGCTGAGAAGTCTCAATACTGGCTTTATGCCTGAGCGAGTAAGATAGATCATCCAGGTCAAGCCTTTCTAATAACTGGTATAGTGCTTCAGCTCCCATATCAGCGATGAACTTTTCAGGATCTTTATTATCCAGAAGCTGATTTTCTTTCGGAAGAGTATCAAGAATTTCAAGGTATTCTTCTTCGGTGAGAAAATCCAGGTATTTTATATCATCACTAGCTTTAACTCCAGGATTTATAACAACATATTTTTCATAGTAAATAATACTTTCAAGTTTTTTTGTAGGTAATCCTAATAAATAGCCAATTTTGTTAGGCATTGATTTAAAATACCAGATATGTGCTACGGGGACGATCAATGAGATATGTCCCATCCTTTCACGTCTGACTTTTTTATCTGTAACCTCTACGCCACACCTGTCGCATACAATACCTTTATACCGTATTCTTTTGTATTTTCCACAGTGACATTCATAGTCTTTAACAGGACCAAAAATCCGTTCACAAAATAGTCCGTCACGTTCAGGTTTATATGTCCGATAATTTATTGTCTCCGGCTTTAATACTTCTCCACTGGATCTTTCTAATATTTCTTCCGGCGAGGCAAGTCCAATAGCAACTCTGGTAAATACAATTTTAGTTTTGGTATCTGTTTTGAATGACATATGCTGAGTATTAATTATATTATTTTTAAAGAATAACTAATAGATAATAATTGTTTATCATTAAATAAAATGCTAGACTAAGTTTATACTTAAACCTAATCCTCTTAGCTCATGCAATAATACATTCAGTGATTCAGGAATGCCTGGGATAGGCATTGGTTCTCCTTTTACTATTGCTTCATATGCTCTGGCCCTTCCTACAACATCATCTGATTTTATGGTAAGGATTTCCTGCAAGAGATGAGACGCACCAAATGCTTCAAGTGCCCATACTTCCATTTCACCAAATCTCTGGCCGCCAAATTGGGCTTTACCCCCAAGGGGTTGTTGAGTAATAAGTGAATATGGGCCGATTGATCTGGAGTGCATCTTGTCATCAACCATATGCCCAAGTTTCATCATATATATAATACCAACAGTAGCAGGTTGATCAAAACGTTCACCTGTATTACCATCATACAGGAAGGTTTTACCATAAATTGGCAGGCTGGCTTCTTCAGTATATTTATTAATCTGCTCAATGTTTGCCCCGTCAAATATTGGAGTTGAAAACGTAACTCCCAATTCATGGCCTGCCCAACCAAGCACTGTCTCGTATATTTGACCCAGATTCATTCTTGAAGGAACACCAAGAGGATTGAGCACTATATCTACAGGGCTTCCATCCTTAAGAAATGGCATATCTTCCTGTCTTACTATCTTGGATATTATCCCTTTGTTACCATGCCGGCCTGCTATTTTATCTCCAACTTTTAATTTTCTTTTCTGGGCAACATATACTTTAGCAAGCTGTATAATTCCGGCAGGTAATTCGTCTCCTATGGTAGCGCTATATTTTTTCCTTTTATAAACGGCATCATATTCCTTATATCTGATTAAATAATTATTAACCAAGGTTTTAATAATATCATTTTTACTTTTATCAGTTGTCCATTTATTTGGATTGATATTAAGATATTCAATTTCCTGCAGAATTTTTTGTGTAAATTTAATTCCCTTTGCAATTACTTCAGCATTATAATAGTCCTTAACACCCTGAGAGGTTTTACCATTAACTAAAATAAATAACTTATCAATCAATTTGCCTTTAAGTTCTGCATAATTTCGTTGAAATTCCTCTTCAATTTTATCAAGAATCGGTTTTGTTGAAGATTTTAACTTTCTATCCTTTACAGAGCGTGAGAATAACTTTTTATCTATTATAACTCCCTGGAGTGATGGAGGAGCTTTTAAAGAGGCATCTTTAACATCACCTGCCTTATCTCCGAATATAGCTCTCAATAGCTTTTCTTCCGGTGATGGATCCGATTCTCCTTTTGGAGTAATTTTACCGATTAAGACATCTCCAGGATTTACTTCGGCTCCTATTCTTATTAATCCATTTTCATCTAAGTTTTTTGTTACTTCTTCACTAACATTAGGAATATCGGCAGTTAATTCCTCAAGTCCTCTCTTTGTATCACGAACTTCAAGAATATATTCATCTATATGAATAGAGGTAAATATGTCTTCTCTGACCAGTCTTTCCGATACAACGATTGCATCTTCAAAATTATAGCCTTTCCATGGCATAAAAGCTACTTTCAGATTTCTTCCAAGAGCGAGTTCCCCACCTTTTGTTGCATATCCTTCGGTTAAAATCTGACCCCTGGAAACTTTATCACCTTTAGCTACAATTGGTCTGGGATTAATACAAGTATTCTGATTAGTTTTTTTATATTTTAATAGTTTATACCGTTTAACATCTCCCTGGAAACTAACAAATTTTTCATCTTCGCTCATCGTATATCTTATAACTATCTCATTAGCATCAACATAGTCAATAATTCCATCACCTTCTGCGACTATGAGTAACCTTGAGTCTCTAACAACGTTTTTTTCAATTCCGGTTCCGACAATTGGCGCTTCAGGTTGTATCAGGGGAACTGCCTGGCGCATCATATTAGATCCCATTAATGCTCGGTTTGCATCATCATGTTCAAGAAACGGTATTAGCGAAGCAGCAACTGAAGCAATCTGGTTAGGCGCTACATCCATTAGATCCACTTCTTTAGCATCAGATAAGGGAAAATCCCCATTGTATCTGGATTTTACTTTTGGATTTACAAAATTGCCATCTTTATCCAGCGGAGCGTTTGCCTGTGCAATAACTTTTGCCTCTTCTTCTTCTGCAGTTAGAAAAATTGTACCATTATTAGTAAGATCTACCTTACCCTGAATAGTCTTTCTGTAAGGTGTTTCAATAAATCCGAGAATATTAATTTTTGCATAAACACAAAGCGATGAAATTAATCCGATATTTGGTCCTTCGGGTGTTTCAATAGGACATAACCTGCCATAATGTGTATAATGAACATCACGCACTTCAAAGCCGGCTCTTTCTCTTGAAAGGCCACCGGGACCAAGTGCTGACATTCTTCGTTTATGTGTCATCTCGGCCAATGGATTTGTTTGATCCATAAATTGTGAAAGCTGATTAGTACCAAAGAAGGAATTAATTACAGATGATAATGTTTTAGCATTTATAAGATCTATTGGTGTGAATATCTCATTATCTCTGACATTCATTCTTTCTCTAATAGTACGGGCCATTCTGGCCAGCCCCACACCAAACTGATTAGCCAATTGTTCTCCAACAGTTCTAACCCTCCTGTTACTTAAATGATCTATATCATCAACATCAGTTTTGGAATTAATTAGTTCAATCAGATATTTAATAATTTTAATAATATCTTCTTTTGTCAGAACCTTGGTATCCATATCAGTATTAAGGCCTAATTTTTTATTTATCCTGTATCTACCGACTTCACCCAGGTCATATCTTTTATCGGAAAAGAACAATTTATCAATCACGTCACGGGCAGTAGCTTCATCCGGTGGTTCAGAATTACGAAGTTGCCTGTATATATGAAGCACTGCTTCCTTTTCCGAGTTACATGGATCTTTATGGAGGGTATTATAGATTATTTCATAATCTGACAGGGTTTGACTTTTTTTATGCAGGAGTATTGATTTTGTTCCGGAGTCAATTATATCATCTATATGTTCATTTTCCAGAATTACCTCTCTGTCAATAATTACTTCATTTCTTTCAATAGAGACCACTTCACCCGTATCTTCATCAACAAAATCTTCAATCCAGGACTTTAATACACGAGCTGCGAGTTTTCGGCCAACTAATTTTTTAAGTCCTGTTTTTGAGACCTTTATTTCATCTGCCAGATCAAAGATTTCCAGGATATCTTTGTCACTTTCATATCCAATAGCTCTAAACAGGGTAGTTACCGGTAATTTCTTTTTGCGATCGATATAAGCATACATAACGTTATTTATATCAGTCGCGAATTCTATCCAGGAACCTCTGAAAGGAATGATTCTTGCTGAATACAACTTTGTCCCGTTTGCGTGTAAACTTTGTCCGAAAAACACACCTGGTGAGCGGTGCAATTGGGAAACGACTACCCGTTCGGCTCCGTTAATTACAAACAGTCCCCTTTCAGTCATATAAGGTATTGTACCTAAATAAACATCCTGTATAACAGTATCGAAATCCTCATGTTCGGGATCAGTACAATATAATTTTAGCTTAGCCTTAAGTGGAACGCTATAAGTAAGTCCGCGTTCAATACATTCTTCAATTGAGTATCTGGGCGGATCACTATAATAGTCGAGGAATTCCAATATAAAATTATTTCTTGTATCAGAAATAGGGAAATTTTCACTAAATACTTTATAAAGGCCCTCTTTCTTTCTATCTTCGGGGGTAGTATCTAACTGAAAAAAATCTCTGTACGATTTTAATTGGATCTCTAAAAAATCAGGATATTCAAGCTGATTTTTTGTTGAAGAAAAGCTTATTCTTTCTGAGTTATTATTTAAAGACATTGCTTATGTTTATTTTTTTTGAACTATAGTAAGGCTAAATGCATAAAAGGCTTAATCCCTATAAGAGGGATTAAACCTGAATATTTTATAGGTATATGATACTTTATTTAAGTTCAACTTCAGCTCCTGCTTCTTCAAGTTGAGCTTTCAATGCTTCAGCTTCATCTTTGTTGACACCTTCCTTAATAGGTGAGGGTGATGAATCTACCACAGCTTTCGCTTCTTTTAATCCTAATCCGGTTAAATCTTTTACTAATCTTACTATTTGTAGTTTAGCTCCTCCGGGTGACTTTAATATGACATTAAAGGAGCTCTGTTCTTCGGCTCCACCGCCTGAGGCACCATCAGCAACACCAGCCATAGGAACTACAGCAGCAGAAGGCTCAATACCATATTCATCTTTTAGTATATCAGCTAATTCATTAACTTCTTTAACCGATAAATTAACTAATTGTTCAGCAAACGCTTTTAAATCTGTCATTTTTCTATAATTTAATTATTATTTTATTTTTTTTCTGATAAGGTCTTAACTATGCCAGCCAGTTTACTATTACCTGACTGTAATGCAGAAAGAACATTTATAATTGGTGACTGCAATAATACTATAATATGACTAATAAGTTCTTCCTTAGACTTCAGACTCACTAACATGTCTAATTGGTCATCACCGAAATAAAATGTTTCTTCAACATATGCTGCTTTAAGAATCGGGGTTTTATTTTTTTTTCGAAAATCCTTGATTAATTTGGCTGGAAGATTAGCTGTATCTGATACCATTATTGATGTAGAATACTTTAATGTATCAAAAAGTTCATTATAATCTTCTTTGCAATTCTCTAAAGCCTTCTTTAGCAAGGTATTCTTAACGAATACCAATTTGACAGCTTTTTCATAACATTTCCTCCTGAACCTGTTATTATCTTCTGCATTTAATTCAGAGATATCTGTAAGGTACAAGTATTTTGTGCTATTGATAGTATCAGTGAGGCTGTCAATTATTTTGTTTTTATCCTCAATTTTCATATGTTAAATTTAGATCTTTACTTTTTTCGGAATTATTCATCCAATGCTTTAGTATCGATTTTGAGACCGGGACTCATTGTACTGGACATATAAATACTTTTTATATATGTACCTTTTGCAGATGTTGGCTTAAGTCTGATTATAGCCTGGATAAATTCATTCACATTTTCTACAATCTTGTTAATTTCAAAAGATACTTTGCCCACGGATGCATGTATTATTCCAAATTTATCAATCTTAAAATCAATTTTACCTTGTTTTACTTCTCTAACAGCATTACCAATATCCATAGTTACAGTACCACTTTTAGGATTTGGCATAAGATTCCGGGGCCCTAATATTTTTCCAAGTTTTCCAACTTTTGCCATAACAGGTTGCATAGTAATTATCACATCAATATCGGTCCATCCTTTTTCTATTTTTTCTATGTAGTCATCTAATCCAACATAGTCTGCTCCTGCTTCTTTAGCTTCATTTTCTTTATCAGGCGTACATAAGGCAAGTACTTTAACATCTTTTCCGGTACCATGGGGTAATGTTACAATTCCCCTAATCATTTGATTAGCATTTCTAGGATCAACTCCCAGACGAACATCAACATCCACTGAGGCATCAAATTTTGTAGTTGTAATTTGCTTAATCAATGATGCTGCTTCAGAAAGGCTATATTGAGTGCCGGGTTCAATCTTTTCAAAAGCTAACTTTTTATTTTTTGATTGTTTTGTCATAGTATATTAGAACTATATTTATTTATTTTATGATGGGAATTCTCCTTTCACAGTAATTCCCATACTTCTGGCTGTGCCTGCAATCATTTTCATCGCCGATTCAACAGTAAATGCATTTAAATCCGGCATTTTATCTTCAGCAATTGTCTTTATTTGTGCCCAGGATATTGATCCGACCTTTTCTCTATTTGGTTCCGCAGAACCGGATTTAATCTTTATTGCTTCTAAAATCTGAACTGCTACCGGTGGAGTCTTTACGATAAAAACAAAAGATTTATCAGTATAAACTGTTATAACAACTGGCAGCAATTTTCCAGCCTTATCTTGCGTACGAGCATTAAACTGCTTGCAAAATTCCATAATATTTACTCCTTTTGCCCCTAAAGCGGGACCAACCGGAGGTGAAGGATTGGCTGCACCACCTCTGATTTGTAATTTAATTAATCCAGCAACTTCTTTAGCCATATTTTATTTATTTCTGATTTAATTAAATTGAACTACTCAATATTTCGATGATTACTCAGGAAGCATTATTTATTATTGTAATCATCAAAAGTCTTATATAATGTCAATTTATTTTATTCTTTTTCGACCTGCATAAAGCTTAATTCCAAAGGTGTTTTTCTACCAAATATTTTCACCATTACTTTAAGCTTTTTCTTTTCATCATTTACTTCTTCTATAACACCTGTAAAGCTATTAAATGGTCCGTCTATTACTTTTACAGTTTCACCGATATAAAAGGGTACATTTAGTTCTTCATTTCCTTCTGCTAATTCGTCAACTTTACCTAATATTCTATTTACTTCAGAAACACGTATAGGAGTGGGTAAATCATCACCTTTTGCTCCCAAAAATCCAATTACATTAGTAATATTTTTTAATATATGAGGTATTTCGCCAACCAAAGTAGCTTCAATCAGTACATAGCCAGGGAAAAAATTACGTTCTTTACTGATTTTTTTCCCATTACGAATTTGATATACTTTTTCAGTTGGTATTAATACCTGGGAGATATAGCTTTCTAAATTTAGCCTGGATATCTCGTACTCTATATATTCTTTTACCTTTTTTTCTTTACCACCGATGGCTCTAAGAACATACCATTTCTTTTCAGGTTCTTCCATGCCTTAAATCTGATTATAAATAAAACCAACCATAGATAGTCTCCATTAGATTTTTAAATCCTAAATCCATAAATGCTATAATAAGTGCGATCAAAAGAGAAGCTATCATAACTAAAATTGCACTACTTTGCAGTTCATCCCAAGATGGCCATGTAACCTTGAAAATTAATTCCTTATAAGATTCTTTAACGTAGTTAAATATTTTCATAATATTTCAAAATTCGCACGGGAGGAGCGACTCGAACGCCCGACACCTGGTTTTGGAGACCAGTGCTCTACCAACTGAGCTACACCCGTATAATAATAACGATAAAATCATTATTTATTAATAATGATTATTATCTCCTAACATATAGAATTTATTTAGGTTACTCAATAATCTCAGTAACCTGTCCAGCGCCAACAGTTCTTCCTCCTTCACGTATTGCGAATCGTAATCCTTTATCCATAGCTACTGGAATTATTAATTCTACAGTAATAGTAACATTATCTCCGGGCATGACCATTTCAGTTCCATCAGGTAACTGTATTTCTCCTGTTACATCAAGTGTTCTTAAATAGAATTGAGGACGATATTTATTATGGAACGGCGTATGCCTTCCACCTTCTTCTTTTTTAAGAATATATACTCCTGCTTTAAATTTCGTATGAGGTGTTATAGAACCTTTTTTAGCTAATACCATACCTCTTTTAACCTCTTTTTTATCAATACCGCGCAATAATAATCCGACATTATCTCCTGCTTCACCCCGGTCAAGTATTTTCCTGAACATTTCAACTCCCGTACATACAGTTTTTTTGCCATGCGCACCTAAACCTATCATCTCAATTTCATCACCGCTATTTATTACTCCTGTTTCAATTCTTCCTGTGGCGACCGTTCCACGCCCAGTTATTGAGAAAATATCTTCAATAGGCATTAGAAAGGCTTTATCAATATCACGTGGTGGTATGGGAATGTAACTATCAACTACATTCATTAGTTCAACTATTTTTTCTTCCCATTTTGCTTCACCATTAAGAGCGCCAAGTGCTGAGCCCTGTATCACGGGTACATCATTTCCCTCAAATTCATAAAAATCCAATAATTCACGAACTTCCATTTCAACAAGCTCTAAAAGCTCAGGATCATCTACCATATCTACTTTATTTAAAAAGACTACAATTTTTGGTACATTCACCTGGCGTGCCAACAGAATATGTTCCCGGGTCTGGGGCATTGGTCCGTCAGTACCTGCAACCACCAGTATTGCGCCATCCATTTGTGCTGCACCAGTTACCATGTTTTTTACATAATCTGCATGTCCCGGACAATCAACATGAGCATAATGACGTGCAGCTGTCTGATATTCAACATGCGCTGTGTTAATTGTAATCCCCCTTTCTTTTTCTTCAGGAGCATTATCAATAGAGTCAAAATCTCTAATTTCTGAAAGCCCTTGTTTATTAAGTACTTGTGTAATTGCTGCGGTAAGAGTAGTCTTACCATGGTCTACGTGTCCAATAGTACCTATGTTTACATGAGGCTTAGACCTATCAAATTTTTCTTTAGCCATAACTAAAATATTAGATAATTAAATAATTTACTATTTGTTTTTAATTTATATTTAAAATTCTGAGCCAATGATGGGATTTGAACCCATGACCTCTTCCTTACCAAGGAAACGCTCTACCCCTGAGCTACATCGGCTTATTAAAATGAACGGCAATAAGGGCTTTTATTCTGAATTTTACAAATTTTATATTTAATATAAAATTCCAGAATCCTGTAAAATTTTAAATCAAACCAGTCTGCCAAAATGACTTTCGCACATCTCTGCCTGCTTTAACTTATACAGGCAGGTTAGTCGATAAACCAACCATTGACAGTGAGATTTTAGATTCTTCAGAACCCGTAACCGCTACTTAAACAAACTAATGTATCCCAAATTCAGAGCGGGAAACGGGGCTCGAACCCGCGACCCCAACCTTGGAAGGGTTGTGCTCTACCAACTGAGCTATTCCCGCCAGTAAATTTACAATTTTCAATTCTAAAATAGTTATAAATCTAAATAATTGTAAATCTAAAACTGCTTATCTAAAATAGCTCTGTGGGGAGAGCAGGATTCGAACCTGCGAAGGCATCAGCCAGCAGATTTACAGTCTGCCCCAGTTGACCGCTTTGGTATCTCCCCTTAGCATACGAGCCGATGGAGGGATTCGAACCCACGGCCTGCTGATTACAAATCAGCTGCTCTGACCAGCTGAGCTACATCGGCAAATTTTCAAAGAGCCTTTATAACTGAAAAAACAGTTTATATTCCGATTGAAGGTTATAAATATTCTTAAGTTTTCCATAATTTTATCTCAGCTAAATTTATAAACTGAAGTGTATCTATAAAATACTTGTAATCAGCGGAATTTAATACCCTCCAAAATCGGTTCGCAAATGTATAAATATTTTACTTATAACACAAAATATTTATTTATTTTTTAGATAGCATAATCATTGACCTCTAAGTTTCTGTTTATGTTTTGTTATCTGGCGTTTAAGAGCATTAACTGCACTATCGGTCGATTTCTCAAATGAATTACTCTGTTTTTTTACAAACAAGTCATTACCGGGTATTTCCAGTTTGATTTCGGCAACTTTATTATTTAGATCCTGGACGTTCTCAAGTTTTAAATATACCTCCGCAAAAATAATATCGTCGTAAAACTGAACTAACTTTTTTACTTTGCCGTAAACAAAATCTTTAAGTTTTTTATCAGCAACAAATTTAACAGAATTAATTTTAATGTTCATTTTGCATTCCTCCATTTATTATGCCCGCGGGTGAGCTTGTTTGTAAATCGATTTTAGTTTTTCAAAAGTAGTATGGGTATAAATTTCTGTTGCCGCCAAATTACTATGACCAAGAAGTTCCTTTATTGCATTCAGATCAGCACCGGCATTTAGCATATGTGTCGCAAATGTATGCCTAAGGACATGAGGACTCTTTTTTTCAATAGTTGTAATTAAGTTGAGGTATTTATTTACTATCCTATAGACTAGTTTGGGATACATTTTATTACTTTTCTCCGTAAGAAAAAAATAACCTTCAATACCGGTATTGAACTTTTCGTTCCTTATAGTGAGATAATCCTGAATTGAGTTTGTAAATTCCTGAGTAAAAGGTATAATTCTTTCTTTATTTCTTTTTCCCAGGACTTTCAAATTATGTTCAGCTATATTTATATCTGAAGTTTTCATATTGATAAGTTCACTTAGCCTCATCCCTGTGTTATAAAATACTTCAATTATCAATCTATTTCTTTTGCCTTTATAATCGCTTCCGAAATCAATATCATCCAGCAAAACATCCATATGCCTCTTGTTTATAAATGAGGGAAGCCTTTTCTCTGCTTTTGGCGTTAATACTTTTTCAACAGGATTAAAACTGACTAAACCATCTTTCAACAGATACCTGTAAAATGATTTTAAGGTTGAAATTTTCCTTTTAACTGAACGAATAGACACATCATTATTAACCAGGTACACAATCCAGTCTCTGATTTTTTTATGAGTAACATTTTTTGGTTCAAAACTATTATCGTTAAAACCACAAAAGGATATAAACTGGTTAATATCATCCAAATAGGATCTTAAAGTATGAGGAGAATACCGCTTTTCGTATTGTAAATATTTAATAAATGATTCTTTTTGCTTCATACTTAAAGGAATATATTGAGATATATTCCGGCCCTTACAAAATCAAAATCCTGGATTATCCGTGTTTTCTATGCAATGCTACATATCCTCCTGTTGCAATTTTTGGACATAAACAGCTCGCTTAACTATATCGCGTTTTCTTTCAGATGGTTTTTTGAATGCTTGCCTTGCACGTAGTTCTTTAACTATACCTGTTTTTTCAAATTTTCTTTTAAACTTCTTTAACGCTCTTTCAATATTTTCACCTTCTTTAATTGGGACTACAATCATAAATACTAATTTTTAATGAGCCGCAAAGTTATTACATAAAAAATTTTCTACCAAATTTATAATTGGAAATAAAAAATACGGATAATTGCAGCAATATCAGGAACTTCAATTAGGTGCCAGTTAAATTATAAAAAAGTATATTATTTTACTCTAATAAAATTAGTGAAAAAATTGCTAAGTTTCATTACTAACCTCAAAGAAATTTTTAGTCAACTGACAGATAAGATTTTATTTGAATGAATATTTCTTCTGTCAGAATATTTTTATTTAACAATTCATTAATACTTTTTATTTCACCTGTGAAATTTCTATATTTCAAGATGGCTTTTGAATAATATGTGTTTAGGTATGGATGCTTCTTGAGTGTTTTCTCATCTGTTATATTTATATTTATTCTTGTTATTAATGAGCTATCAATATACACTTCCTTAACGAGTAGATTGTATTGCTTATCTTCAATACCGGTTATATCCTTAAATTGAGCTTTATTTAGAAATCCTCCTAATAGATTCCTGTATTTAATAATATTTTGCGGTAATACACTTTCTGTTCCTAATATTTTTTTTAATGAAATAGTATCAGCCTTATTAATATTTAAAAGTTTGTTGGATTTTTTATCAATGGAATTAGAATTGTATTTCTTCATTTGTATTTTTTCCGGTTTTTTTTCATTGAGATAAATAAAAGGGACAAGCTTATTATACAAAGTCGTATCAATTCCATATATTTTTAACATATCAGTTTTTTTAAAAAATACTCCGCCCCTGGATCTGTATTTATGTATGTTATGTATTACTTTTTTTCTAAAGCCCAGCCTTTGCAGGTCAATAAAACTTGCTTTATTTGGATTAAACTCGAATACCTGATGTTTTTTAGTCTTATGCGGATTTCTATTAATTTCCGGAGGATTGAGCTTTTGTTTTATTACAGGTTTTAATGATTTCTCAAAATCTGCCAGTTCGCTTTTATATTCAGTATAATCGAATTCTTGATTTTTAATTATTACTGGTATTAGCAAATTTCCTGTTATTAGAATTATTATAATAGCCAATAAGATTATAATACTATTTTTTTCCCTTCGGGAAAATGAGAAATAATCTTTTATAGAATTCTTAAGCATGACAGTAAAAAAGTATTTAATCCGGCACCTGCTTAAAATTTTTTTATTACTCCTGATTTAATTTTGCATAAATATGGTTTCAGTTTTTTTGCTTCAGGTGCAATGATATATAATCCCATTATATTTGGAAATGCAGGAGCCAGAATCATCATGTCAGGGGACAATAAAAATATATAAGTTAAAACTTAAATAATCCCAGGCCATTCATAAAAATAAGAGCTATAGCAATAGGAGCAATATATCTAATAAGAAACATAAAAATATTGAGATAAACTACTTTAAGTTTACCCTGGTTTGATACTTCTATCCAGGTTTTACCTTTTCCGTAAAACCAGCCAACAAAAAGTGCAATAAGGCATCCACCCAAAGGCAATAAGATTTTTGAAGCAGTAGAATCCAGCAAATCGAAAAAATTCTTATTGAATAAACGAAAATCCGAAAAACCTCCTGCGGACATTGCGCAGAGAGTTCCCAGATATGATATTGAAATAGTAGCAAACAGAGTGGCATTGATGCGTTTCATTTTTAGTCTTTCAACAAAGAATGCGACAACTACTTCCAGAACAGAAATTGATGAGGTAAGAGCTGCTACGGTTAAGAGTATAAAAAATAACAGAGCAAAAATGTAACCCCCGGCCATTTGCTGGAAAATATTTGGAAGTGTTTTAAAAATAAGACCAACACCGCCACCGGGCTCAAGACCAAAAGAAAATACAATTGGGAATATGGCTATCCCGGCAAGTACTGCTATTAAAGTATCAGCTATAGAGACTATAACGGCAGAATTAGCCAGATTATCCCTCTTATTAATATATGATCCATATGTGATTAAGGTTCCCATGCCTATACTAAGTGAGAAAAATGCCTGTCCTAATGCTTCGAGGATTACATTAGGTTTGATTTTTGAGAAATCAGGTTTAAAAAGAAAATTAATGCCGTCTTTTGCACCAGGCAGTAATAATGCCCGAATATCAAGAACAATGATTATTATCAGTAATAATGGCATCAGGATTTTTGTATATTTCTCTATTCCTTTTTCAACTCCACCTAATACTATTAAGGCAGTTAATATCATAAATATTATCTGCCACATAACAGGTCTTAAGGTTGAGGAATTAAAGACAACAAACATTTGATTAATTTCATTTGCTGATTTTCCTTTAAATCCATTTATTATTGATTGGTATAAGTACTCTAATGTCCATCCTGCAACTGTCCCATAAAATGCTAATATCATAAAAGCAGCAATAATTCCCATTATTCCAATAATATACCAGTGACCGTTTGGTTTCAGTTTTTTAAACGCATCAAAAGGATTTCTTTGAGTAGACCTGCCAATTACAAATTCTGAAAGCATAACAGGCACACCTATGCCAAATACAAAAACCAGATAAATTATAAGGAAGGCACCTCCTCCGTTTTTACCCGCTACATAGGGAAACCTCCAGATGTTGCCAAGACCTATTGCTGAACCGGCCGCAGCAGCAATTATTCCAAATTTGCTTCCAAAACTACCCCTGTTTGAAAGATCAGTTGCAGACATTATAATTCAGAACTATATCAATTTCTATTTATACAATTTAAGTCTTCAAAAGCAATTTTCAATCTTTCTATCACTGCTTTTTCACCTTCTCTTAACCATGCTCTGGGATCATATTTCTTTTTATTAGGTTTATCATCACCTTCAGGATTTCCAATCTGCGTCTGAAGATAATCATGGTTTGCAGCTTCATATTTTCTTACACCATCCCAGAAAGCCCATTGAGTATCTGTGTCGATATTCATTTTAATTACTCCATAACTTATAGCTTCCCTGATTTCTTCACGGTTGGAACCTGATCCGCCATGGAACACAAAAAATACAGGTTTTTCAGCGGTACTAAATTTTGTTTGAATATACTTTTGTGAATTATGAAGTATTATGGGAGTTAGTTTTACATTTCCGGGTTTATATACACCATGCACATTCCCAAATGACGCAGCAATAGTAAACTGGTTGCTGATTTTGTTTAATTCCTCGTAAGCAAAAGCCACATCTTCAGGCTGGGTATAGAGTTTTGAATTGTCAATATCAGTATGATCCACACCATCTTCTTCACCTCCTGTAACACCGAGTTCGATTTCCAGTGTCATTCCTATTTTACTCATTCTTTTAAGATATTTTTTGCAAATATTAATGTTTTCCTTTAGCGGTTCTTCTGAGAGATCAAGCATATGTGAACTGTATAAAGGTTTTCCATATTGTTTAAAATGTTTTTCACCGTGATCCAATAATCCATCGATCCAGGGCAGCAATTTCTTGGCAGCATGATCAGTATGCAAAATAACGGGTACTCCGTATAACTCAGCTAAATGATGTACATGTTTTGCTCCTGATACTGCACCAATAATTCCAGCTTGCTGATTTTCATTTGATAGTCCTTTACCAGCATAAAATAGAGCACCTCCATTAGAAAACTGTATAATTACCGGAGAGTTAACGTCTTTTGCAGATTCCAGAACAGCATTCACTGAATCTGTACTTACAACATTTACCGCCGGCAAGGCAAATTCATTATCCTTTGCTATTTTTAACAATTCAAGAACATCCTTTCCTGTTATAACTCCTGGCTTAATTTTTTCTGTAACTTTCATTTTATTTATTTTTATTGTTAAACAAATTTTATTCTAAATTATCAGCAAATTTATAAAAATATGCAAACTTGTAAATTAAAGCTATTATTAAGAAACAATATATCCTGAAATTTAGAATGGGTAACCTATACCAAACTGAAAATTAAAAACTTTGTAATCATATAAATCTTTTCTTTCTTTATATTCACTTGAATTTATTAATTCTCTATCTAAGAGCCATTTATTTTCTGTAAATGATGGATCACGGAGTTTAAATCCAAAATCAAGTCGAAGTAAAAAGAATGAAAAGTCGAATCGGGTACCAAAACCCGTACCAATTGCTATTTCCTTGTAAAATTTTTTAAAATCAAACAATGAATTAGGCCTGTCATCAATCGGATTAATTGCCCAGATATTACCTGCATCCAGGAATAGTGCTCCTTCAAGTTTCCAGAATAATTTAAATCTATATTCCAGATTGGTTTCCAGCTTAATATCAGCCATAGTATTTGGAATATCAGAAATTGTAGGATCTAAATATGAACCAGGCCCCAGGGTCCTTGTACTCCAAGCTCTTACACTGTTTGGCCCTCCTGAGAAATATCTTTTTTCAAATGGTAATGCATTTGAATTACCATAAGGATATGCACATCCCATAAAAATTCGCCATATTATGCTTTTTGACGGATCAATAATATTATAAAGGCGGAGATCAATATCTGTTTTTAAATAATGGGAATAGGGAACATTAAATACCTTATAAACACCTAAACTGTCTTTGTCCGCATTAATTAACTCACTGACACCATACATTACATTTCCTGCTAATTCTATATTTACCCTTAAAAAGACAAAATCTTTAATTTTTCCAATTTTTTGATTATTAAATTCAAAGCCAAATCTGTTGCCACCGATAAGATGATTCTCATAACTAAACTCCATGTATGTACCGGAAATTAAATCTGTGAATTCCTCAGATTTATAAGGCAGCTGCACGTAATTTAAATCCAGTGGATAAACATAATATGTGATATTTTCATTCCCCTTCCAGTTATATCCAAAAGATGAGTTAGCAATAGTACGGCTGAAATCAAGTCTTGCCTGATAGTTATACGATATTGAAACAGAAGTTTTTGGAGCATATTTTTTTACAAATTTTCCTGATCTTAACGGCAATAGGAACTTAGGAAAATTTATCCTGAATTCAGTACCCAGTTCAAGAGTATGTGATATTCCTGATGCTGAAACTTCTTGTATCGCCTCATAAGCCCCTGTAAATTTCAAATCAAAAGTCTCAGCTCCTCTGAATAAGTTCCAGTTATGGTATAGCAAGTTACCCCGTGCACCAAAGTCACCTGATGAATTAGTCCCCACGATTTGAAACTGGGTAGACTGTACGTCTCTTTTTGTAAGTTCAATATTACAGTCAATTAAATAGTCATTATTAGTATTTTCTGTATAGCCATTAAGTTCATTAAAACTTATATTTATATATTTAAAAAGGCCCAATGATGACAGCTTGTTGTATGTTTTGGTCACGTCAATCTGGTTGTAGTAATCACCTGGTAGTATAAAATTCGAATTGTTAATAATAGAAAATTTGATTCGGGGATCTTCATTAAACAAGTAATAAATATTATTATAATTAATTGTATCATTTACTTTTGTAATTGGGCTAAGGGTAGGTACGGATTTATAATTTGGGTAAACGTAGATATTATTTATTTTATATTTCTTGTGATACCTTATTTTTGTTTTCTGATCCTGCCAGCCTTCCTGATATTCCTTAACGATCATGGTAAGATCAACCTGATTGGATTTATTTCCGGGTTGAGCCTCAAAATATATATATTCTTTAGAGAATTTATAATAACCGTTATTTTTCAGATGATTCTCAATTCTTATCCGCTCTTTTTGCAATACTTCCTTATCAAACAACATTCCTTTTTTTAATAGAGAATTACCCGTATCAGCAACAATAATTGGCTGCAATGTTATATCTTCAAAAGCATATCTTAAGCCATCAACATAATAAGGCGTATTAGGTGTTATTTCGTACGTAACTATAGCGTGTTTTTTTTTAAATTTAACAGTATCCGTAACCTCCGAATGATAGTAGCCTTTGTTTTCAAGATATTGTTTAAATTGTGAATTGGTAGTATTGGTAAAATTTTGATTCCAGATTACCGGTTTTTCTCCAATTTTCCTTAACCAGGAATGAGGCCATTTTTCTTTTTTGATATTTGATAAATTATAAAGAGACAAATGAAATTTTAAGCCTATGATTTTTTTATTTGGCTGCTGTTTCAAATAAGGTTTTATTTCATTCTTACTTATTGATTTATCCTCAATTTTTATCTTATTTTTGATCAATAGATAATTATCCTCAGGTACATATTTGGTCGGGGTACAAGAGATAATGCTGATAATTAGAATGAACTGAAAAAATGGAAATAATAATCGCTTAAATTCTATCTCTTTTCCAGATAGTAACAAGTCATATAATTTTTAAAATTACTACATTCGCGCAAATATAACTTTTTTATTCGCATTATAAGGTTTCATTAGTATGATTCTGTTTAAAACATTAGATATTCAGAAGCAAAATCAATGTCTGAATGTTTATATTTATAATGACAAATAATCATAATTAATAGTAATGCTTGGTAAAAACAAAATTAAACATCTTAAATCACTTAAAATAAAAAAGTTCCGTGATGTTTATGGAGAATTCATTATAGAGGGTGAAAAGATTATTAATGAGTTGCTGGAACATAAGCCTTATTTAATAAAAGAACTGATAACTACTGAACAATGGTTGGCAAATAATACAAATAGTAATATTGGTAAAATAGGAAATATAATTACTGTTACAGAATCAGACATTAATAAAATCAGCTTTTTTGAAACGGCAGGTGAGGTAATGGCAGTGCTTCACATTAAGGAACAAAAGATTAGTAAATCTGAAATTTTATCTGATTTGTCACTTGTTCTGGATACAGTTCAGAATCCCGGAAATCTGGGAAACATAATAAGAACAGCTGACTGGTTTGGTATAAAAAATATCTTTTGTTCTGTCAACAGTGTTGATTGCTTTAATCCTAAGGTAGTTCAGGCTTCTATGGGCTCAATAATAAGAATTAACGTACACTATATGAATCTTAAGGATTTACTGGAAGAATATTCGGTAATTTCCGGATTTCATATTTATGGTACATTTCTTGACGGACCGTCAATATATAATGAAGTTTTAGATAATAGTGCATTTATAATTCTGGGTAATGAATCAATGGGTATTTCTGAAAAGTATCTTCAATATATCAAATCCAGGTTATATATTCCAAAGTATCCTGTTCGGGATAATATTATTGAATCGATGAATATTTCTGCTGCCGCAGCAATTGTGTGTTCTGAGTTCAGGAGAAGAAGAAAATGACTTTTTATTCGAAATGAAATGAAATTAAAAACATTCTTGAATGGAGCTGGTCAATAATGTTTGTATATATTTCTATATCAGGGTAAGGCTTTTTACCTTTTTTATCTTCAGTTTTTAAAACATCTCTTAAGCCTACTGAGTATTTCAATTCTATGGCTAACTTAAAATACTGCATATAGAAATCCATCCCAAACCCAACATCATAATAATAATCGAACAGTTTTAATAATACTATATTCTTTTTTTTGCCATCCTCGTCTTTTTTACCCCAATCTAATTTTGCTCCGGCAAGATCAAATTTAGTATTTATGCCTCCTATTAAAAATGGCCTGAAATTGTTCAGTCTTTTTGATTTATATTTTAGTAACAAGGGAAATTCAAGAAAATTTGATTCAATTTTCACCGGGATATTATTCTGATCGATTATTTCACTATCCTGTAGATCCTCTACTGATAAATCACGGTATTCTATGTGCCTCTCACCTCCGAAGGATATACCCGGTAAAAACCTAAGATCAAAAAATTCTGCAAGCCTTAAATTAGACAACGCATGAACATGAAATCCCGGTTGAAGTTTGGCGACTTCTGCAACTATATTATTGCTAACTGCAGCCTCAGAGTGTTTTATATTGAAATCCATGGTATTAAAACCTAATGAGAAGCCAAAATGTAATAGTTTATCATCATGAGTAGGATCATTCTGCACTTTAGGTTTCTGAGCCATCGCATTCAGTGAAAAGAAAACAGTTGTAATGATTATTATATTTCTCAAGGTTGTATTTTGAATTTTTAGAATACTTCTTATTTTAACGTGAGTACTGCTAAAATAGTATATTAATTTTATATTACAATATTTAGTAAAGTTCTACTTACCAGACTAAAGTGGGCATTTCATTAATAACTGAGTAATACAAATCTTTATACTCATTAATAAAACCATAAGATATATCATCTATCCTCAGCTCTTCTTTTGTAACATGACCAAGAGCTGAGAATGGAAAGTCCTGTTGAATCATATAATCAATGAATTCGGTTTCACGAGCCGGTGATACTGTTACAATTACCCGGCCCTGTGCTTCGCCAAATAAAAACGCGTCTAATCTCACTTCAGCAGGAGAAGTAATATCAAAACCATATCCCTTTATTATAGCTGATTCCAGTAATGCAAAAAATAATCCTCCTTCTGTAATATTATGAGCTGACAGGATTAAATGATTTTTAATTAGTCCTTTTACAGTATTGTGCAGGTTTTTTTCAAAATCTATATCGATAAACGGTGCAGGTGATTTTTTAATTTTATGTATTACCCTTAGATATTCAGACGAAGCAATATCATTCCGGGATTTCCCGATTAAATAAATCATAAGTCCTTTTTCCTTAAAGGCAATAGTTGTATAACTTTTGTTATTATTTAGTTTGCCGACGGCACCAATTACCGGTAAAATAACCTGGTTATCGTCATTTGAACCTGTTTGATTTTTAAGATTCAAATTTATATTAAAATTAGCCAAAGGTGTTTTAAAGTCTTTAATTGACTCTTCTATTCCATCATATATTAATTCAAATTGCTCTTTGAAGTTCTTATTGTCAGTTTCACGAATATTCAAACATAAACTTAGTGCTAATGGTTCGCTTCCACTACAGATTAAATCTTTTATTGTTTTTGCTATCATTATGATAATACCTGTTTTATTGTCTGCAGATACATATTTGGAATTTGCATTAAGTGTGGCTGTTAAAAATCTGTCAAAGCCTTTAAGCTTAAAAATACCGGTATCAGAGGGGAAATTGATATTCATATTTACCGTTCCTGTTTTTGAATCAGATTGAACGTTCACATACGCCTTTACAGCTATGTTATGCTGTTTCAATAGTTTTAAGGCTACTTCCTTATAATTTTCGGGCTCATTGATATTTTCAGTTGAGATATCCGGGATGTTAAAATCAGAATCAGATGATTTAATACCTGAATTATCCTTAACTGATTCCTGAATCAACAGACATTTACCAGGGATATCAACAACCAGTTTACTGTTCTGGTAACACTGGAAGTTATTTTGTTTGATTATCTCACCTGCCTCACAGTTATCCAGCAACCATTTTCCAAGGATATTATTTACCAGGTTTTTTTTGTTCTTATCAATAATTAATAAAAGTGATTGTGGTGTATACCTGGAAAGGATTTTACTTATTTTATCATCAGGCGAATCCTTAGGTAATTTATCAATGTTCAATCTAACGCCTGCATCGCTGTGCGATATTATATTTGCAATCTGGACGATAATTCCTGTTCTGTCAATACTAAATGCTCCGGTAACGGCGTTAACGCGAAATAATTCCAGTATTCCTTCAACTAATAACTTTTCTAATATGGAATTGATAACTATCGGTATTTTTTTATCCTTATAATACTTGTTTTTTAAAAAAGAAAATAAGCTGTCTTTTAATTGTTTATTTGAATTATTAGTACTTAATATCAATAAAGGATCCCCGGGATTTGCAATTAAAGATTTACATATTCTGTCCTTACCGATAATACCCAGTGTTAAAATATTTAATATGGGATTTCGTGAGAAATTATTATCAAAACAAATAGAGTTGTCTATTATTGGAATGCCTGCAGCATTGCTGAACTCGCTTATATCACGCAGTGTGTTATCTGATTTCGATGTATTATGATTAAAAGAATAAATATTAGCTGCAAGGCTTGCGCCTGTTGAGGTAATATTTTGTACGGCACGTTCTATAGTATCAATCCCGGCATTTAATAAACTGTTATTTTCATCGCCATTAGATAAAATACTAATTACGCAAGCAAGGTCTTTATCTATTTCAACAACTCCTATACTATTATTATATATTTCTTTTAAAACAGGTTTTTTATAATTGATAAGATTTATTAATTTCTTACGGGCATATTCAATTTCGGGCCTTTTATACCATAATTTTGATATGATCATTAATTCATTGTAATTCGGTTCTCTGCCCATAAATGATTTGATAATCTCCAGGTCAGAGTTATCTATACCTGATTCATGTGAGGGATTGCTATTATTTGGTGAATCTGACATAATATTGGTTTTTATAGTACATTACTTAAAACAAATATAATTAACTCTTTATTTAATGCATTCAAATAATTAAACTTAAATAATATATGTTCTTATATTTACTCTTTAAAAATAATTTTTTTTAAAATGTATACTTACGATTATTTACTGAATTTCACAAAACGTATTTTCAATAAAATGGGTTGCAGCGATGAGCATGCTTTGATGGCATCAAAGGTTTTTCTTGCCGCAGAATTAAGGGGGCTGCCTTCTCACGGTATGATAAGAATAAAAGACTATTTCCAGCTTTGGGAAGCAGAACGCATAAATACGACACCAGACATAAAAATTGTACATGAAAAATCCAGTACAGCTGTAGTAGATGGTGACAGGGCAATAGGCATGATTGCTGCCACCAGGTCTATGGAAATAGCTATCGAAAAGGCAAAAAATGCAGGTACGGGCTGGGTATCAACCAGGAATTCAAATCATTTTGGAATAGCAGGATATTATGCAATGATGGCACTTAAGCATGATATGATTGGCTTAACAATGACCAATGCCAATCCATTGGTCGCACCTACATTCTCAGTAAGTCGCTTATTAGGTACGAATCCTGTTGCAGTTGCAGTTCCTGCCAATGAGCAACCTCCGTTTGTTGCTGATTTTGCAACTACACCCATTGCACGTGGTAAGCTGGCTGTTGCAGAAAAAAAAGGAGAAAAGACCTTGCGGGGTTATGTTCAGGATGAAAATGGAAACCCATCAGATGACCCTTCGATATTAAAGCGCGGAGGCTCAATGCTTACTCTTGGCGGTGATTATAAACATGGTAGCCATAAAGGATATTGCATGAGTGCTATAGTGGACATTTTCTCAGCTGTTTTATCCGGGGCCAATTTCGGACCTTTCGTTCCGCCTTCAGTAGCTTATTTGCCGGTTCTTGATAAGAAGGTGGGAGAGGGGACCGGACACTTTTTTGGAGCCATGCGTATTGATGCATTCCAGGAAGCAGAAGAATTTAAGGCACAGATGGATAGATGGATTGAGACATTCAGAGCTGCAAAAAGCGCAACGGGAAATCCGGAAGTTGTGATCCCTGGTGATCCCGAAAGAATATGTGAAGAAAGAATCAGAAAGGAAGGGATCAATGTCTTGCCTGCGATAATGCAGGATTTAAAAGAAATAGCCGAAAAGCTGGGAGTTGAGTTTGAAGTAAGATGATAGTAAATACAAATCACTTCTCATTATTCATAAATCCTTGCTTTTCAATAACTTTAAGAAACTGCTGGGAGAAATATACATTGTCTTTTTCAGGATAACGGTTATCAGTGAACACCTGGGCAAGGGTTTCTTTATTATTCTCTTCTAATAGTTGAGCTGTTAGTCTTGATGATTCTTTTTCCTCATAGATATCATCGATTTCAGAAGGAGAATAATCTTTATATTTCTCCTGGTGTACAACAGCTTTTAACGGCAAACGATCGGTTAAGCCGGGATTTTCGTCAGGATAACCAATGACAATAGCAGCAACAGGAACTACACTTTCCGGAAGATTTAGTATTTCAACAATTTTATCTGCCATATATGTTGCAGTACCTAAATAACAAATTCCCAGTTTACGTGCTTCGGCAGCTATTGCAATATTCTGGGAGACCAGTAAAGCATCAATAGCAGCAGTAAAGAATGAGAGGTAATTATCAAACCCTGGTTTTGCCTGTCGTTGAAGGCACCATTTGTTGAACCTGTTAAAATCGGCACAGAAAGTAATATGAATCGGTGCCTGTAATACCATATCCTGCTTGAAATGCGCTTCCCAGAGTTGCTTCTTTATCTCGTTGTCTCTTGTAACAATTATGCTGTAAACCTGCATATTTCCGGTAGTTGATGCCCTGGTTCCGGCTCTTAATATTTCTTCCAGAATCCTGTCATCCACAGGATCATTTTTGTATTTTCTTATTGATCGATGCCTGAAGATAGTTTCTAACATTTATTTATGTTTTAGCTTTATAAATTGTTAAGCAAAAATATGAAAGATAATAATAAAATTGAATTTTGTGGACTCTTTTGTCATGCGTGTTAGCAAATCCGAAGATGGTCATGCAGTAACTGTGAAACGCCATATAGCTGGTATGATATTGAGTGTAAGAATTTCAGTGAACTGATAAATGGATATAGAAAACTTGTATAAGAATATTTACTATTATAACTTAACTGATACATATGGCAGGTATTATAATTAATAAAAGAGAATTTTGGCAAAAGAGAAATATTTAATCTTTTGCCAATAGGTGAAATTTATCGTAAATTTATTTCCGGTGAGAAACCGGTAATATAATAACCTTTTATACACGAATATGACAACCAATTTAAAAGTAAACATAGAAGCATTTTATAAAGTTACTTATGGACTATATATTGTAAGTTCAAAAGTGAATGAAAAACTAAGCGGATATATTTCCAATACTGTATTTCAGGTTACTGCAGAACCGGTTCAATTTGCTGTTTGTTGCAGTAAAAATAATTTTACATCAGAAGTAATAAAGCAGAGTAAAGCTTTTTCAATATCCGTTCTGGAACAAGATACTGCGGCAGAACTAATTGGACTATTCGGGTACAAAAGCGGCAAAGATGTTAATAAATTCAAGGGTATAAATTATATTACGGGTGAAACCGGAGTGCCGATTGTTCTGGATAATACCATTGCATGGTTTGAGTGTGAAGTAGTACAGACTTATGATGTAGGATCGCATGTGCTATTTATCGGAAAACTGGTTAATAACGATTTGGTTGATATTGATAGAGCTCCGTTAACATATGCCTATTACAGAGAAGTAAAAAAAGGAGTTGCCCCCAAAAATGCACCAACATATATTGATAAAAGTCAAATAAATATGAACATATCTGAAGGGAAAAATGTTAAGAAATATAAATGCAATGTATGCGGATATATTTATGATCCTGAATCAGGTGATGAAAAGGGAGGAATACCAGAAGGTACCGCCTTTGAGGAATTACCCAAAGACTGGATTTGTCCGGTTTGCGGTACTCAAAAATCGGATTTTACAGAAATTTAGTAGAAAATAAATTAAATTAATTATTTAAAATAAGTGAAATGAGTAAGACAGAAGAAAATCTTAAAACAGCATTTGCAGGAGAGAGCCAGGCACGAAATAAATACGTTTATTTTGCTAAGGTTGCCAGAAATGAAGGTTATCATTACATAGCAAAAATATTTGAAGAAACAGCTGAAAACGAGCAGCAACATGCCAAGGATGAGTTTAAATTACTGGAGGGTATAGGAAACACAGTTGCTAACCTGAAAGAAGCAATTGAAGGAGAAAATTATGAAACAACTCAGATGTATCCCGGATTTGGAAAAGTAGCACGTGAAGAAGGAAATACAAAAGCTGCAGTACTATTTGAGCAGATTGCCAAAGTAGAAGCTAAGCATCGTGACAGGTATAAGAAACTACTTGAAATGATTGAAAAAGGAATAGTATTTAAGAGAGAGAAACCAGTTACATGGACGTGTTTGAAATGTGGCTATAAACACGAGGGGACAGAACCTCCTGAAAAATGCCCTTGTTGTCAACACCCGAAAGAATATTTTGAACCGGAAACAATTTAAGTTTCACTCACCCGGCAAAGTCCTCCTTTTCAGTCGCTCGGGTCTACCCGAGTGACAAATTTTTAAAGCCTTGATTTTTCAGTTACTTTTTGATAAAAAAGTAACTGAAAAGCCTGTCCGGCTCGAGGACATAAAAAAAATGTAACCATTTTAATTATTGAAAGTCTTTTATTATGTAAATTGATTGGATATTTAAAATCGGCAGTGTGATTTCAGACAACGAATTAATGCTTAAGGTTAAATCTGGCGATATTGATCGGTTAGGATTGATATATGAACGCTACAACAAGTCACTATTTGGTTATTTTATAAACCTGACAAACAGAACAGATATTAGTGAGGATCTTGTACAAAATGTTTTTATGAGAATCCTGCAGTATCGTAGCAAGTATAAAGGTAACGGACACTTTAATGTCTGGATTTATAAAATTGCTATAATATAATTACAATAAAATTAACAGTTTTTTATATAAATTTGTCTTATAGAGCAACCTCAATAAAGATATGGAATTTGCGTTAAATGTTAATAAAGAAGTAAATTATAAACAAATTTATGTAACACAGAAGACATATTTTTGCAAGAAAAATATATGACAAAGCTGGAATTATTATCTTTTTTACCTTTTATATTTTTAGGATTCACAACTGCATATAGCCAAACTAACAAAAAAAATACCCGCCAGGAGTATATCTTCATGTATAAGGATTTGGCTGTTAAAGAGATGAAGAGAACAGGAATACCTGCGAGTATAACCCTTGCACAGGGTGTCCTTGAATCAGGCAACGGGAATAGCCGTCTTGCAAGAAAAGCTAATAATCATTTCGGTATAAAGTGTCACGACTGGAAAGGAAAGAAGATTCGTCATGATGATGATCTTAAAAATGAATGTTTCAGGAAATATAAATCAGCTAATAAATCATATGAGGATCATTCAGATTTTTTAACTTCCAAAAAAAGATATTCTTTTTT
>Ga0114922_10000998_pt1 | contig 27035 bp, 19 predicted proteins | sample AartaG_FD_100975 | JGI IMG/M metagenome (GOLD analysis project Ga0114922, IMG submission 100975) | Deep subsurface microbial communities from Aarhus Bay to uncover new lineages of life (NeLLi) - Aarhus_00045 metaG | ecosystem: Environmental > Aquatic > Marine > Oceanic > Sediment | place... | reverse complement strand
TCGCCGTTTACTTCGAGCCACTCGCCCATTTCGCCCAGCAGCTCGACAGCTTCGGGTGGAAAAGTACCATCGGGCCTCGGGGGCACATTCAATAATAAACGGCCGTTTTTACTCACCATATCCACAAGCTCATCTATCAGGGTATTCGCTGAGTGAAAGGTAATATCCGGGCCGCGGTAAAACCATGTCGTCGGATGCGCAATATCGACATCGTTAATCCATTCATCGTAGGGCAGCTCACCCAACCTGCCGTTCTCGATATCCCTCATGCCCACACCCGGCGGCAGGTCATATTCCTTGTAGAGAATCTCCACTGGCTTGCCCCACTCAATTTCCTTGTTATAGTAGTATGCGACAAATTCCTTTCGCACCCTCTCGAGGACACCGCCGGAAGGCAGATCGGGTTCTTTTGCGAGCAGGAGGTTATCTTTGCCGTATATATTTTTGCCTCCGACGTATCTGCCCCAGTTCCTCGCATCTAATGTTCCCCCCAAGCTCACGTCAAACCATAGCAGGTCCGGGCGGTACTTCTCGACAACTTCGCGGACCTTTGTGCCCATTTCCTCTTCCTGGCGGGCGTTGGGCCTGTGAAATGAAACAAAAAACTTCATTCCCCGCTTTGTGACGGCTTTCTGAAGCTCGCCGACGATGTCACGTTTCGGCCCCCAGTCTGCTGCATCCCAATCGGTGCAGGCGCTGTCCCACATCGGAAATCCCCGCCAGTGCTCGGCGACGGGACCGGCGAATTGTGCCCCTGCCTTTTTGAAAAGCCGGGCCCACGCCTCAGCGTCAAAATATTCGGCCCTGAATTCTTCAGGATTTCTCGATTGAGGCTGCCAGTGCGTATAGATTCCGAACTTTGCATCGCTTAACCATTGAGGGGTGGTGTGTTGTTTCAACGATTTCCAGGTGGGTTCATAATGTTGCACAGCCCGGTACTGTTCTGTGCATCCTGCGAGAAAGGCTGCTGCCATTAACCAACAGGCTAAGGTAGTCGAAATTATAGTATTGTCCTTTTTGGTCATCAGTATCTCCCAAATCTTAAATTTACGCACTCGGCTACCGCTAACGTTTTCGTACTGGCCGCGTCTGCGCCACCCGCTGTGCCGGAGCACTGTCAAGGCAGGCGTCGCAGCTGGAGGAGATTATATCCAAATTTGAATAATACTCAATGGAATCGACTAAAAATGTGTCTGGAATCACAGCCAGGCCGGTTTTTAAGGCAATCAGAAAACCTTATCCTGGATTTGGGTTGTATCGGAGCAGATTGGTGCAGTGTACACATAAAAAAGGCCCCGCCATTAGGCAGAGCCAATTTGGTTTTCAAGCTTCGTCCCTGGTTAAGAAGGGATCACATTAGTCGCACAAGGCCCTTTTTTGCCTTGTCCGACTTCAAACTCAACCTTTTGGCCTTCATTGAGCGATGCATAGCCATTCGTTTTAATCTCAGAATGGTGGACGAATAAATCATCGCCGCCATCATCCGGATTAATAAAACCGAATCCCTTGCTCGAATTGAACCATTTTACTGTACCTTTACTCATTTGTACTTCTCCTTGGCCTGTTTATAGGCCACCTAAAAAATATCTCTCTTTTTTAATTTGCTGGGGGATACTCTTGAGAGATGGAAGAATATTCACCATTAAAAAAATCAGTATAAGGTAATAACTGATGTGATGAAAGAAAAAAAAATAAAAAAAAATTCATCTTTTTCAAACAAGAAGCTATTGATGCCGATTGCACCCCCAAAAACCCTCAAAACGCAACTTCCACGACTTTTGTTCCACATAAAGCCCACCTAAAGGGCTTTGTGGGGATGTGATTTATGAGGGCCAAAGAGTTAGAATATAGTTGTACCGTTGTTACAGGATTTGTATATTAATATCGATATGAATCATTGGCATGGCTGAGCAGGAATAATTTTGGACATACCAAGATAATATATATTGTATGCTACAAGGGAAATTTTGTACGATGGGTAACCATGTCACAGTCAAAATCGTAGAAGATATTCTCATCCCCGGCAAATTACCCATCGTTATTCTCGGGCCAAACAGGACAAGGAAGACACTGCCATGCGACTATATCTAATCAATCCGTCAAATCCGCTTGTGAGCATTGTCAACATCAAGGAGAGCCGCTGGAACCGTTACCGCTTGTGGAAACCGCTCGGCCTTATGGTTCTCGCTGGGCTAACACCACCGTCGTGGGAAATCACGATCGTGGACGAGAACCTCGGCGTACCGGACTATCGGGCCATGCCTCAGCCGGACCTGGTGGGTATTACCGCTTTCACCTCGCAGGCGAACCGAGCCTATGAGGTGGCCGCTCACTTCCGCAATATGGGCGTACCCGTGGTCATGGGCGGCATTCATGCAACCATGTGCCAGGATGAGGTCATGGAGCACGTGGATTCAGTCGTCACAAGGGAAGCTGAAGGCATCTGGCCACAGGTTCTGGAGGATGCCCGGCATTGCATCCTGAAACGCCGGTATGACGGAGGGCTTGCAGAAATAAACAATGTCCCGTTAGCTCGTCATGATTTACTGGATACCAGATATGCCTTTGGTGCCATTCAAACCACCCGTGGCTGTCCCTTGAATTGCAGCTTTTGCAGCGTGACGGCTTTTAACGGAGCCCGTTACCGTCAACGCCCAATTACTGATGTTGTGCGGGAGTTCCGGTCGATTCGTGAGAAACGTGTGCTGGTGGTGGACGACAACCTTATCGGCACGAGCCCTGAACACATTGCGCGTGCCAAGGATATGTTCCGCGCTATGGTACAAGCGAACCTGCGCAAGGAATGGGTTGCCCAGGCCACCATTAACTTCGCAGATGACGAAGAACTTCTGGTTTTAGCCGCAAAGGCAGGTTGCAGAGGGGTCTTCATCGGCTTTGAGTCCCTCTCGGCGGAAGGGCTTCGTGAGATCGGCAAGAAATTCAACCTTCTTAAAGGCCGGGATTTTCGCGCCTCAGTAAGGCGTATACAAAAGCACAACATTCTGGTAGTAGGTTCATTTATTATCGGTTTGGATATAGACGAACCTGGCATTGGTAAACGTATCGCCGAGGTGGCCCGTCAGTATGGTGTGGACAATCTCAACGTTTTGTTTTTGACTCCCTTTCCCGGCACCCGTTTGTGGGACCAGATGAAATCACAGGACCGCATTGCCCTCGATATGTTCCCAGAAGACTGGAAATACTACACACTGACCTTTCCGGTAGCTCGGTATAAGCAATTGTCTCTGGACGGCGTCATAGAAGAAATGCTTTCGTGCGACCGGGACTTCTATTCCATGCCGCGCATTTTGCACAGGGTCTTGTGCAACTTATGGCATCGCCGCCAGCCGCTGATCAGCCTGGTGGGGAATCTATCGTACAGGAGAAATCTCAGACTAAACGGTAAGGCATACGCGAACTTCAAGCGTTACTCGGGCCAAAGGCACAATTGTTTGAAGCAGACCTGAAGAACCGAAGCCGAGGAATCTTCTGAAGGTTTTTGAGAAAAATCAAGAATGAAAACCTTCAATGAGGTAGCGTCAACGTCCACAGGTTAGCTGCGCTATCCTATTGGAAGCAGACTAAAACACAACGATACGGGAGAATCTACTATAGTGGTGCGGAGAGTGTGCGGGGAAACGCCTGATCCCATTGGAATAATCAGAAGCTAATTTTTTGGCGGCTCTTTTCCTTTGCGCTTCGGTGGCTACAACGGAATACCCGAGCTATTTTTTCGACCTTTCAAGTTCAAAGGCTAAAATCTGCTCACCTCGCTCGACGGTTAACTTCACTTTTTGGCCAGGTTCGCCATGAAGAACTTCCAAAGCGCCGCGTATCGTCGTAATGTGTGTTATATCCTTATCGTTAACCTTTAGAATTTTGTCACCATTTAGCATACCCGCTTGCTCTGCGGGCATTTGCGGTATAATATCCACGAGCGGCCAACGCTTGTCATTAAGCTCAATGCCAAGAAGCCCTCTTTTGTGTTCTGTCCTGGTGACGAACAATGCGATAGCCTTGTAATCTTTGAAAAACATCCGAACCAACTTGTCGCTTCGGTGATAATAACAGTATCCTTTTGTACCATCGATGTCTTTGTATAGTACGCCATCTTTAAATTCGATTTTCTTTCCTACGATAGTTTCTTTAGGTGGCCCCAGATGTTCCAGAACTTCATCAAGAGTTGAGCCAACTTGAATCGTATCGTTAAAAACATAGCCCGGCTCACGAAAGCGTATTTCTCTAATCAGGTTATTGAACATGAAAACACTAAAGCCGGCAGGATAAGACATAATATAACGGTCAGGCAGATCGTTTTCATCAAATGTCTGTCTATTCCAGCGATACAACAAAGGTTTGCCGAAAATCTCTTTTACTTGTTCGAGGTCTGCTGTATCGATATCCAATTGTTCAATCTTTGCCGGAAGTTGCCTGGCAAATTCAGCATCACTTGGCTGAGAAGCCCACGCCTTGGCGAGTCTTCCGGTTTCTGATGAAACTTTCTTAAGAACATAATATGAAGGTTTTCTGTGGCGGAATGAGTAATCGCCACTTTTCCATTCGTAGAACATATAGGCCGAACCATCTTTTTCTTTGATTGTGTATTTGGAAGCAGTTTTTGTGTCGTTGTCATAGATAACCAATCCCTTGGTCCAGGTTCCGGGATAGCCTCCCGGCGCGTTGTCATTTTTAGAAATCAGCCTGCCATTTTTTGCAAATATCATTTCATTTAAGAACAGGTTGCCGCCTCTGCCCTTCCATTGTTGTTCGTCGACTTTGAAATCCTCTATTTCATCTACATAATCGGCCCCTTTCCATGTTCCGATGACTTTTGGGTCATTTACAAACGGATAGTCTATCTTGTCAACAATATGGCCCTGTTCGTTGATAGTGCTTGTTGGAGGGATATATGCTTTTTCGCCAAACATCGGCTCGTACTTTAGGCTTTCAGCTAAGACTTTCCTTAAAACATAGTAGTGCGGGCGCATATGTCTAATTGTATAATCACCGCTTTTCCACTCGAAGAACATATAGGTTGAACCATCTATTTCCCTGATGATATATTTGCTTGCGGTATGGTCACTAAGTACCAAACCTTTTGTCCAGGTCAGAAAATTGCCGGCAATATCGCCGCCTTCTTCAAAAATAAGATTGTTTAAGTAGAGATCACCCTGCCAATTTTTCATTGAGGGGTCGAACTCGTCAATATCCCACACGAAATCAACGCTTTTCCACCCACCGATAACTTGGGGGTCGTTAGCGAATGGATAGTCGGTCTTGTCAACGATATGGCCGTCTTCGTTGATAGTACTGGTCGCAGGAATGTCTGCTTTTTTGTGGGATTTTAAGCTCTCGACCGGCGAAACACCGATCTCCATGACCGTTCTGTCGTTCTTGTCGATTTCAAACACGAGGCCTTTATCCTCGTAGGTGAGAAAATCTTTCCACTCAGTTTCCTTGAGATGAAAATCATCACCAAAGGTCTGTTTTATTTTCTGCTCCGAATCGCCCACGCCCAATCCATTGGTGAATTTGTAGTAAGGACTGACCGCGGTAATCTCTTTGACCGAATCGTCAAGTATCCGAAATGAAACATCATCAAATAACATGTAATATGTTCTTGGAAGATTGTCGAAAGTGTAGCTATTCCCCCCGTAAAAAATATGATTCGGTTTTCCCAAACTTTCCAACACATCATCCTTGCTAATGCCAAAGGTATACTCACCAACTCGCAGACCAGGTACGATTATCTCATCCCTAATTTTTCCAGCCGGTCGCGTATCTAAAGCAGTTTTTTTGGCCGGACCACAAGCCATCGGCAACAGGATGGCGCCAATAACAACAATTGTGATTAATCCCAAAAATCCAAGTTTTGAACTTTCTGGTACAGGCCTGTTTAACATATGCTTAATTCTCCTTTCTAAAGCCTTCTTCGATTCTACTATGCCAATAAAACGTAAACTGAAGTTCGGCCTCCAAAACACCATTTCCGCAATATCAATCAGTGTATTGCTGTAACTCTTAGTTTCCGGCTTGAGCGTTACAAGGACCATTTCGTCAACCGCCTGTTCTCTAACTCTGCGAATCATTGCATTTGCGATCCATACGAGAGGGTTGTAGAAGTAAACGATCTGCAGCAGGGTTTGGGCCAGATTCACCCAGACGTCGGCCCGCTTAATATGAGCAAGTTCGTGGATCAAAACCGCCTTTAGTTTGTCCGGCGACAGCTTTTCAAGCAGGGAGGCAGGCATTAAAATCACCGGCTTAAATAATCCACAAACAGCGGGACTAAGCGCAGTGTCAGACAACTTCAATTCAATATTTCGACCAATTCCGATCTGTGAGCGACATTCCTCTAACATGTCAAGTGACCGCTTATTTGCAGGTTTGCTCTGAGCAATCAGCCCTTTTACAAAACAAATCCGCTGAACAAGCAATGCTAAAAGAACCAGCATCCCGACAAGCCAACTCAAAAATACCAATCCCTGCCAGGAAATAGGTTCAAGTTTAATTCCTATAGCCGCCGTTTCATTCACCATGGGCGTCTCTAAAGGAATATACCCTTGCGGTATATCAATAGCGATTGGAACAGGGTCCTCTATCTGCGACACAAACTTCGCTATAGAAACTTCACCTGTGAAATAATCGGCCAGCCAGTATCCAACGCCAGTTGGCAACGTAAAAGACGCCGGCAGAACAAGTTTTATAAATAGCAGCATCCACAGGCAATAACGGAACACTGCCCGTACCCGTTTTCGCAGCAAAAAATCAATGACCAGCAACAAAACAATCAGCACACTGGCCTGGATAAATATGCCAGCGGCATAAGTCCAAAATCCCCGGCCGATATTATTCAAACCTGTTATATACGCGTTAATTGCCTGGTTCATTTTTTTGTCTCACAGTTCAGTTTATTTTGTCCGCACTCAATTCTTCTTGTTTTTAGCCTTGTTTACAAGTTTGCGTAGCTGCTCTGATTCGGCCTTTGAAAGCCCTTCATGTTCAATCAGGAACTGCATCATAGGTGTCAGTGTCCCATCAAATGCCCGCTTTAGCATCTTGCGAAATTCACCTCGTTTTGCATCAACTTCGCTTATAACAGAACTGAAAAGCTGCAAGTTGCGAATTTTCTGGATTTTGAGAAAACCTTTGTTTGCCATTCGGTCCATTGTGGTCTTTACTGTACTGTAGGCCCAGTCTTTACTCTCGGCCAAGGCCTCCTGAACAGTCCCAGCTGCACATGGTTCGTCCTTCCAAACTGCTTTCATAATGACCCATTCAGCTTCAGTTAACTCAGCATTGGGTTTGTTCCGTTCGGGTTTTTTGTTCCTTTTCGATTGTGCCATACAATTATCTCCTATATTCTACATAGTTAGATATTACACTACATATGTCGAATATGCAAGAGAAAAATAAAAGATTTTGAAAAATTATTGCGTTTTTTTCGACAAGTGGGGGCGTTGTATAACACTATATGATACTAATTGGCTGTTGTAAGTGCTGTATATATCATTAATTACAGAAATTATTGTTTGACTAAAAAGAAAACTTTCGGTAAAATACGAGGGTGGAAATTGTATAAATAATTAGATCAAAATTGAGCCCCGCACCAAAAGGTTTGGTGCGGGATCCGGCTTGGTCATGCGACTCCGTCGTGACAGGCATTTTCTTTGGCCCTTTCCGGGCTTTTTTATTTTTGGTTGCCCCTTAGCAAAAAATGGTGCGATGTATCGCACCCTACTTAGGTTTGAGGCCGGCGGCCTTTCTAAGCTTGTTTATCATGTTCGTCTTTTCCCATGTGAAGGCCGGTCCTTTTCGGCCGAAGTGGCCGTTGCGGGCGGTCTCGGTGAAGATCGGCCTGCGGAGCCTGAGATGGTCTATCATGCCTTTAGGTGTCAGCGGAAATAGCTTCCTGACGAGCTTTTCGAGTTTCATTTCATCGACTCTGGCTGTGTCTTCGGTGCTGACCAGTACGCTTAACGGGTCGGCAACGCCGATGGCGTAAGATAATTGTATTTCGCAGGCATCAGCAAGGCCGGCTGCGACGATGTTCTTGGCGATGTATCTTGCCATGTAGCTTGCGGTTCTGTCAACTTTCGAGGGGTCTTTGCCGCTGAAAGCCCCCCCGCCGTGGCTGCCTCTGCCGCCGTAGGTGTCAACGATTATTTTTCTACCCGTCAGCCCGCAGTCCCCCTTCGGGCCGCCCACTACGAATCGACCGGTGGGATTAACGTGAATGACAAGGTCGTTGTCAACGAGTCTTTTCGGCAGCACCGGCTTGATGACCTTGTCGATAATCTGTTTCCTGATTGAACTGTATCTGATGTCCGGCGAATGCTGCGTTGATATTAAAACCGTATGAATCCTTTTCGGTTTGTGGTTTTGGCCGTACTGGACGGTAACCTGGCTCTTTCCGTCCGGCCTTAACCATTTAGCTTTGCCGGACTGTCTTACCTTGGCCAGGCGGTACGTCAGTGCGTGGGCCAGGTAAATCGGCATCGGCATCAAGGCGGACGTTTCCCTGCAGGCATATCCGAACATGAGTCCCTGGTCGCCCGCCCCCTGGGCCTTGTGAAGGCCTTTGCCCTGTGTTACGCCCTGGGAAATATCCGGGCTTTGCTTATCGAGCGAGACTACGACGGCACAATTGTCATAATCGAACCCGGCCTCAGGGTCCGTGTACCCGATATCCTTAATTGTGTTCCGCACCACCCGGGGGATATCAACAACCGCCCTGGTCGTAACTTCGCCCGCTACAATCACCATACCCGTCGTTACCATGGTTTCGCAAGCCACCCTGCTGTAAGGATCCTGAGTGATCATTGCGTCGAGTATCGAATCGGATATCTGGTCGGCGACTTTGTCCGGATGGCCCATTGTTACCGACTCACTTGTGAAAAGATACCCTCCATCGCCACCTGTTCGGCGGTTCCTGGGACCGCGTTTTCCCGTCATAATATCATCTCCTATTCCTGTTCGATTTCCTATAGCTCAGGGCATAATATAGCGATTTGCCGCGACACAGTCAACTATAAGCTGCAAGCGCGCGTAAAAAATGCAACAGGCAAATGTCAGGGCATCATTGAAGCTGTTCGTTGAGGTGCCAATCGTACAACTGGAATCTAACCACATAGTTATCCGATTCAAAGCAGCCGGCATTGGCCGGTGAAACATAATTGACAATGAAATTCAGGTAGGACTGAATGTGTGGCTCACGAGTTCTGAACTTCTTGATTGAAGCATATTTCTCTATGAAGACCGGTTTATACCAATTGAATATGTCCGACAGAAAGATAATCTTTCTGGCACGGTCGATTTTGAGGCCTCGGGGACTCGAGAGGAATTTCCTTACCTGCTCGTCCAATTGTTGGTCGAGTTTATCGGGATAATACGGCTCGTTTCGCAGGAAGGCGCCACCCATGCTCGCATACGACAGCGCAAAGAATATCTTCGGGTCTCTGAATCGGGCCATCAGGATTTCTCTCTCGATTTCTCGCAGCGTGTATTCCATTCCCATGATCTTGAAGTACTTTTTATCCCGACCGCCGACAATCTGCATTATACTGCTGTCAGGATAGTTAATCAGATACCATCGAGGCTGGATGGGGTAGTTGTCAATGATCAGCTTGAGGGTAAATATGTTGTGGGCATTTATCCAAAACGCGATCTTTTCATTATTAGTCCAGGACATCTTTTGGACCGGATGCACTTCGTCGAATCTTCTGACCGCGTTGATTAGTTCCGCTCTCCTGCGTCTGAGGGTTTCGTAATCGACCAAGCCTTCCTCATTAACATATTTCGCGAAAATGTTCTCGCATGCATCGTAAAAGGCCGGCCTTTCCGAGGAGATTTCCGATTCGCTCTCCTCCTCACCTTCGGCCTCGATTTGGGCTTGTTCTTCGCTTGTCTGAGGTTCCTGCTCCTGCTCGTGGACCTGGGCTTGCTCAGGTGCTATCTGTTCACTCTCTACTGCTTCCGGTTCCGCCTCTTGAGGCTCTGTCTGTTGAGGCTCTGTCTGTTGAGGTTCCAACGCCTGCGGCTCAGCCTCTTGCGATTCGGGTTCGGAGTCGGGTTGCTGGATTTGCGTCTCACTGTCCTGCTGGAGGGCAACGCTCTGTTCTCTTTCAGGCTGACAGCCCCAGATGAACACCAGCATCACCGTCAAGGTAATAATCGTCCCAAGTGGTTTTGTCATAGCACCATTTATCTATAATTTATGACATTAAGCAAGATATAACGCGTATTATATGATTAACGATTACGTCAAATTTTTCAATAACTATAAATCTCAAGGCCGGAATCCCGGATTCTACGGCCCGGAAACGCTTTTGCCAAGGGAATTTCGGAATTACTTTCCTAACAACCCTAATATACTCTATCTGTAAACATTGAGTTCGTTATTTTGCAAGTGTATTCTTTACAAACTTTCCGGTTCTGCACCCGGGAATCCCGGTATCTCCCGATTATATCGGCGAAATGTATGCAGGATATAACTTATCTACAATCCCGGCCCGCCGGTACAAATCCTCACGCTTTTGACCTGCGGGCTTTGCTCAGAGGGTAAAAAAGACACAGATTTTCCCTTGCCCGGTCTTTTATGAGTCAAAAAGACCGAATTTGCTTGACATAACAGGTTGTCTAAGCTACCCTTTAACTAATTGTTGTTTGCAAAATAGTGACAGGCCCCTTCATAGAAGGACAAGAGGTATATGAACCGAAAGAGGCAACGGACCATCGTGGTTCTTATAAGTGTGTTAGCTTTCAGCGCCGTGTCCGAGGCGGTGTCAACCAAGCAAATCGACGCCGTTCGCCAGAAGGCCCTGCTCAATAAGGAAGTGCTCGAAAAGGCCGATTTTGAGGTAATCGACGCTTTTTGGGCCGAAGCATTGGCCGAGTTACTGATTTTGGACGACTTTTCCGAGATAGTCAAAGTCAGGAGCCAGATTTTTTCGCTCAGGGGCAATCCCGAGCCGAGTCAGTATTCAGTTGGCTTCATCACCTCCGGGCAAAAACATCTTACGGCTGCGTTTGACGAGGTGCAAAACTGGGAGACCGACCAGCGAAAAACCTGGATCGAGCGCAACCTTATAATTTTGACAGCCCAATTGGAGAGCGGCGAGCTGCTCGAACTCGGTATGCGCATGATAGGGCACCAAAACAGTACCGTTCGTTACTGGGCCGTAAAGGCCCTCACCAATCAGGGAATCGTCGGACAATTGAATGCCGATGCCTCCCTGCTTTCAGAACCAGCCGACAGAATCGCCCGCCAACTCGAAACCACTGCCGAAAAGGAAACTCATCCCGAAATCCTCAGTTTGATTGCAGCTTTTGCGGGCCAGGTAAATGGGACCCAAGCCAAGCAACTGCTGACCAAGATTGTCGATTTACGCACAATCGCGTATGAGAACTGGACGGTTAAGTATGAGTTGATGGATGCGACGCTGCTCAGGTCGCTCGGCAATGAAATACTCTCCCAAGCCTCCCGGCAGAACAAAGCCGCTAACAGTCGCAGGTTTGCACAACTCTATTCTTATGCAATGCAAAGGTTTATCCTGGGCGCAAATGTCCTCAGCGACGTATCGAAACAGCAATTAGCTTCTGTGCTGGTTGAAGTTGAGCAATCGGTACTTGACAGACTCTTAGGCAGGCCTCAGTCAAGTATTAAGAAGGCGGTTGAGAAGATATTGACCCGGAGAACAGATGACCAAAAAGACTATTCGTCGTTGCAGGCCGAGCACGAATCTCTTCTGGGTACTGCCTCTCGCAAAGGAGATCTGCCGGACGCACTTAATTTTGACTACGGCAAAAAACCGGACGGTACAGCTAAAACCAGTCCGAAAAAACTGGGGTCGCCGCCGGAAGCACAGCCTGAACCTGAAACTACCGAAGCGGCGGATGAAACCGCAGAGCCTGAACCTGAAACTGGCGAGCCAGAGTCCGAAGCTATCGAGCCTGAGGCTGAGGCCGCCGAGACAAGCGGGTCATAAGCCTGCCCGTTACGATATCGACGCAATCGGACATTGGAGGTTTGATTGAATGATAAACGAGCGCCGCACTGCAACATCGTTAATTTTCATTGTCCTGGGAGTAATCATCGCCCTGCAGCTTCTGTCAATGTTCCGCTCAAAAAGGCTTTATAAACGCCTCAACAAGACCGTCGCTACCTGGACCGACGCAGTAAGCGGCGTTGGGCGAACCAGAGTTGCCGGCCATACAACCGCCGGTGAATATCCAGGCGATGAGGGTGATTGGCTAATTTGGGCGATGCACGCCGAGCCGAAAACGCTGAGCCCGATTTCGGTTGACCAAGATATATATGCCAAATGGATTACCGTCGGCAACATATTTGAGCCGCTCTTGAACTACGACTGGGACGAGATAAGCCTTGTCCCGTTGCTTGCCCAAAGCTACGAAGTTTCCGCAGACGGTCTTGAGATAACTTTTCACCTGAGGGATGACATATATTTTTCAGATGGAACGCCTGTGACTTCCGACGATGTTATTTTCACTTATGAAACAATTATCAATCCTGAGGTTGACGCCGCTGACGTGTCCAATCTTTATGTTGACGTTGCAAGAGCGGTTAAGATTAACGACAGGATTGTAAAGTTCTACATGAAAAGGCCGTATTTTAAGGCTCTTGAAGTCGTCGGTTTTTGGGATACAGGCATCCTCCCAAGACATATTTACGCATTTACCGATGCGGCCCGGTTTAACGAACGAGTATCTAATCCCGCCGGCAGCGGTCCTTATTTATTCGAGAAATGGGATGTGGGAAGTGAAGTCGTCCTCCGACGTAATGAGAATTACTGGGGGCCTAAGCCGAAACTGAAAAAGGTCATTTACAAGTTTATCCCTAATAACATCGCCAGCCTGCAGGCACTCAGGTCGCACCAGGTCGATATGATGATACCCGATATGGAGCAGTTTGCCGACCTCCTTGCCGACGAAGAGTTCAGGAAAGAATTTACCTGTGTATCCTACTGGAATCCCGGCGCACCTTTTTTTTATATGGGCTGGAACCAAAATACTCCTTTCTTTTCTGATCGGCGGGTACGCCTGGCCATGACGCATATTGTGAACCGCTCCCAAATAGTCTCTAAGCTCCTTAAAGGACAGGCCGAAATCATAACGGGGCCGTTTTATGTTAAAGGCAACCAGAATGACCCCGATATCAAGCCCCGGCCTTATGATTTGGAAAAGGCCAAAGAATTGCTGGACGAAGCAGGCTGGATTGACACTGACGGCGATGGAGTGCGAGACAAAAACGGTGTGCCGTTCAAGTTCAACTTTATGTATTCAAGCCAATACATTTTCTACCAGAGGATTGCGAAGCTATTGAAGGATGAAGCAGCCAAGGTGGGTGTCGAGGTCATCCCGGACCCGTACGAATGGTCGGTTGTGATAGGCAGGCTCACTGACCGCAAATTCGAGGCGATGATTATGGGTTGGGGCGGAGACATCGTTGAAGACGTTTACCAGGTATTCCATTCTTCGCAAATAGAAAATCGCGGCTCCAATTATGTGGCCTTTCGAAATGACCAGGCTGATATTATAATGGAGCAGATTAGACTCTCGATGGATGAAATTTACAGGGACCGGCTCAGCCGACAGTTGCACCGCATCTTGCACGAGGAGCAGCCTTATACGTTTTTGTATGCAAGGCCGACCTTTCGGCTGGTCGATAAGCGTTTCGCCAATACAAGAGTCCACAGGTTGGGATTCAATTACTTTGAGTGGTACGTGCCGAAAGGGTTGCAAAAGTATAACTAATCTGAATAAATTTTAGCGGGAGTATTGATATGAATGGTCGTTCGGGATTAGTAACTTTTTTCCTGTTCATGTTTTTGGCGGTTATGATACTGCTTCAGATATTGTCAATGATGCAGTCGGACAGGCTGTATGAACGGCTGAATGTACTATTGGACAGGTTTCAAGGCAGTACTGCTACTGTAAGGGTAGCACAGGACAAGGCCACACCGAGAACGGCGGATTTGCCGATGGAAGAATACCCCGGCGACGAAGGCGACTGGCTCATCTGGAGATTAGGAGGCGAGCCTTCCACCTTGATGGCCATACACACCTCAGGCACTATGTACACAAGGTATATTGTCAGCGGGAACATTTTTGAGTCGCTTCTCAGATATGACCCTGATGCATTCAAACTTGAGCCGTTCCTGGCTGAAAGCTACGAGGTTTCGGCCGACGGCCTTGAAATGAGTTTTAGGCTTCGTGACGACATCCATTTTTCCGACGGCCATCCAATCACGGCCGATGATGTCATCTTCACTTACGAAACGATTGTAAATCCCGGAGTGGACGCTGCAAGCCTCGCAAATTATTACAGAGACGTTGACCGCGTGGAGAAAATCAACGACCTCGAAGTCAGGTTCTATATGAAGAAGGTATATTTCAAATCTCTCGAGTTTTGCGGAGGTATGGAGATACTCCCAAAACACATTTACGAGTTCGATGACCCCGACGAGTTCAACAAACATGTCTCCGACCCGGTCGGCAGCGGACCTTACGTATTCGAGAAGTGGGATGTCGCCCAGCAGGTTGTGCTCAGGCGCAACGAGAATTACTGGGGGCATAAACCAAAAATAAAGAAAATCGTTTACCCATTTATTACGAACAACACTGCTGCCGTTCAGGCTTTACGCACAGGAAATATTGATTACATGCGGCCGTTGCCTGATCAATACCATGAATTGAGCAATGAAGCTGAGTTTACAAAGGATTTTCAGTGTTTGTCTTACTGGCACCCCGCCGTCGGATACTTCTGGATAGGATGGAACCAGGACAGACTCTTCTTCAGGGACAAACGCGTTCGCCGAGCTTTGACATATCTCATAGACCGCGAAAAAATATGCAAACACCTCTTGAGAAACCCCGAAGCCATCGTGCCAACGGGAAATTTTTATATCTTCGGCCCCCAGAGCAACCCATCCATCAAGCCCTGGCCTTATAATCCTAAAAAAGCTGAGCAGCTTCTTGACGAATCCGGGTGGGTCGATACGGACGCCGACGGGATTCGTGACAAAGACGGTGTACCATTCAGGTTCCAATACATGATAGTAAGCGGACTCGCGTTGCACGAACAAGTAGCGAAACTTGTTAAGGATGCCGCCGCTAAGGTCGGCATTGAAGTTACCCTCGAACCCTACGAAGGGTCGGTCTTTTTTCAGAAAGCTCAGGACCGGGAATTTGATGCAATTAACATGGCCTGGGCGGGCGGGCTTGCTGGTGACCCTTACCAGATATGGCACTCATCTCAAATCGGCAATCGCGGGAGCAATTATGTCGGTTTCAACAATGCCGAGGCCGACGCACTCATTGAAGAAGCTCGAAAAACCTTAGACGACGACAAACGCAACCAGATGTATCATCTTTTCCACAGCATTCTTCATGAAGAACAACCCTACACATTTGTATATACCAGGCCGGAGCAGCGGTTCCTCGACAAGCGATTCAAAAACGTCAATATCCACAAGTTAGGTCTTGATGAGCACGAGTGGTACGTGCCGAAGAATAATCAAAAATACAAATGACTACATATATCATAAGACGCCTGCTATTGATGATTCCCACATTGCTGGGGATAACCATAATGGTTTTCGCCATCAGCAGGATTGCCCCCGGCGACCCGGTCGCCTTGTCTATGGGTCCGGGCGGCCAGATGGACGCCGAGCGGGCTGCCGACGTGCGCGAGGCACGCATGAAGCTTTACGGCCTGGACAGGCCTGTTCCAATCCAGTATGCAAAATGGCTATGGCGGGTAGTGAGGTTCGACTTCGGCGATTCCATCAAGCACCACCGGCCCGTTACCGAGCTAATCGCCGAGCGTCTCCCTATCACGCTTACACTGAACCTGTTAGCGTTCGTAATTATTTATACCGTTTCGCTCCCATTGGGTGTTCTGGCGGCCGTCAGACACCAAAAGCTCTTTGACAGGCTCAGCTCCGTGATTCTGTTTATGTTATGGGCGCTGCCGAGCATGTGGGTGGGCCAGATGCTGATAGGCTATTTCTGCGGCCCGACGTTTATGAACTGGTTCCCGCCGGCGGGCCTGAGCAGTAATAACGCCGACGCTCTGCCTTTTTTCAGCTGGCTTGCCGACAGATTGTGGCACCTTGCCCTACCCGTGTTGTGCCTGACGTATGCCGGCTTTGCATATCTTACAAAGCAGGTCCGCGCCGGGATGTTAGACAATCTCCGCGCGGACTATGTGCGAACCGCGAGGGCCAAGGGACTGGCAAACTGGCAGGTCGTCTTTTATCATGCCTTTCGCAACAGCGTGATCCCGGTGATTACCATTATGGCGACGCTGCTGCCGGCCATGTTCGGGGGCTCGGTCATCATCGAAAGCATCTTCAGCATCCCCGGCATGGGAAGGCTCGCCTTCGAGGCCGTTACCACACGCGACTACAACGTGGTGATGGCGGTGGCGACAATAGCAGGCGTCCTCAATCTGGCCGGCTTGCTCTTAGCTGATATTGCATACGCCGTCGCCGATCCAAGGATAAGTTTCGAGGCAACTATCGAGTAAAGACCTATGTCCAGACCACAAAAAGAACATTCCGACTGGGGCACATCATACGGCGAAATGGTCGCCAAAGAGTTCTTCAAAAGCCGGCTCTGCAGGGTGAGCCTGGCTGTAATAATATTCCTGTTTGCCGTCGCCGTTCTCGCTCCGTTCCTGGCCAACGACAAACCGTTGGTGATTCGCATTGACGGGGCCCTCCGCTTCCCCATCGTTGGCAATCTCAAGGCCGCCGATTATAGCATATTCCTGGCGGCGACCCTGGGTATGACAATGCTCTTTTTGATTCGAAGAAATCACAGGTGCATCGAACCTTCAATACGCGGCCAGGTCCTTTGGCGACAGATTTACATCAGCAGCACTATACTTTTAATCGGCATCGTGCTGCTGTTTATATTTGTACCTAAAAGGCTCGACGCCACTAATTACAAAGCCCTTGTCGCTAACGGCGAAGCCACCGATGCCGTTTTTGCACCGATACCTTATGGTTACGAACGTACGGACCTCGGCGTCAGAGAACAGCCGCCGAATAAGAAGCATTGGCTGGGGACCGATGATGTCGGCTCCGATGTCTTGTGCCGTTTGATTCACGGAAGCAGGATATCACTGTCGGTCGGTTTTGTAGCCGTCGGGATATCCAGCATAATAGGAGTTATGGTCGGAGCGGTCCTCGGCTATTTCGGCGGCAAGGTTGACTTCATAGGTATGCGCTTCGTGGAAATCATGATGGCCATTCCCGTTTTTTTCCTCATTATCACTATTGTCGCGTTTTTTCCGCGCAGTCTCTTAAACATTATGATAATCATCGGCATCACCACATGGACCGGCAACGCAAGGTTTATCCGCGCCGAGTTCTTAAAGCTTCGCAACGAGGATTTCGTCCAGGCGGCCAAGGTCTTCGGGCTGCCCCTTCGCAGCATACTCTTTCGCCACATGCTGCCCAATGCCGTCGCGCCGGTCCTCGTAAACGCCACCTTCGGAATCGCAGGGGCCATTTTTGTCGAGGCGGCCCTGAGTTTTCTCGGCTTCGGCGTTGCACCGCCGGCCCCAAGCTGGGGGCAGATGCTCAGCCTCGGTATCGGCACCACCGGCAGATTCCTCTGGTGGCTGTCGCTGTTTCCCGGCCTTGCAATCTTTTTTACGGTGATGGCTTACAACCTGGTCGGTGAAGGTCTGCGCGATGCAATCGACCCGCGTTTGAGAAAAGCTGCATGAGTAAATAAGTGACCCATTTACAAAATATTTAACGTTAGAAAGGCGGTTTAAATCATGAAAACCAGAACAACATTAGTGCCGGCCCTTGCAACAATTGTCGTTCTTTCCGGCTGCGAGGTGAGTGTACAGAAAAAGCCCTCGCCACAAGAGTTCATCACGGCACACGTGAAAAGGGTCAAACCCATGATGATTGACTCGGCGCTGGCCAATTGGAAGGCCGCGAATACCGGAGACCCCAAGGACTACGACAGATTCGGCAAATTGCAACTGAAGGTTCGTCAGGTTTACAGCAGTCCGAAAGATTTCGCCCTCGTCAAAGAGATGAAACAGTTCAATCAAATAGAGAAGCCCATAATAGCCAGGCAAATTGATATCCTCTACAACTCGTATTTGACAAACCAGATGGAGCCGAAACTTTTGAAAAAGATAGTAGAACTGGGAACGGAGATCGAGAAGAACTTCAGTACGTTTCGCGGCGACATCGACGGCAAAAAAGTCACCGACAACGAAATCAAGGAAATTCTGAAAACCGAGACGGATTCGGCCGAAAGAAAGAAGGCATGGCTTGCAAGCAAACAAGTCGGCCCCGTCGTGGCCGGTGACATCATCCGCCTGGTCAAGCTGCGGAACCAAGCTGCTCACAACGTCGGTTTTGATAATTTCCACACTCTCTCATTGACGGCCAGTCAGCAGAATGTGAAAGAATTAGACAAAATTTTTGAAGAACTCGACAAACTGACGAGGAAACCTTTTTCCCATTTAAAGGCTGATTTGGATCGCACTTTAGCGGCTATGTACGGCATCAACGTTACGGAAATCATGCCGTGGCATTACCACGACCCATTCTTTCAGACAACACCTATGGTTTACGACCTGAATCTGGACGTTTATTATGAAGACACAGATGTGAGGCAATTGACGGTGAAGTTCTATGAGGGCATCGGCCTGAGCGTGGAATCTATACTCGATAACAGCGATTTGTATGAGCGAGAAGGTAAGAATCCCCACGCCTTCTGCACGGATATAGACAGGCAAGGAGATGTCCGAATTCTATGCAATATCAAAAACAACGAACAATGGATGGAGACGATGCTGCACGAGTGCGGCCATGCCGTTTACGACAAGTACCATGATCCCGAGGTACCATTCCTTCTGCGAGAACCGGCTCATATTTTTACAACCGAAGCTATCGCGATGTTCTTCGGCCGACTAAGCGGCAACGCGGCATGGATGCAGCAAATGCTCGGATTGTCAGATGCCCAACGAATGGAGATTGAAAAGATAAGCAGAAAGTACGCTCAACTCAAACAACTCATCTTTGCCCGCTGGGACCTGGTTATGTACAACTTTGAAAAAGAGCTTTACCGAGATCCCGGCCAGGACCTAAATTCTCTCTGGTGGGAGATGGTCGAGAAATATCAGTTTGTAAAAAGACCCAAGGGACGTCATGAGCCCGACTGGGCCGCCAAGATACATTTTGCCATAGCTCCGTGCTACTATCATAACTATATGTTAGGGGAGCTGTTTGCTTCGCAATTGCACAACTACATCGTTACAAACACCCTGCATCTTGAGTCGGACGAAGTAGTGAGCTACGTCAATCAGAAGAAAGCCGGCCAATTTCTGCGCGAAAAAGTCTTTGAGCCGGGCTCTGTTTATCACTGGAACGAGATGATCGAGCGGGCAACCGGCGAGAAGCTGACACCAAAATATTTTGTTGTTCAATTTGTCAAGTGATTGGTAACTAAAGGAAAAGTAAAAGCATAGCAGTTTTGTAATATTAAGCCAAGTGAACTTGCCGTGAAAGGAGTTGGTTGTTTCTATGAAGCATTTGTTGATTCTGAGTGGCATTTTACTACATTTATTCGCAACGGTTGCAGGCGCAGAATCGGCTCGCACCGAGATGCCGGATGCACGCATGTTGCGTTTTCCGGATGTTAGTGGCGAAAGAATCGTATTTGTGTATGCCGGTGATTTGTGGACCGTGTCCAAGAATGGCGGACTGGCACGCAAGTTAAGTTCGCCAAGGGGACAGGAACTGTTTCCGAAGTTTTCAGCTGACGGGCACACCATTGCCTTCAGCGGCAACTATGACGGTAATACCGACGTCTATATTATGCCTGCTGAAGGCGGTACGCCAACGCGGTTAACACATCACCCTGATACCGATTTGGTCGTGGAATGGTACCCGGATGAAAAGCACATTCTCTACCGTTCACGAATGGTCAGTCCATCACACAGGTTTAATCGTTTCTTTAAACAATCAATTGAAGGAGGTATGCCGGAGACGCTTGCTTTGCCATACGGTGAACTGGCCGGCTTTAGTCCGGACGGCAATCGTATTGTTTTTCAGTTCCTCGACCGACAATTTCGACACTGGAAGCGTTACCGGGGGGGCTGGGCCAGTGACCTATGGTTGTATGATTTCATTAAGAACACTTCAGAAAAACTTACGGATTTCGAAGGTACCGATGCTGTGCCAATGTGGCACCAAAACACCATTTATTTCCTTTCCGACCGTGAGGCACGCAAGAAACTCAATATTTGGGCTTATGATATGGATACAGCAAAAACACGACAGATTACTAAGTTTGCTGAATACGACGTAAAATGGCCAAGTATTGGACCCGATGCCATCATATTCGAAAACGGTGGCAAGCTTCACTTGTTGGATTTAGACACTGAAACTTCGCGACCAATCAGCATACGGGTACCGGCTGATTTGCCTGAGGTGCGAACCAAGCTAAAAGACTTATCACAAAACATCCAAAACTTTACCGTCTCACCAACCGGCAAAAGGGCTTTATTTGAAGCCCGCGGCGAAATTCTCACCGTCCCCCAAAAGCACGGTAGTGCCCGAAACCTTACGAATACTTCAGGCATAGCTGAACGCTACCCGGCCTGGTCACCGGATGGTAAGCACGTCGCCTATTTTTCCGACCACACCGGTGAATACGAATTATACATACGTTCGGGGGATGGTAAGGGAACGGAGCAACAGATCACCACAGATGGGGATGTGTTCCGCTATTCACCAGTCTGGTCGCCGGACAGTAACAGCATCGCGTTTAGCGATAAAACGGGCAGTCTTTTTATTGTCAACCTCGCAGAACGCGAGCCAAGACTGGTTGACAAAGATGCATGGGAAACGATGGAAACTTATTCATGGTCACCGGACAGCCGATGGCTGGCTTATTCAAAGAATATGGAAAACTTTCTGCGCGCGATTATGATTTATGATGCAAACGAACATAAAACACACCAGGTTACGAGTGACTATTATAATGATAAATATCCGGTTTTCGGTCCGGAAGGTAAATACCTTTTCTTCTACTCTTACCGAACCTTTGCACCAGTTTACGGAAACCTGGATTCCACCTGGATTTATCCAAACTGCACAGGGATTTATGCAGTCACACTCCGCAAAGACGTTGATTCACCGATTGCGCCGCGTAGTGATGAAGAGAATGCGGATAAAGCCGAAGAAAAGGGGAAAAACGAGAACAAGGACAAGAAAGGGGATGCAAATTCACAGAAAGATTCCGATGATGGTGGTGAAAACGGGAAGAAACCCGGGCCAATCCAAATCGATTTTGATGGTTTTGAAAAGCGAATTGTCAAACTTCCCATCGAATCCGGGAATTTCGGACCTTTACACGCAGTAAAGGAAAAGATAGTTTTTCTCCGGAATCCGGCTGCCGGCGCGGCGAAACCGGATGAACCTTCCGGGACGCTGCTTTATTACGACCTGGAGGAGCGCGAGGAGAAAACGATTATCACGGGTATTGATACATACGACCTTTCAGTTGACGGTAAGAAGGTGATATACAAAAGTAAATCAACATACGGGATAATTGATTTAGCTGAAGATAAGAAGGTTGGGGATGATAAAATTGCAACAGAGAAAATTAAAGGCTGGATCAATCCTCGTCAGGAGTGGAAACAGATATTTAATGAAGCATGGCGAATCGAACGGGATTATTTCTACGACCCTGATATGCATGGACTCGACTGGAAGGCAATTAAAAAGCGCTACGAATCTTTACTGCCTTACGTAGTGGACCGTGCCGACTTAAATTATGTCATCGGTGAAATGATTGCCGAATTAAACGCATCACATACTTATGTAGGTGGCGGTGACATCGAGGAGCCCGAAGAGATTTCTGTCGGACTTTTGGGGTGTGATTTTGAGTTGGATAAAAAGAATGATGCTTATCGAATCAAGAAAATCTATGAAGGTGCAGTTTGGGATGCCCAGGTACGCTCACCGCTACGGCAAGGTGGTGTAGATGTGAATGAAGGCGATTATCTGCTTGCAGTCAATGGTCTGGGCCTGGATACATCTAAAGACCCATGGTCTGCTTTTCAGGGCCTTGCCGGTGAGGTGGTAACGCTGACCATCAGTTCCTGTGCTACTATGGACGGAGCACGCGATGTTGTTGTAGAACCTATGGACAGTGAATTTCGGTTGCGTAATCTTGCGTGGATTGAGGACAATCGGCGTAAAGTGGAAAAAGCAACTGATGGTAAGGTCGGATATATTTATGTGCCTGATACGGGGAAACACGGCCAGAATGAGTTGGTACGCCAATTCACACCTCAGCTAATGAAGGAAGGTTTAATTATTGACGAGCGCTTTAACAGCGGCGGCCAGATTCCGGACCGTTTCATTGAATTGTTGAATCGTCCTATTTACAACTATTTTGCCCGGCGGGACCATCGTGATTGGCAGACACCGTTCATGGCGCATACCGGGCCCAAACTCATGCTTATAAACAGTTGGTCAGCATCCGGAGGGGATGCTTTCCCATATTATTTCCGTAAAGCAGGACTTGGGCCGCTGGTTGGCACAAGAACCTGGGGCGGCTTGATCGGAATCAGCGGCAATCCACAACCCGTTGACAGTGGCTTTGTTTCAGCACCAACATTTGGTTTCTGGAACACCGAAGGCAACTGGGAAGTTGAAGGTTATGGGGTTGATCCCGATTATGAAATCGAAAATGCTCCGCATGAAATGGTTGCCGGTCGGGACCCGCAATTGGCCAAGGCCATTGAAGTAATTCTCGAGATGCTCGAAAAAGAGCCCCCTAAAAGACCGAAAAAGCCTGCATATCCGGACCGGTCGGACAGGATAAAATAATTTTACTTTTACCTAATGGTTTATTAAAGATTTACTCATGCATTCTAAGATGCTGACAGAAATTTTGCCGTAGCTGGTCGATTTTTTAACGATTTGAAGTAGGTGACGCATGAATCGAGAAGAAGAGTCGTTAGCGGAAATTACAGTTAAAGCAGTTGTGTTGGGGGTCGTACTCTCGGTTGTGCTGGCGGCGGCAAACGCATACCTGGGGCTGTTTGCCGGGATGACCGTGTCGGCCTCGATACCGGCGGCGGTCGTTTCGATGGGCGTGTTGCGGCTGTTTCGGCGAAGCAATATCTTAGAAAACAACATCGTGCAGACGGCGGCATCGGCGGGAGAGTCTTTAGCCGCCGGCGTCATATTCACGCTGCCTGCTCTTGTCATACTAAACTTCTGGCAGGATTTTAACTACCTGTGGGTAACGCTGATTGCCGGATTAGGCGGAGTATTAGGCGTGCTGTTCACAATACCGCTTCGGCGAGCGTTGATTGTCGAGGGCAAACTCAAGTTTCCCGAAGGTATAGCAACGGCCGAGGTCTTAAAATCCGGGCAGCGCAAAGGCCCCGGCCTGAAATATATCGCCCAAGCAGCTATTGCAGGGGGACTCTTCAAGTTCGCAGAGGCAGGCCTGCGGATATGGCCCGCGTCAATCGAGGCTGCCGGCAAAGTCGGAGGCTCCATTGCATACTTCGGCTCCAATCTGAGCCCGGCGCTGCTTTCAGTCGGATATATTGTAGGCCTGAATATCGCCGTGCTGATTTTCTTGGGCGGACTTGTCAACTGGCTGGTCGCAATACCGATTTGTGCAGCCCTTGAGCCTTGGCCGGTCGCAGATGGACAACCTCTTGGGGCTTTAGATTGGGCTCACCAACTGTGGTCGGCAAAGACACGCTACATCGGTGTGGGAAGCATGTTGATTGGGGGTCTCTGGACGGTATTTAAGATGCGAGGGTCGATATTCAGCGGCATCAAGAGCGGCCTGGCAGCCTACCAGAAAGTGGCTGGCACCGGCCAGAACGTGCAAATTCGGCGAACGGAAAAAGATATGCCGATGAAGTGGATACTTGTACTTATTGTTGGTTCAGCGGTGCCTTTGTTCATCGTATATCAGGTATTCGTTGCAGATATAAGCGTTTCACTGCCGATGGCAGTGATAATGTTGGCATTGGGCTTTCTGTTCTCGGCGGTAGCAGGTTACATGGCCGGCTTAGTCGGCTCATCGAACAATCCTATCTCCGGCGTGACAATAGCGACTGTTTTAGTGTCTTCCCTGCTTTTGTTACTGTTGATGGGTGCAGGCGCCGAAAACGGGCCGGCTGCCGCCATAATCATCGGCAGTGTCGTCTGCTGTGCTGCGGCAATCGCAGGCGACAATATGCAGGACTTAAAGGCCGGCTACCTTGTCGGCGCCACTCCGTGGAAGCAGCAGGTGATGCAGTTAGTGGGCACCTGCTCGGCTGCACTTGTTATGGCGCCGATTTTGATGCTCCTGCTCAATGCCTACGGTTTTGCAGGTCACGAATCGGCCACATCAGATGCCCTTATCGCGCCGCAGGCCAATCTCATGGCCTCGGTTGCCAAAGGCGTGTTTGAGGGCGGCCTGCCGTGGAATTATGTCGTCATAGGGATGATTTTGGCCGGCGTGGTGATAGCTTTAGATGAATATCTCCTGCGAACAGGCAGTTCGTTTCACACGCCGGTGTTAGCGGTGGCGATAGGGATTTATCTGCCGTTCGAGCTGGAGGTCCCAATCTTTGCCGGCGGGATAATTCATTTTGTTGTTACTTTACTGCACAAAAAAAGGAATACGACGCAAGAAACGACCGAAATATCCATGCGCCACGGATTACTCTTCGCCTCGGGACTGATTACCGGCGAGGCATTGATTGGCATCGTGATGGCGATACCGATTGTATTAAGCGGTAAACAGGACGTACTTGCGGTCATGGATAAACCGCTGGGGGCATGGCCCGGATTAATCCTGCTGGCCGGCGTGGCATACTGGCTCTATCGTACGGCGCTGGGAAAAGCTAAAACTTAACGATCAAGGTCCAAACATGGCAGAAAAGAAATACCTGACCGCACCCTTACCATCAAAGAAAGTCCCCGCAGGGATGCCGTATATCCTCTCAAATGAAATGGCCGAGCGTTTCAGCTTCTACGGGATGCGATGTGTCCTCGTGGTCTTCATGACGCAATACCTGATGGGCGCGGGGGGCAAATTGAATCTGATGACCGCCGAGCAAGCCAAAACCTATTTTCACCTTTTCGTCGCAGCCGTCTATTTCACACCGGTTATAGGCTCACTTCTGTGTGATATCTTCCTTGGAAAATATCGCACGATTCTGCTCTTTGCCGTTATAAATTGTCTGGGTCTGCTGGCCCTGGCATTAGACCAAACCCGTCTCGGCCTGACAACCGGCCTCGTACTGGTTGCCGTCGGCTCCGGCGCCATTAAGCCATGTGTCTCGGCAAATGTCGGCGACCAATTTGGCAAAAGCAACCAGCGTCTACTGAAAATATTTTTCGGCTGGTTCTACTTCGTCATCAATTTTGGGGCCTTCTTCACACAACTATTAGTTCCCGTACTCCTGAATAAGTACGGACCTCGTGTGGCTTTTGGTACTCCCTGCGCCGCAATGATATTGGCCACAGCCGCCTTTTGGATGGGGCGATGGAAGTTTGTGCATGTGCCGGCAGGTGGAATAGGATTTGTCAAAGAAACGCTCAGCGGTGAAGGACTCAGGGCGCTGGGCAAACTCTGTATCATCTATCTGTTTGTAGCGGTATTCTGGGCTTTATGGGATCAAATTGACTCGGCCTGGATTCTGCAGGCGGAGCACATGAACCGCAACTGGCTGGGGCACGAGTGGCTCTCGGCACAAATCGTAGCGGTTAATCCACTCTTTATAATGGGGTTGATTCCTCTGTTCCACTATGTCATTTATCCGGCAATCGGCATCTTATTTCCTTTGACGCCGCTTCGCAAAGTCTCGATAGGCTTCTTCGTGACTGCCGTGGCATTTGCGATCCCGGCACTGATTCAAAAACAGATTGACACAGGACTTACGCCCAGCATTGGCTGGCAGATAATCGCCCATCTGGTCCTGGCCTCGGCCGAGGTCATGGTTTCGGTTACCTGCCTTGAGTTCTCATACACCCAGGCCCCGAAAAAAATGAAATCTTTCCTTATGGCCGTGTTCTTTTTGTCTATAACCTTGGGAGACCTTTTTACCGCTGCTGTCAATTACTTCATTCAGAACGAAGACGGCACCAGTAAACTTGCCGGGCCCAGCTACTATTGGTTTTTTACCTCAATAATGGCCGTTACGGCGGTCATTTTCATCTTTGTCGCCGCCGGCTATCGTGAAAAAACCTACATCCAGGATGAAGGGCCCGAGTAAAATCCAGATTGAGAAAAATTTTTTTCTTCTTGTAGTTTAACTGAAAAAGGATTTGTGGTATGATGATTGTTGCTGTTTTTTTATGAACCTGTGGGGGCCGTGAGCGGATGGATGTAGAACAGATTATACAGATAACTACAGATGGCGATGTTACTATTGTCTCTTTCGGCCTGGAGACCATAACCGGCCTTTCGGGCCTTGAGCAAATAAATGAGCGGTTGCGAGCGCTCATCGCCGATGACCAGCCCGGCAAGATTGTTGTTGATTTCGACGGGGTGAAGTTCTTCTCGTCGCAGGTGCTTGGGCTTCTGGTTGACGTATGGCGCAGGCTCAGCGACTACGGGGGGGGTATGCTGATAAGCGGCATAAACCCACAACTCAACAGGGTTTTCAAGATTACTAATCTCGACAAAATCTTTGAGTTTCATCCCGACCGGGCAAGTGCCGTCAGGGCAATGCGTCAGAAGAAATTGTAAATTTACATATTAAGGGGTCAGCAGATGCATATTCAAACACAATTCTCCGTTTTCATGGTCAACAAACCCGGCGTCCTCGCTCAGGTGCTCACTGAAATCGCCAGGGCCAAGGTAAACGTCATCGCGATTACCATGATGGATTCGGCCGAGCATGGCGTGATGCGAGTTGTGTTTGAGGACCCGCAGAAGGCCCGGAACGTGCTCACCGGTCTGGAACCATGCCCTGCAATGAGACAGACGTGCTGTGCGTGAACCTC
>Ga0114922_10000997_pt1 | contig 27047 bp, 23 predicted proteins | sample AartaG_FD_100975 | JGI IMG/M metagenome (GOLD analysis project Ga0114922, IMG submission 100975) | Deep subsurface microbial communities from Aarhus Bay to uncover new lineages of life (NeLLi) - Aarhus_00045 metaG | ecosystem: Environmental > Aquatic > Marine > Oceanic > Sediment | place... | reverse complement strand
GAGGAAACGGAAAGAATGGTCGCGGAGGCGAAAGCTCATGCCGCCGAGGACCGCGTCAAACGCGAGAGCGCTGAGGCGCGTAACATGGCCGACCAGCTCGCGTTCGAGACGGAGAAAAACCTGCGAGAGTTGGACGATAAGCTGACTCCGGAGCAGAAACAGCGCGTCGAAACGGCCCTGGGACGGTTGAAAGCCGCCTTGGAGAGCGATTCGGCTGATGAGATCAAGTCAGCGGCGGACGCGTTGCAGGACGTGTGGCAGTCGGTTTCGACAGAGATGTATCAGCATGTCGGAGCCGGTCAGGCCGCCGGCCCGGAGGCATATTCCGGCGGACAGGCAGGTGGAGGCGACGGGTCCGGCCCGGGCGGAAACGGTCAAGGGCATGATGAGAGCACGATAGATGCCGATTACGAGGTGGTGGACTAATAAAAATGAGAAATAGATTCCCTCCCCCCCCAACGCAGCGATATCGTTGCTGCCCCGAAAAAGCGACAACTGATCAGTGTCGCCCGCGCAGGCAGGGTCAACCACCCCCTGCCTGCGCGACCCTATATTGGGCAGGAAGTGGGGGATAGAAAGCGTCTGAGGGGTGAGCGGGACGAGGAAGGTGATTCCAATGAGGCGGTTCGACATTCTCCAGGACTGGAACGGAACGCACAGAGTGCTGATGCTGCTGGGGCTTTTTCTGGCACTGTTCGGTCTGGTAGTAGCGGTGTTTCCGAAACTGCTGGTGTTCGTCCTGGCGGCGGTGTGCCTGACCGCAGGGTTAGCGCTCATCCAGGCCGCGTTCCACGAACGCCGGTCAGCGCGAGAGTTCAGAAAAGGTTGCCGATTCGACGTTTTTTCCCTTTGGTGATGGTGACCGACCAGGGGTCAGAAGCAGCGCGGTATCTTCCCTACGTTGAGTTACACCATACGCCATTCATTGTGCCTGACGCGCGGCAATCTCACGCGGGAACAAAATCTTCCGGTCTCGTTTCTTTCAGGTTTATGGCCTCGGTGGGGCACGTCACGGCGCACACCCCGCATCCCATGCACTTTTCCGGATCGACGACGGCCGTGCCGTTTTCACCCGCCATACTGACCGCACCGAAGAAACACCTGTCCAGACAGACCTCGCAGCCGGAGCAGAGTTCAGCATCAACCTGTGCTTCAAAACGGCTCGGCGCAACGAACTTCCTCACGCCGGGCGTGATGGACGGCCAGCTTATGCAGCAGTCGCTGCAGCAGTTGCAGATGACATGACCTGACGCTTTGCGGTTGTCGGATACGTGTACGAGACCTTCCTCCTCGCACATTCTCAGCATTTCGATGGCTTCGTCCACGCTGAGCTTTCTGCCGATTCCGCGTTCCAGGGCGTAGTCCGCAGCGCGATTCACCTGCATGCAGACCTCCAGCGGTTTTCCGCACTTGCCGTCTATGACCCGGCACGAACAGTTGGTCACGGCGAGGTTTTTCGCGCCCTCCACTATGCTTTTGACGTCGTCAAACGCGAGTATTCGTGTCGTTGAGTCTATGCTTACGTTGACGGGAACGACTCTGACTACAGGCTGAGGGAGAGCCGACTTGAAACGCTCGAAATCGTCCTGCCACTCGGTGTCCATGTACTCCTTCCACAGGTCGAGCGTTTCGCGCGAGACGTCAGGCGCAAGAGCGGTGGCGTCGTGAAACTGCAGCACGTGCCGCACTCGGTAGTAGCGGAGGTCCCCCGGCTTCTTCGACTTGAAGATCAGCCCTTTCTTGAAGAGCGGATCCAGCATCTTCTGAATATCTCTCTTGGAGAGCCCGGACTTTTCGGCGATCTCGTCGACGGTCGCCGCCGGCGCTGCCGCCAGGAGTACCTGCGCCTCGCTCTCATCGGCCAGCGCCTCAAAAATTCTCGGTATCAGCGCCGACTCTCCCGCACCGATCGCCTCGGCTAACTCCTGATAAACATTTCTCTCGGTCATTACCAATCGCTCCTTGTCCCATGAAAGTAATATCTCGACAAAGGCACTACCAGATGCTGAGGAAATCCTAACGGTACATAGTAAGTGCCCGACAAGTTTCATACAATTTTACTCAATGTCGGCGAAATGTCAACAGCGACGAGACGGCCGGCCTCCCTGTCGGCGGTGGGCGGGTTTCAAACCCGTCGCTACACACCTTTGCCACAGAGGGGTGTGCCTTTCGAAAGGTAGGGCGGGCGTCTCGCCCGCCGCGTGGAAGACCGCAATCACCAACTGTAGGGGCGGAGGCATGCCTCGCCCCTACCTGGCAGACTCTCCAGAGGCGAGCAGGCAGGAATGTCTGCCCCACCAGCATTGGGTGCATGGCGGGGCCGCCACGGCGGATCTTCGACAAGGTACCCTACTAACTTTCGGATTACGACGCTGGAAGCGCCATCCTCGGCGGAAAGCGTCGACAATTCCGTTACTGCACAGCTTAACATTTGGCGACCGTTGTGATAAGATGAACGTGAAAAAGGAACTCTTCGGAGCGCGGTTGGAAGGAATAGTCATGAAGTCAGCGGCTGATAACATTGCGGTGCTTGGCGCCGGCAGTTGGGGTATGGCGCTGGCGAAATCGTTCTGTGAAAATGGCCGGCGCGTGCGGTTGTGGGAGTTCCTGGCAGACAGGGCGAAGAAGCTCGCGGCGGAACGTCAGGATGACGCGTTTCTCCCGGGTGTGACCCTCGCGAAGGACATATTGATTACGAGCGACATCGAGGAGGCGGTGGAGGACGCCGAACTCGTTGCGCTTGTCATCCCGTCCCATGCAATGCGCGAGGTGTGCGGTAAGCTTAACTCGATCCGGCTTGCCGGGAAGACCATCGTCAGCATGGCCAAGGGTCTGGAGAACAAGACGTTGATGCGAATGTCCGAGGTTATCCCGGACGCGATTGATGAAGACCTGGAAAAGCGCGTCGCGGTTCTCTCGGGTCCGAGTCACGCAGAGGAAGTCAGCGTCGGTCTGCCGACGACGGTGGTCGTTTCATCCAGCGAGCTTGAGGTTGCGCGCTACGTGCAGCGAACCGTCATGACTCCCAGGTTACGCATCTACACCAACACCGACATGATTGGGGTCGAGATGGGTGGCGCGCTGAAGAACATCATCGCGATCGCCGCCGGTGTGTGTGACGGGCTCGGTTTCGGCGACAATACCAAAGCGGCACTTATGACTCGCGGTTTGGCGGAGATCAGCAGGTTGGGCGTGGCGATGGGCGCCAACCCGCTGACGTTCGCCGGCCTGTCGGGAATGGGCGACCTCATTGTCACGTGCACCAGCCGCCACAGCCGCAACAGGAATCTCGGCGAGCGCATAGGCAAAGGCGCCTCTCTCGAACAGGCTATGGGTCAGACCGTGATGGTTTCCGAAGGTGTCAAGACCACGCTTGCCGCGCACGAACTGGCTGGACGCGCCGGGGTGGAGATGCCGATTACCGAAAAGGTCAAAGCGGTGCTTTTCGACGGGGAGGACCCGCGAACGGCTGTTTCTGCTCTGATGGAACGTCACGCAAAGTCGGAACTCGAGACCGATTTTCTCTCGTTGGGCTGATCTGAGTATTAATGGAGCGGATCAAGGCAGCGAGGAATCCCCGCCGAACTGAAACCTCACGTGCTGGATGATTGCTTTCCTTTGCTGGCGGTCCAGCTTAACGAACTTGCAGCCGTACAGCAACGCCGGGTTCCCTTCCTCATCCAATTGTTCAGCTTTGTGTACGATCTGGCCCAGCACAGACATGCGGGGCGAATCCGGCAGCTTCAACTCGATCTCGAGCAGTTTCTCGAACTCGTGCTCGTGCGTCGCCTGAAGCAGCATGCCGCCCGCGCTGACGTTGATCACGGTCCCTTCGCGATAGGCTACGGTACCCATCTCTCTGAAACGCGCGGGAGCGTCCGTTTCAACGCGCGTATACTCGCGGTGGGTAACGCGCCGCGGAGGCCCCGGCCGTCTGAGCCTGGCAGAACGCCTTTTCGCGCCCGGACCACGTATCACGTCGGTCCTGTACATCGTACACCCGTCGTCGTCATGAAAGTCCATGGAGACCCTCACACCAGACGGCGGGTAATCTCTCGACGGCACCGAAACTTCCAGAGAGCGGTCCGTTACGGACTCGATCGTGCTGAGGAAGTATTCCCTGCCGACACGCAGCAGAAACGTCTCACCAGCGCGAAGCTGTTCCTCGTTTTTCATCCGACAGCCCTCCACGAAGCCGATCTCCGTAAGCTGCAAGGCAATGCACTTGCAGACTCCTCCGCCCTACTTGCCCATCATCTGCACGAATTCCCGGAACATGTCCCGGTCGAACGCGGTACTCATCTCGTCTTTCATAATGTTCAACGCGGCGAAGGTCCCAACGGCACCCTTATAGGCTCGCTTTGTCGTCAGTGCGTCAAACACGTCCGCTATAGCGCTCACCCGAGCGTACGGGTGGATCTTCTCCATGGCGCGACCCTCCGGGTAGCCCGTCCGATCGCTGCGTTCATGATGCTGATTCACGACCACGTAACTCTCTTCCGGTATTTTGCCGGTCTTGCGCAACAGCTCCACCCCATACACCGGGTGCTTCTTAATTGCCTGCCATTCCTCATCGTTAAGAGGACCCTTCTTGTTGATGATATTCTTGTCAATTACGCTCTTCCCGACATCGTGAAGCAGCGCACCCGTACCGAGCGTTTTAATGTCTAATTTATCGCCGAGTCCAAGCTTTTGAGCAAGTGCTATACTGTACACGCAGACGTTGACAGAGTGCGTGTAAGTATAATAATCGTAAGAGGTTACTGCAATAAGGCTCCTGAAGGCCTTTTCATCGCGCAGGATGAAGTCCACGGTATTGACAACCAGTTTCTCTCCCCGCCGTATGTTCTTGCCCAGAGTCGGGTTCTCGAAGAGGCGCTCCATCAAGTAGCTGGCCGACGAATACACAATTTCAGCTTTCTTTATCGGCTCTATGTCGTTGTCCGCAACAATTTTGCCCAGGTTGTCCTCGATGTACTTCTGGTACTTGTCGCGGTCTTTTGCGTCAATGTATACGTCTTCAACCTTGCTCTCAACCAGACGTTTTCTGACCTGTTCCGTGAATGCCAGGTCCTCGGTGCGATACAGAACCGGTTCCCGTTCCCCCTCCGTACTGAGGTAGATATTGAAACCGGTAACAGTGTCAAGACGCAGGCCTTCTAGAGGTACCGGAATGAACTCTGCGGCAGTCTCTTCCGCCGCAGCCGCAGGTTGAGCGCTGGGACTGGTTTTCTGCAACTTGAAGGCCCCTTTTCCACACCACCATCGCGTCGGAATCCGTACACTCGTGCACCCGCCCGTCCGGGCGCGAGTAGCCGGACTACCGCCTCTGTAATTATATCATTTGCATGTGCCTAAGTCAAGGAAACGAGGCTAATTCCAGCGATTCCAGGAGATTTCTTAAGGCATGAAAAGAAGTGATTTCCATGCGGAGAGGATGCGGCCGAGCCGTCAAACAGCCCTACATTTGTATGCGTATGCGCTAGTAGCCGGCTCTTCCGTAGCCACCAACTACGTGTTTTGTCACCCAGCGGCCCTCAATCCATCTGCCGCCCGCATAGTGCCCGGGCACCCATACGCGCCGGTCGTAAGACCTACCCACCCATGCTCTCCTTCCGCGATAGTACCGCGGGCCTCGCGGGAACGCGCATCTGACATGGTATTCCCGTACAGACCTCGCCTCGAAGTGGTCCGTGTAGTCCTGCGCAAGCGCGCCGACCAGCGCACCCACGCCCGCGCCTATGGCCGCGCCCTCGCCGGTTTCGCCGCTCTGGTGCCCTATGATCGCCCCGGTCATCGCGCCCAGCACGCCCCCTGTCACCGCGGAATGCTGCACTCTGGTACAACCGAGGGCCATCACCAGGAAACCAGCAAGCATCAACAGTTGAAGTCTCCTCATTGCTCGCTCACCTTACCTCTCTCATCTTGCACAACCCTTAGATCCCCGCGCGCCCTGTCGGGTCGTACGGGTGACTAGTTTATCACTATTCTCCCGCGGGTAACCTTCAGTTCGACACGTCCGTCGACAGCTGCGCCGGGTTCTCCCGTCGATCCGGTCAGTGAGGATTTCCGGCGACTGACGTATCCTTCCAAAGGTATCGCTGACTCTATCGAACCGTCCTCCGCCGCAGCGCTGATGTCAATTTGAGACCCCTCCGGAATCAGAAGTGAGATGTTTCCATCACTGCAGCGTAATGAGCAGTCCTGTTGCAGCGGCTTCAGGTTCATCACTTTAATGTTTCCGTGATCGTTGGATATGTTCAGCTTACCGTAGACAGAGTCTATAACTGCGTCACCGTCGCTGTTCGTGATCTCGAGAGCCGTGTTTGACGGCACCTTGATGTCGAGCCCCGCACGAACGCCTTCCTCAGCCGGGGCCGGGGAAATCCAGGCAACCTGGGCTCCGTCAGCCGCGCTCTCCACTCTCACCTCCGGTATTGTGGGGATCTGCTCACCCGGGGCCTCTGTCCGAGCGCTCGGTTCGCCGGCCCTCGTTGCGGCAACGCCCAGGACGTTGCGGTCCCATCCGGCGATTCTGATATCGCCGCGTCCGCTCTCGATCCTCACCACGCTGCCGCGTGCGAGCTCGACCTCCTTGTACTTAATGGCAGTACGAGGCACCTCATCCGGTCCCACGCCAAGCACGCCCGGCAGCCTCCCAGTTGGCGCATCCGCGCTCCTTCCCGCCAGCTTCACGGCGATGTCGCCCATCGAGCTGGTAAGGTCTATCCGTTGCGGCGAATTCGATACCCTTCGCCCTGTCGAGCTGTTTCCGACGGTCTGAACCGTAAGCGGTATATCGGACCGTATCTTGCCAAAAGTCGTCTGAACGTCCATCCTTGGATCCGCATCTGCAGGCAGGATCAGTTCAATATCATCCGAATCACACGCTATCTGAACGTCGCACTCAGATGAAGCGGAGCTTACCGTTACGGGCCCGTACCTGCTGTGCACCGTAGTCCACCCGGTCATCTCCCGGAGGTCGACCCGCCCGAATTGGGCATCGATACGCGTCGTGGAAGCGAGGTTTATCCCCAGGACGCTGCCGTTTTCGGAAACCACTTTCAGGGTTCCTCTCAACTCCTCGACGCGGGTCCGTCCATGACTGCAAACCGACTCAATCTTGCCGTTAATGCCTCGCACGTCAACGTCGCCGAACCTGTTCTCGAGATACAGATCGCTCCTCGCGGGAACACTCACGTCGTAGTTGGTCTGTACGAGGACTTGGCCGGACCGGCGCGTATCCGGATACCGCGTTCTGATGACCACCAGTCCCGAGCTTGCCTGCGCATCGACAATCGTATTGTGCGCCAACTGTCTTGCCAACGCCGCCTCGGGCGCCCGGGCGACTATATCCGCCCGTACCCTGACCTGGTTGCTGCTCCACGGCCGCACACGCACGCTGCCAAACTCGTTGACAATGGAGATGTCCGGTCGCCCGGTCACGCGGAAATTGCGCTCAAACCGTTTCCTGAACTCCGCCCCGTATTGCCGGCCGGTCCGTTGATCGAACCGCGGTGCGCTGTCACGAACGGCCCTTGCACTTTCGCGGACTGAACTCCCGATCCGTCTCACCGACCGGTCAACTTGCCCTCGAACAGGTCTTCTGGGAACTCTTGTTTCACGCGGTCGCTGAGCGTAAACCATCGCGGCGGAGAAGAACACGCAGATCGCCAGAAACCCAGCCGTCATCCTCCGTCTGCCCGTCTTTCGTCGATGGTATCCCGTGATAACGCTCATTACAGCAGCTTCCGCCGAACCTTGACCACAGCTACTCACAACGACCTCACCTCGTAGAACGATTTCAGAGCGTCAACTTCCTCTCTCATCTGCGACAGCAAAAGCGATCTTACGCGCACGTTCTCCGGGTTTCTCTCCACCGCGTCCCAGCATTGCTCTATCGAGTTCGCGAGCATTACTATCTTGTCCAGATGAGCACGCTCCACCTGCGAAGCCGGTTCGTAATCGGGTCCCGGCAACACGCCGACAAGAAACTCTATATCGCGCGCATACTGGTCGACCTCCGCCTCGAACTCCTTGATATCGCCCGCAAGCTCAACGCGCTGCGCGCGCTCCGGAAGGAAAACCGCCACCAGGATTCCCACCACCGCAATGGCAACCACGTACGCGAACACGGGACGCAAACGCAGCCCGAACGGCACGGGCCCCGCGAGCCGTTCCGCTTCCTCCTTGAGCAATCCCACCGTCCTGAGCTTGAAACCGACGCTGGGCTCAACCTCGCCTACCATGTCGGCGGTAGCGAGGCTGTCGCGTATGGCTTCCATCTCTTCGCGACATCCGGGGCACCGTTCCAGATGCACCTTCACAGCCGCTCTCTGCCGTTCAGACAGAGGAACGGCTCCGGGAAGCCCCAGTTCGGCCTCAATGTAGTCAACCAGTCTTCTGCGCACGAGAGGGCACTTCATATCGTCACCTACTCCAGTTCGTCCTTGATCGTTTTCAACTTTGGTCTCAGTGCACGTTCAGCTCGCGCCATCCGCGATTTTACTGTGCCGACGGGGCACGTCATCACCCCGGCGATCTCCCTGTAGCTCAGTCCCTGGTACTTGCGCAACTCAAACACCGTACGCTGCGCGTGAGGCAACCCGGCCACCGCGTCGCGGATGGATTCCGCGAGGATCTTCAAGTCCACCTCATTATCAACGCGCGCCTCCTTATCCTCAAACTGGGTTGTGCGAACATCTTCTCCGTCACTGCTGGTCTTTTCCACTATCGGCACCGTTCGCGGCCGCCTCACCCTTTTTCGTATCTCGCTCGCCAACAGGTTCGAGGCGATCCTGAACATGAACGTCGTAAACTTGGCTGTAACCTTATACTTTTTCGCCGCTCGGAAAAGCCCAATGAACACCTCCTGCGCCAGATCTTCCGCCTGCGACCTCTCTTTCAGAGCACGGTAAAAGAAGTTGATGAGCGGCCTCTGGTACCTCTCAACCAGAAGCTCAAACGCCCAGTCGGCGCCTTTACCGTACTCTAACATCAACTCCTCGTCGGAAATGTTCACGAGGAAAACCCTTTACAGGGTAGCGTGTGGCACACGGCAACCGCCGTATCCGCACGTCTACTTGAATAATCGTATCAACTCCGGGAAAGTTCCCGATTACTGTTGCCGAAACGGCACGAATCTTCTCATAATAAACGCATAAGTGTTTGCTGATCAAGCGGATAACATTAATGCCCCCGGCACCGTCCAAAAAGTCGCCTCGCGGCGCCCACGGCTCGAGCCGATCCGTACCGCCCTATCTTCCCATAAGCGGCCATCGGAGTCAACAGGCAGGTAGCGCGGACGGATCGGGCAGATGTGTGGTTTTCCGCTGCATGAAGAGGCGGAGATACGGCACGGCCGTAGTCGTACGCTGATCTTTATCCTTCGTTCCGTCTTAGCCTCGGCAGAGCTATTGCAGCGCCTATCAGGAGCCCCACTGCCGCAAGAATCGCCAGCGGGAACGTCAGGATCAACCTCGCAAGAGCCACTATCGGCGCCAGACAAAAGCGTACAGCCGCCCTGACCGGTTCATGTGCCGATATGAATCGCGCTATCGGCGGGCTCAGTCGGTAGTATGCTCTCACAAATGCGGCGCCCAGCCGATTCGTCAGCAGATACTTGTCCCTGAACTCGCGCAGTATGCAAATCTCTTCGGTTGCCGGGGTACCGTACGCGGCAGTGGCGACAAAACACGGTCCGCCGGCACCGCCCCTGCCACCGGAGGCCGTTGTGGGCGCCGGTGGCGGCGGTATGAGCACGGAGTGAGAGGTGGGATCGAGCGGATCAGTACCCTGCGCGATCTCAGTACCGTCAGTGTGCCCGTCACCGTCCGTATCCGGGTTGGTGCAATCAGTTCCGGCAGCGAACTCAGCGCCGTTGGTCAACCCGTCGCCGTCGGCATCTTCAGCGGAATCATCCGCCAGCGGGTTGAGGGAGTTATCAGCCTCCCAACCGTCCGTCATACCGTCGTCATCGCTGTCCGGGTGGGTGCAGTCAGTTCCCGCGGCGAACTCAGCGCCGTTGCTCAACCCGTCGCCGTCAGCATCTCCAGCGGAATCGTCCACCAGTGGGTCGAGCGCGTTGTCCAGTTCCCACCCGTCCGGCATCGTGTCGGCATCCGTGTCCCACTGGCAGGGATTGGTGAAGTAGGTGATCACCTCGTCGCCATCTGTGAGACCGTCGTCATCCGTGTCAGGATTGTGCGGATCGGTGCCGGCGTCCCTGTGGTCAACGTAGATGCCAGTACCAGTTTCCACCCAGTCGGGCAGACCGTCAGCGTCTGTATCCTGGACGAAGTCGGGCGTGTATTCGTCCGCACCGATATCATAATCCGAACCGTCGCCTCGCGGTTCGCTGCTAGCGTCATATCCTCTGAGCTCGCCCTCGAAGTCAGCGACCAAACCACCTATATAGTGGCCTGCATCGATGCAGGGTGACTCGGGGCGTAACCGCAGGTCGCCGGCAGCCGCGTCAACAAGAAGCGGATCCGCGTCGATGTTCCCCTCGCCCTCGTATCCACCCTGAACGTCGCAGTACTCCGCCACGGGGGCGCTTGCGGCGTCCTCTTTCTGAATCTCGTCAGGTGCGTCGGCCCACAGGATGCAGTTCACCAGGCTGGGCGAAGAACCTACCCTGCTGTATATCCCGCCGCCGGAAATCGCCGCCGTGTTGCCGGTAAACGTACAGTTCACCACAAGTGGGAACGAGTACCAGTAGTTACCGATCCCGCCACCATTTTCTTGAGCCCAATTACCCGTAAAGGTGCAGTTCACCACCGTGGGAGAACCGTTGTCAACATTGCTCATCCCGCCGCCCTCGCCCTGACCGCGGTCCGCGTAAGCCACGTTGTTTGCGAACGTGCAGTTGATCACAGTGGCGGAAGATCTGTTGTTATACATCCCACCGCCCTTCTTATCGGCTGAATTACCCTCGAAGATGCAGTTCGACACCGTCGGTGAAGAAGTCTTGTTGGCCATCCCGCCACCGTATGACTCAGACCGATTCTCAATAAAGATGCAGTCCGTCACCGTTGGGGAAGCTTTGTAGTTGCCCATCCCACCGCCGCGATAGCCACAGGAGTTGCCCGTGAACGTGCAGTCCCTCACCGTCGCTGAAGAGCCGCGTCTGTTCGACATGCCGCCGCCGTAGTCACTGTGGGCTGAATTGTTCGAGAACACGCAGTCCGTCACTGTTGGGCAGGAGTTGAGATCGTTGTTCATCCCGCCGCCCCAATCCAGGACGCTGTTTTCCGTGAAAAGACAGCCTGTGACCGTAGGTGAGCAATTGTCGATATTGCACATTCCCCCGCCTCTCCAAGCCGAGTTAGCCGTAAACGTACAGTCCGTGACGGTCGGTGAGGAATAATGTTCATTGTGCATCCCGGGGCCCTTGTAATGAGCCCCATTGTCGGCAAACTCGCAGCTCGTCACCGTAGGTGAGGCTCTCCAATTGCACATCCCGCCACCGTGACGGTGCGCATAGTTCTCCGTAAAGACGCAGTTCGCCACGATGGGCGAAACGGTGCCGTTGAACATCCCGGCGCCCTTCTGTCTCGGATCGCTCGAATCCAGACGGTCGTCATAGCGAGTGTACGCATACCCTCCGGCAATAGTGAACCCGTCCAGAGTGGCGTCGTCAGCCCCAACGACGACATGGTAGGCCGGTTCCCCGTCGCGAGCAACGGAGCCGTCGATGACGGTAACACGACCTTCCCAGTCGCGCTGCTCGCGCTCCGTTTCCGTTCCCGTGAAGCCGCCGTAAAGAAGCACGCCTTCTCTCAGGACAACAGAACCCGTGTTCCCCTCGAATACCTCCGGATGAATAGTGGACGTGCGCGGCTCGTCGTAGATGCCCTCCGCTGCCCAGACTTCACCGCCACCTCCAACGTAGGCCGCGTCGATGGCGTCTTGGATTGTCGTGAACGCGGTGACCCAGGAAAGCCCGTCCTCGGAGCCTGAGCCGTTGTATCTGTCAACAAACCGCACGATAGGCACACCGTCCGGAATGCCGTCGTCGTTGCTGTCGGTATCGAGATGATTTGGGATACCATCGCTGTCCGGATCACCGTCCCCCTCTATGCTGTCAGGTACATTGTCGCCATCATTGTCGATATCGATGAAACTGGGGACACCGTCATCGTCAGGGTCGCCGTCTCCTTCGGTGCCGTCATGTAAGCCGTTGCCATCGCTGTCGATATCGATGAAACTGGGAATGCCGTCACCGTCAGGATCGCTATCACGTTCAATGCTGTCCTCCAGGCCGTCATTATCGCTGTCGGTATCGAGGTAATTCGGGACGCCGTCACCGTCCGAGTCCGCGTCGCCTTCGACCGCGTCCGGGATGGAGTCACCGTCGCTGTCGGTATCGCGGCGATTCGGGACGCCGTCATCGTCCGGGTCGCCGTCCCCTTCTACGGAATCTGGGATGAGGTCTCCATCTCTGTCCGAACCCGCCACTACGTATTCGTGGGCGCCCATGTCAACTGCCAAGCCCTGGGGCCGCTGTATTCCTGCCATGTCTGTAGTGGGCGCACCGCCCGCTGTGCCGGCATCGATGCACGGCGATCCCGCACGGAGCCGCAGGTCCCCCGCCGCAGGATCGACGAACAAAGGGTATCCGACAATGTTACCCGTGCCCTCGTGGCCTCCTTGGACGTCACAATAGGCTAACTCGGGATTACTTGACACGTCCCAGTTCCAGATTTCCTCGGGAGCATCACCCCACAGGATACAATTGGCAACGACCGGACACGAGGTCTCCCGGTTAAACATGGCGCCGCCGCATAGCTCGGCCACGTTGCCAGTAAACGTGCAGTTGGTCAACGTTGGCGAAGACTGCTCAAGGTTGTACATCCCGCCGCCGTAACCCCCGAAGTAAGGGAACTCGTCGCCGACTCCGAACCGGTGGTATGCCGTGTTTTGCGCAAAAACGCAGTTCGTCACCGTAGGCGACGAGTTGTCTTCGTTGAACATCCCGCCGCCCTTGAGCGCCCAGTTGCCTGTGAACAGGCAATTCGTCACCGTAGGCGACGCGAACCAGTAGTTGGACATCGCGCCGCCACTGTGGTGATCGGCCCAGTTCCCCTCGAACCTGCAGTTCGTCACCACCGGTGAGGACTCGAGATTGCTCATACCGCCACCGCCATGGAGGGAATATGTAGCCCCGTTACTCGTGAACGTGCAGTTCGTCACGGTCGGCGAGGATTCTAAATTCCGCATCCCGCCTCCCTGTGAGTAAGCGTAGTTACCAGTAAACGTGCAGTCCGTCACTATCGGTGAAGAGTGGCGGTTGTACATGCCACCACCCGCCCCCTGCGCGTAGTTATCTATAAAGCTGCAGTAAGTCACAGTGGGCGAGCAGTCGTAGTTATACATCCCACCACCGCTATCGTGTATTGCCTGGTTTCCGGTAAAGGTGCAGTTCGTCACCGTTGGCGAGGTACCGAAGTTGTACATGCCTGCGCCGAGAGCGGGCGGATTGTCACCCAAGTAGATGCCGATCTCCTGGGCGACTCCTCCGGTAATAGTGAACCCGTCGAGGGTGGTGTCGTTGGCGCCGATGACGACATGGTAGGCTGGTTCGCCGCCGCGCGCCGTCGAACCGTCAACGACAGTCGGGTGCGCTTCCCAGTCGCGTTGGTCGCATTCACTTTCCGTTCCGACAAAGCCCCCGCAAAGGTGCACACCCTCCTTCATCACCACAGAACCGGTATTATCGTCCCACGGCTCCGGATGAACAATGGACGTTCGTTCTTCGCTATACACGCCTTCCGCGACCCAGACCTCGCCGCCGTCGTCGTCGAAAGCGGCATCGATACCCTCCTGAACGGTCGTGAACGCCGTGGCCCAGGAGATACCGTCCTCGGTGCCGGAACTGTTGTCCCTGTCAACGTACCACACGGCGCCCAACGCCGTGCGGCAAAGGATGCTAAACATAGTGAGAGCCAATATGTAGCGTCTCATTTCAAGCGCCCCCTTTCGTACTGCTCAAATATAATATGACCACACATCCCTGTTTTGATCTATCACTGACGTTTAACTTCGGATTGTGATGCGATCCATGAGGTTTCTGGGGTAACAAGCAGAGAACAGTGCAAGGCATGGGGGGAGGCCGAGCGCAGTTCATGGGTGGGAGCCTCATTGAACCTGCACCACCTTTTGTGAATAGTAAAATAAGTAAAATGCCTGGCCGGAAGTCCGCGCTCCTCTTTTCCCCTTATGAACAGTCTAGACCTTTTATTGAGAAAAGTCAACGCCCCTTTTCACGCGATACAAGAAATTGAGGCCATTCTGGGTGTAAATACCACTAGAACGAAGAATCCTGTCAACAGATGGAGTTCTAAGGGCACAGGTCGCAAGACCCTCCTCCATCACGAACCGACGACTTGGGATAGAAAGGCGGCGTGTTCGGGGCAGAAATCGTCGCCGGTGAGTTGCGCTTGGATGAGCTCTTCCTGCCAGTGCGCATTGTACAACCGGCATGTCTTGTTCTGGCAGAACGGGTCGCCGGTCATGTGGTAGAAGAGCGCTTGCGCGACGTAGCCTTTCATGGCGTCGGTGAGCCGCGGGTCGTCGTGGTCAATCACCCTGCCTCGGAACTCCTCCTTGAGACTCAGCGGGTCAACCCCGAGCTGGCGTTTAAGGTAGAAGTCGCGCGGGCGTGCGGGCGCTTCGACAATGCCGCTGGTCGATATGACGGAAGGGTAGCTGTACACGGCGACGCGGGCGTGGTACCTGCAGTCGTTCTCGTCCCAGGTACCGAAAAGCTGGTTTGTGAATATGATGTGCGCGTTCTCGATGTCCAGCTGGTCTTCGGGTACGAGATCGGCGTACATAGCGTTCAGTTTGTGTCCGTCGTAGAGGATTCCGAACGCCTTGCTCTCGGAATTGAGCATCCTCCGCCTCTCATAGTCCACCTCGCCGTACGAGACGGAGTCGGTTTCTTCCTGAGCGGCGACATTGTGCACGCGGGCCATTGCCAGCGCGTGCGCCAGCTCGTCGAGCCGTTGCTCCTTCTCCGACCCCGAAAGGCGCTCGATCGCCAGCTCTATGACGTCGGATTTCACGACGACGGATGCAGTCGGAAGGATGGAGCGGACGAATCCGCCGATCTGTTCCAGGTCGAGCGCGTCGGTGCGGGCACCGTCGTAGATGTGCACTGCGCGGGGTAGAAACACCTCGTCTGGCTGCATAGTCTGCTCAGTGCGGACGTTCAGTTAAACGCCCCTACGATGGCGGGCAAGATGCCCGCCCTACCTAATCAGTTTCAGCCTCGGAGCTTTTCGAGAGCTATCTCGGCGCCCTTCTTTCCGGAAAGCAGCATCGCGCCGAAGGTCGGCCCCATCCTCGGCAGCCCGTAGGTCGTACTCACGGCCATACCGATGACTATCAGCCCCGGATGGACCTCTCCCGTATGTTCGACGACGAGATCCTCGGACCGCTCGACCCACATCGCGCCGAACCCGACTGTCTTGACGAGACCGCGCTCCTCGAGCTTCCTCACAACGCAGGCGTCATGGCCGGTAGCGTCAATGACCAGCTTCGCCTCGATCGCTACGGGGTCCACGCAGCTTATCTCGCGCGGCATAGCCTGGACCGGCGTCCAGTTGATGACCGCGCCGCCGACGCGGTTACCCTCGTACAGAACCACGTCGTCGAAAATCGTCATGTTTGCAAACTTAACGCCGGCATCGCACGCTGCCGCGATGAGCTTTGAGCAGGCGTGCGGACCGTCCGCGACGTAAAGGCCCTCGCTCACTTCCGTGTAAGGGACGCCGAGCTCGTCCAGTTCCTTGTGCGCAGGCGCTCTCACGGTGAGCTTGTTCATCAGGTAGCCGCCAAGCCAGAACCCGCCGCCGAGATAGTTATTTCTCTCGACGATCAGCGTCTTGGCGCCCTGCGATGCGAGATCTCTCCCGGCCATGAGTCCCGCCGGACCGCCGCCGATGATTATCACGTCGCTCTCGACATATTCGTGAAACTGGCGCGCGAACGTGTCGACTATCGCGCGTGTTACCTCTTTCTCACCTGCAGCGGCAAAGATCTTCTTTTCAGCCATAACGTGTACCTCCTGATTGTGGATTCGCGGCAGCCGGCATCGTCGCGCAGCTTTGCTCGCGGCGCCGGCTCCCACCAAGAGTTTTCGTGTCAGCCCACTCCGACAACGCCCTATATCATACCACAAGAGCACCGCTCGTGTGTAGTCGCTTGATTTTCGTGCGGCAGCACCCTAAAATTAGCGCGTGTGATAACTCAGCGGATTCAGATAGGAGAGGCTTTATGACGGGGAGTCCCGAGGACTTCAGCTCGGTCCGGTGGTTGTTCATAGATATCGGCGGCCCGATAATCAACGATGACCGCGCGGTCCTGTGCGTGTTCGACAAACTGAAGGAGATCCTGGTCGGCAGGGGTGCAACGTTCACCGATTCCGATTATGCCGCGGCTCAAGTAGCGGTTCTCAGGTCCTTTGCGGTTTCGATAACGTCATCAATGCTGCAGTGCCTGACCGGCACGACCGAGGGTGAAGCCGAGATACGAGCCGAGCTTGCTCGGGAACTGTCCAGAATAGGCTACGACGCGTTCAAAGCTCTGAACCCTCTTCGCCGCCGCGTCAAGGAAACGCTCGAAGCGCTCTCGAAGCGCTACCGGTTAGCAACGCTCTCCAATAACACGTCGCGTATACGAGAAGTGCTTCGCGATTACCGCGTCGACAAATACTTTTCCGTCATCGGTATCTCAGAATCCGTTGGATACGCAAAACCGGATCCGCGTTTCTTTCAGTACGTGCTGGACGAGGCCCGTTGCCGAAGCGACGAGGTCATGATGGTAGGCGACCGGCTCGACATCGATATCGTACCGGCTCGAGCGTTCGGCATGTCCACTGCGTGGGTGCGAACCGGGCTTTTCGGCACTGAAGGGCCGGAGCCGGCTTCAGATATCGAGACACCGGACCTGGCGGTGGCGTCACTGGCGCAGTTGGCGGACATCCTGTTGGGGGATGACCAGGAATGACTGACGAACGACATTCTAAACTTAACCGATACGTTCTGGACAACGGTTTGACGGTGATCATAGAGGAACGACCGTTGAGCGCCACGGTTTCCTGCGCGATATACGTGCGTGTCGGCTCGCGGTACGAGACCAAGAAGAACAACGGTATATCTCACTTTCTGGAACACTTGTTGTTCCGCGAAAAGGGCGCTGTGCAGACCGTTAGACAGATTGAGGATACCGGCGGGTCCGTTAACGGGATGACCACGTTCGAGTGTACCGACTATTTCTTCGACACGCTGGCGTCGGAGTTCGAGCAAGCGTGGGACGGCCTGTACCGGCTGGTTTGTGAGCCGAGTTTTGGCGAGCGGGAGGTCGAACTTGAGCGCAAGATCATCTTGAGAGAAGTCTCAGGAATGAAGAGCAACCCGCTGGCCATAGCGTACTATGTCGCGATGAAGGAGTTCCTCCCCAACACGTCGCTTGGGATGCCTATTGCCGGCACGCGCAGATCGCTCAAGAGGATTACTATCGGAGACATCCGCCGCTTCTACGACACGCACTATGTGCCGAGCAACATGTTTGTGGTAATCGTTGGAGGAGTCAAGACGGAACCCGCGCTCGAAGCGGTGCGCCGCACGTTCGCGCAGCGCGATTCCGGCAGCGTACCGTCGAAACGGTTCACGCTTCCGCCCCGCCGGAAAGAGCGGCACGAACTTAAGTTGAAAACGCTCGTGGACCAGGGCTACATGGCTATCGGGATCCGCACGGATGGCGATAAAGATAAGCACAAGTACGAGCTGAAACTGATTGATGTAATCCTGGGTTCGGGAAGAAACTCGCGTATTTACAAGGAACTCAGGGTGAAACGCGGCATGACGGATTTCATTGTGTCGCTCGCCGATATGTCGCCGGCGGGAGGTGGCGCGCTGTCCGACATCGGTTTCTGGGGTGTGGCTGTGGGTACAGCCCCGAAACACCTCGCTGAGGCGGAGCATATAGTCGAAACCGAGATGCGCCGGATAAGGACGGAACCGCTCTCGTCGGATGAGCTTGAAACCGCCAGGAGCAGAGTGCTTGGGAGATTCGCCATAGCGTGTGAAACCAATTCGGGCAGGGCCGGTTTCTACGCAGCGACCGAGCTGGCGGACGAGTTCCTGTCTCTGGAGGAGCACAAAAAGAGGATAGAGGCCGTGACGTCGGACAGCATAGCCGAGGCGGCGAAACACAAGTTCGAGGACGAACAGATCATGCTGCTTGACGTCAAACCGGCCCGGGGGCCGGGGAAGCTCTTGGCAGTACTGAGGTACTTCCTCTTTGTGCGCATTTGAGATTAACAGTCGAGAGGAAACAGGGGGAATGAACGCGTTAAGCGAAACAGGTCTTCATCGCGAAACCTTGTCAAACGGGCTGGAGATGGTGATAATGCCCCGGGGCCACACGGGCACCGTTGCGGTCGATCTGTATGTCAGGTTCGGCTGCTCGCTGGAGACCGAGCAGCGCAGCGGCGTGGCGAACCTGCTCGCACGGATGTTGCCCAGAGGTACCAGCAATCGTACGAGCGAGGATATTGCTGGCGAGATCGCGGCGACCGGCGGTTCGGTCGGCGCCGCAGCTCACTATCTCAGCAGTCTGGCAATGGCATACGCGCCCGCCGAGGCGTTTGAGCTTGTGCTCGATATAGTCACCGACATCGCGGTCAACCCGCTGCTCGACGAGTCCGATCTGGAGAAAGAACGCGGTATCCTGCTCCACGACCTTGCCGCGCGGGAGGATTTCCCGTCCTACGTGTTCGACAAAAAGGTAAGTGCGTGGATGTTTCCCGGCCATCCGTTCGGCAGGCCGAGCGACGGTACCGCTGAATCGGTCTCGCAGCTGACAATACAGAATGTGCGCCAGATACATTATACGTATTTCGTCCCGAACAACATGCTGCTGGTCGTCGTGGGCAACGTGTCGGTCAAGACCGCCCGCTCCCTGATCGAGGAGAAACTCGACGGTTTGCCGCCACGTGATCTTCCCGGTTCGCGGCCCCCGCCGATGCCGAAGCTCGACGGCACGGTGCGCGAGACGATCAGCAGGCGGGTCGCCCAGGCGCAGCTGTTTCTCGGGACGCGGATGGACGGGATAGACATGCGCGGCGAGTACGTTCTGAACGTGCTGGACACCGTACTGGGCCACGGGATGAACTCACGCCTGTTCACGCAGATACGGGAGAATAGAGGTTACGTCTATGACGTGCACGTCGAGGGTACGGTATATCCCGACATATTGGTGTGGGGAGTTGAGGCCGGTACGGAAGCGAAGCGTCTGGACGAGGTCGAAAAGCTTGTGCGGCGTGAACTCGACAAGCTGACACGGGAAACCGTTTCGGATCGCGAGATGGAAGTGGCGAACAAGTACATCGAAACCGGCATCCGGCGGTCCGCGGAGGTTAACGACGGTCTCGCCTCAAACATGGGCGCTACCATCGTACGCGGACGACCTCTGCTGAGCGTTGAGGAACGCGTCGAGCTCGTCCGATCCGTGTCCAAGCAGGAGGTGAGAGACCTGGCAACGAGGCTTTTCGGTTCCGGCGACCTCCACGTGTTCGTAATGAAATAGAAGTTGCAGGACGACTATTTCCGTGAAATTCACGCCCGGATGGTGTATAATCGCCTCGAGGAGGTGAACGAGATGGCAAAGAAGTTGTTGTTTGTCATTGTCGGCGTGGTGGCGTTCATAGCACTTTCTCGTTCAGGTATTCTCAAACGAGAGCCGATGTCTTTCGACAGGATCGCAGCGCATTTCCAGAAGGACGGGTTCACCGTGACCGATCGCCGAGCCCTCGCGTCCACAAGAGCCGGCGTGGCGGATGGCGAGTCGATGATGGTCAACGGGATGCGCGTTGAGGTGTCGCGGTACACTAACACGGGACGGCTGAGCATCGACTACGAGAACTACAAGCCGGGCGTCGGCGATGGTATAGCGCAAAGCATGGGTATCACGACCCAACTGGGCCTCCAAACGCGCCCGAACAGAGGACCCCAAAGCTACCCGGCAAAGAAAGGCTCTTATCTGATCATAGTTTACAGTCAAGATAAGGCGGCTGCGAGAAGAGTAACTGATTCGTTCTCGCGACTTTAGCCGGAAGACTAGAAGGACTGGGAGTCGCTATACCAGACAGGGAGGTGAATCGCATGCCGACGTTCGAGTACCACGCGATCCGTACGGACGATGAGGAGGAAAAATCGTTCGTGGGTGGAGTAGTTGTGGCACGGTCACGTTCGGAAGCGAAACAGAAGTTGCGCGAGCGCGGATTCAAAGCGACGATGCTCAAGCAGGCAAGAGGGATGCTGGGTGTCCTGAGGTGGTTTGAGGCGGACATACGCTGACCGTCGAACTCACCAATCGGATGTAATCTCTCGCTTGGCGCGTCCGCACACCGAACGCGGTCCATGCAAGTTCCGACACACTTCCGCCGCCGGCCCCAGCGGCAACAGCCGGCTTACATCTCGCAGTGCCTGGGGTACAACCCGGAGGGCCATCAGAAGGATACGGGAAGGAGGATTTTGGAGTGAAAGTACTGGCTTTCAACAGCAGCCCGAACATGGGAAAGGGCGCTACGGCATCGATCCTGGACCCATTTCTCGAGGGGATGAAAGAGGCGGGTGCTGAGGTTGAAGTGGTTTATGTGAGCAAGTTGAACATCAAACCGTGCGTCGGGTGCTACGCGTGCTGGCTCAAGACGCCGGGCAAGTGCGTGCACAATGACGATATGAAGAGCGTTCTATCCAAATTGCAGGGAGTGGATGTTCTCGTGCTCGCAACACCCGTCTACGTGGATGGGATGACCGGCACCATGAAGGTCATGATCGACCGGTTCATTCCCGTGGGGGAACCTTTCATAGAGATCCGAGATGGCCATTGCCGCCATCCCGGTCGGGACGGCGGCGGGACGGGCAAACTGGTGCTCGTTTCGGTCTGTGGTTTCCACGAGATAGACAACTTTGACTCCCTACAGGTTCACGTGAAGGCCATGTGCAAGAATATGGGGACCGAGTTTGCCGGTGCGCTGCTGAGGCCCCACGGCGCGGCCATTCCGTTCATAAGGAAGATGGGACTTCCTGTTGACGATGTGTTCGAAGCTGCAAGAGAGGCCGGACGCCAACTAGTGCAGGACGGCAAGATAGCGGATGAGGTTTTGGCGACCGTCAGCCGCGAACTCGTGCCTCGCGATGCATACGTGCAGACCGCCAACGCGTTCTTCAAGCAGACGCTCGACGCTCTGGAGAAGAAGAAGGGGGACTGACAGAAGCCCAGCAATGTACGAGCGTCTCGCCCGCCGTTCGCGGGTCCGTTCCGCCCTTCGTTTGGTCGGGCAAGATGCCCGACCTACCTGGTCTTGGCGTGCGGTGCGTCGGGCTCTGAGAAGTCCGACTACAAGAGCACGCCTTCTTGATGCCCAAGCTTGACAACCTCGATCTTGGACAGGTCGCTCGTCCCGAGATTGTACTTTGTGTCGGCGATCATAAGGTGCTTAATCGGCGGCTCGATCGGCCAGTGCTCGCCTCTATACTCGTCGCGTTTCGCCTGCAGCATCTTCGCAATGACGATATCCACCGCGACGGGATCGGTCGATACGAACAACCCGTTGTAATGCCAGGCGTACCTCGGGTCAACCTGTGGACCGCCGTGGAACAACGGTCTGAAAGCCTCCACGATATTCAGGGTGCACTTCTTTCTGATCTCGGGAATCCACGCCAGCTTGGCCAGGTCGGCGCAGCTGTCTCGGTGAAGATCATAGAATACCGCCTCCGGGTCGCCGGTTATGGGCAGCTCCCGGGGGTGCATTCCCCCGACCCAGTTCTTGACGGCAATCCCGACACCGGAAACGCGGTGCACCTTCGTACCCGGCACGTTCAGCAGCACCGTACACGTCTCCGTCGCGAGTTTGCAGTAGCGTCGCGAGTCGAACGAGGCTATCTTGGTACGCTTGGCGGCGTCGGCACCCTCGAGACCGACACCGTACTGCGCGCGATCCCACGTGTATATGTTCTCCTCGGGAACACCTACGCGGAGCACGGCACGTACCATCGCGCGAAGCAGTTCCGGATTCGTGGGTGTTATCATGACATTCGCCTTGACCCCGACGATGTCGGTAGGTTTCACGAAGTGACCCCACGCGCTCGTCACGTCGGCCTCGCCCGTCAGCGCCTGCATTGCCTGTGCAAGCATGGCCTCGACACGTTCAGGGTCGGCCCTATGCTTTTCATCGAGGACCTTTTCGTCTCTCACGAGGACGACCTTGGCCTTCGACCCGGCTGCTTCCTGTGCCGACGCGGTTCGCTGGCCGACGGCGAGCCCGACACCTGCACCCACTGCGGCGTTTCTGATGAAATCCCGCCTCGTAAGACCGTCATGGCCTTGAGAATGTCCGGTTTCTGCCATATGTTCATTCATTATTCCCTCTCCTCTCTCCCGGAGGCTCTATCGAGCACCATCCCACACACTTCCTGATCCGGCGCCTCGAAGACTAGCGCCAGTGAGTTGTCCGTCAACTTCACGCCACAGAACGTGCCGTTCTCAATGCGCTGTATCGCGACCGGCTCTGCATCGTCCGCCGCCTCGTCTCGTTCCAGGTACGTTTGAAGAAAGTCCCGAAACGCTGTGGATGCGGCCGTATCGGTCGGGTACTGCACCAGCATCACACGTACGACACCGTCCCCGACGCGGTACCGGTAGGAGATTGCATCCGTGCTCTCGTTGAGATGCAGCACGTTAACGTCAGCCAGGTAGTATATGTTGTTGAGACAAATCTGTTTATGGAAGTACTGCAGGCTTTCCGGAACCACGCCCGTCGCAGGCACGCGGTTGACGATATCAGGCTTATCGCCGCGCTCCTCAATCTTATTGGCAATGCTCTGGCCGATCCGAACGAGAAGCTGCTTGATCTCGTCGGTGTCGTTTTCCGCCAGAATCCGCACGAAAAACGCGCCTTTCCAGAACTTGAGCAATCCGGCGGCGTAGACCGCCTCATGCCCAACGTCAGGATGGGAGCCTTCGGAGTCAAACGAGTAAAGGCCGTAAGCGTTCTCGGAACGGTCCACCTCGTATATCTCTACCGCGACCTCCGAGCCGTCGGCAAGGCGGTACTTGGCCGCGACCGCGTCCCGGAAGCCGTAAGCGAAGTAAAGTTCTGCCGCGCCGTTAATGAACTCCACTAGCCGCTTGCCCGCAAATTGCTGAACCGGTCCCGCACGCGCGATACCCCCGATTTCGCGCTCTTGAGGCAGCATCTTTTCCAGCTTGGTTCCCACGTGGCAACCGCCATTCTGGAAAGCGCCGCAGATCGTCACCGCAATCAGCAGCACTTTCCCGTATCTTGAACGTCCAGGACCAATCATCCGACGTGAAATCCCCTTTGCAGCGAATTATAGACTGTGCCGCCCCGTCACGTCAAGAAAGGCCCGGCGGACCCGGCCGCAGTTCGCGCTAAAGTTTTCCCCAAACCTGCCGAAAACTAAGTGTGAGGGATCAATGTGCTGGGCTTTCCAGGTGGTTCTACCGATCTCCTCGTTTATCTGGGCCGGTGGTGCCGGAAAGGAGCAACAAATGGGAGCCGTCAACTTTTCTTTATCACAACTACCTATGCCGAACCTCGCGTTTCAACCGCCTCCGGTTTTACCGACTGCGGATGCGCAACAGGAGGGTTCTCCGCCGGCCGACGGCGCGGGAACGGTGCTGCCGTCGAATCAGCAACTGACCGATACCAGCTGGGCCACATACTCGCTCGAGAGTCTCAGTCTGAACGCGTCGCGGTTGGCCCTGCAATCCTCCGATAACGGCAATCAGGTCAACCTGCAGGCCTCACAGATCGAGGTCGATGCGCTGGCGATGTCATTGCGGTCCGAGGACGGCCTGATAGAGTTCTCGCTCAGCTCGTTGACGATGCGGGCATCGCAGCTGAACCTGTCGTTCGCTCAGGAACAGCGCGCGGAACGCGCACAGAAGTTCATGCACAACATGAACGGGCTCGCCAAGGGCATCGGCGCACCGCACGCCAGCCGTCTTGCGGTATCCGCAGAGGCCCTCACACTCAGGTTCACATCGTCCGCCGCTATCTCCGAATCCGCGCTCAACGGGTTCGAGAACGGCGCAACGACACTTGCCGGCATGGATTCCAGCGTTTTCACGGACTTTCTGGTGCTTTTCCGCACATTTCTCGCCTCATCCGACCAAGAAGCGTCGGAATTCCTGGAAGCGCTGAACACTTTCCTGGAGGAGATGTTTGGAGTCGCGTCAGACGCGGCGGAGGAGGATGTACAGGCCGATGTCGACGCGGCTCTTGCCTCCGAAATGGCGCCGCAGGGCGAAAGCTCGGGTTCGATACAGGCGCTGTTCGAACAGATCGAGATCAGGTACACGCGGGTCGAGGTCTCGATGGAGAGCGGTCAGCGGGATAAGGCGGACCCGCTCGTGCTCGACCTTGACGATGACGGTGTCGAACTCACCGACGCCGCTAACCCGCAGCAGTTCGATATACGTGGCGACGGCACGCCCACAGCCGTACAGATGCCGACCGGCGGCGACGCGTTCCTGGCCATCGACAGCAACGGGAACGGCAGGATCGATAGCGGCAAAGAACTTTTCGGCGACCAGCACGGCGCTGCGAACGGGTTTGCGGAACTGGCCAAGTACGATACCAACCTCGACGGGGTCCTGGACGTTACGGACAAGATCTACGAGCAACTTCTGCTCTTCGGCGACCTCGACGGCGACGGTAAAGCTCGACCCGACGAGTTCACCAAACTCAGCGATGCCGGTATCACCGCTATAAACCTGCGGTACCAGGAAACCGCTCAGGCGCTGGCCGGCGGGAACGAGATCGTCCAATCCTCACAATTCACCCGGGACGACGGATCCACAGGCCACGCCGCCGATATCATGCTGCAGACTTTCTCTATACTGGCGTGACACCAAGCGTTGTCGGGGGAAACCTTTCTAGACAGAAAGGTTCTCCCCCGTACCCCTTTCCAAAGACTTTTGGATACCGCTGGCCGTTCGCTGCGGCGCACGGCCAGCACCTAGCGACGCGTCATTCCCGCGAAGGCGGGATTCCAGGAAGGGTGTTGAGGATTGATCACGAAGTGTCGACGCCCGTCTGTCCCGCTCTTGCCGCACGTCGTCTTCTCAGGTAGCGGACGCCGACCACGACCAGGGCAGGTATGAGCGCTAATCCGGTCACATACCCCCCAGCCTGCGAAACCCACTCGAGTGCAGCCAAGGGCTTCATCGTCAGATGCACAAATGTGAGAAAAAGCAGCAGCGGCGGCCAGGCGAATGCGGCCGGGACGACCAGCGCTTTGAGTAGTACTCTTCGCTTACTGCTCGCGCAAACGGCGGCCATGCTCGCGAAGACAATGGCACCGAGAATGGCTCCAAGGATAATCCTCACGAAAGTGAGATAGAGGTCGCCGGGGCGGGGCGTTGGCGGTGCAATGAAGCACCCCAGGAAAGCACCAACGACGCCCATGACCCTCATCCAAATGATTATGTTCGCCCGCCTCTCGCTCTTCCAGATATGGTAGGCGACAATGCCGGTCCAGAAGCCAAATATTAAGAAGGGCGTAGTGTATTCCAGGCTGAAGGCCGCCTTGTGGAAAGTACTGAAAGGAAGCAGTCTCGCTACGAGGCCCCAGACAACGAAAAGTACGCCGACGGCGGACCCCGTCTGGAGGGCCTCTTTCGACAGTATCCGTTCGCCGCTTAGAGCACCTACAGCGTTTTCGGACGTGTCGATTGTTGGCTCTTCAGCCTGTGTGGGCGTTGGAAGAGGCGCTTGTTCCTCTTGGGCGTGCGGCCTTGTGTTCCTCTTGCCGATCTTTACACGTTTTCCGCACGAAACGCACGTTCCAGTGCTGCCGAGGGCGCTCTCAGACACCCTCATTTCCTGTCCGCACTTGCATCTGACAAGCAACACTCGTTATGTATCCCCCTGCCACTCCGTCGCCCAACGCCGCGCATTTCCGCCAATTCTAATCCAATTCTGCCTATCTCGTCAATCGAAAACGGTGGGGTCCGGCCTTTTCCGTCGTCATTGCGAGCGCTAGCGGAGCAATCCCAACCGTTAGGTAGGGGGGGCATCTTGCCCGCCGTTATCGGGGGAAACCTTTCTCAGCAGAAAGGTTCTCCCCCGCACCCCCTTCCAAAGACTTTTGGATACCGCTGACCGTTCGCTACGGCGAACGGCCAGCAAACCTAGATTGGTACGTCGTCCGCCGAGACGGACTCCTCGCAATAACGACGATTAGCCGGTGGTAGGGGCACGATTCATCGTGCCCGAGAAGGTTCCATGCGACGTATGCGGGTTTGATGAATCAAACCGCTACGCTTGCTCATCCGGATGCCAGCCCTTGAACGGTCGCCAGACAAGGTAGGGTTTGAGCGTACCGTCAGGCAGCTTCTCGTAAAAGTGGCGGCCGGTTTTCGCGTATTCGGTCCCGCAGCGGCAGCGGAATAACTCGTGTTTTTTTATACGCCCTGTACGCTCATAATCGCCCGACAATACAAAGCGGTCGCCAGCCTTACATGTGCCGTTGCGGCACGGCGGAAGCCATGGTATCCCCAGCAGGCACCACCCCTGTAAGTAGAGAGCCGCGTCGAAAAACACTGTGCAGGCGACAAGAGCAGCCAAGAATCCAACCGGAAAGCCTATCAGGAAACCTATGGCGCCGAACTTCTTCCCCGCCCATAAGGCAGCGCACAAACCTCCAGCGCAGAAGAAAAGGAGGAACATCAGATCACGGAGACCTACAGCGCCTCTCTCATTCCTCACCATTAGTTCCTCCGACCGCCGATAGACACTGGACTTCAACACTTGTCGCTCACCTTTCGCTCCCCTCCCAGCCGAATCATACTCATACCGTATGAATTCCGTCAAGCGTGTTCCCTGTGTCAAGACTCTTTAGAAATGTCCTCTATGTTAACGCATTAGAAATGTCCTCCTCGAGCTGTACCCACTGGCAGGGGGGGATTCCTGTAGGTTGGCCCCCATGGGGGCCAGATTTGTCAAT
>Ga0114922_10000996_pt1 | contig 27071 bp, 18 predicted proteins | sample AartaG_FD_100975 | JGI IMG/M metagenome (GOLD analysis project Ga0114922, IMG submission 100975) | Deep subsurface microbial communities from Aarhus Bay to uncover new lineages of life (NeLLi) - Aarhus_00045 metaG | ecosystem: Environmental > Aquatic > Marine > Oceanic > Sediment | place... | reverse complement strand
AGGGATACATCGTCATCGCATCGGAATACAGGGGGAGTACCGGTTATGGCAGAGGGATGTACGAGAATATCGACTACGGCGGACTGGAAACAGAGGATGTGTATGCCGGACGCAACTACATGATCGAAAATTACGATTTCGTAGACAAAGACAGAGTGGGCATCCTGGGCTGGAGCCACGGAGGGCTCATCACCCTGTTCAATATCTTCGACCATCCCAAGGATTACAAAGTCGCCTATGCCGGTGTGCCGGTCAGCGACCTCATCGCCCGAATGGGATACAAGACCCAACGTTACCGGGACCTCTACTCGGCAGACTACCACATCGGAAAAACCGCCTATGAAAATGTCGAGGAATACCGCAAGCGTTCCCCGGCCTGGCATGCGGAGAAACTCCGGACGCCACTGCTCATCCACACCAACACCAACGACGCGGACGTGAATGTGTTGGAGGTGGAGCATCTCATCAAATCGCTGAAGGCCGCAGGTAAAAAATTCGAATACGAAATCTTTCAGGCCGCGCCCGGCGGCCACAGCTTCGACCGTCTGGACATCATGATGGCCAAGGAAATCCGTTTGAAGATTTACAAGTTTCTGGCAACTTACTTGAATCCTCCGAAACCGTTCAAATCGGTGAAGGAGCTTGCAGAAGCGGGGTATCGGTGAGTATCCGGAGGGACTTTGTATTATATTCGTTCAACACCGAACAATACTGAAAAATAGTGTAGAAAGACCTCAGAGGTTTTAGAAACCTCTGAGGTCTTGTTCACTCAGCGATCCATACTTCGGGCGTTTTGAAAAAATCTCAGATCTTTATCTCAACTCCTTAATCCGAATATTACGAAACTCCACATGTGAACCATGACCGAGAAAACCGATGTGTCCTTTCTCCCGTTTCAAACCCGGATGCTCATTTCCGTCTATCGTTCCGGAAGCGCTGGCCTCGTCGATATCGGCATCGACAATCGTGACACCGTTCAGCTTGACCGTAATCTGTCTTCCGTTGGCGATGACTTCTTCGGAGTTCCACTCACCCACAGGTTTCAAATAACCGCGTTTGGCCGGAACGACACCATAGATCGAACCATGATATTGATACGGTTTCAGATCTTTGTAAATGAGGGCCGTATTGTCCAGAATCTGCAATTCCATGCCCACATAGGCGGCATCCCCCTCGAGGGGTGCACGAATTCCCAGACCATTGTTGGCACCCGGGGAGAGCTTAAACTCAAATCGGAAAATAAAATTACCGAACTCCTCTGCAGTGTACAGGTTTCCACTGCCGCGTTCAGGATATACGACGATCTTTCCCGCTTCTGCGACATACCCCTTTGTATCACCTGTCCACCCTGTCAGATCATAACCGTTAAATAGAGAAACGAAACCCTCTGAGATCTCTTCCCCGGTCAGTACGGCGGCGGCTTCTTCCGGCGAAATTTCGCGAATATAAATATTTCGAAAATAGAGAGATGTGCTGTGGGCCTGAAGTTCGATCTGACCGAAGGGATAAATCGGCTTCTCCCGTTCCCAATAATTTTCCATGACCACATTATCGACGACCAGCACATCATTCAAATACACGGTGACCCTCTCACCAATCATCTTAATCCTGAACGTATTCCATTCACCGATGGGATGATCGACCTTTTGCAGAGGTTTGCTGGGATTCTTTTGATTATTATAAAGTCCCCCCGAACCTTCGGGCCACTGGGCAGGATCCCAGATTTGTACCTGGGGCGAACCTCGGAGATAGATTCCGCTGTCACCCTGTTTCTGAATTTTCCAGTCGACCAGCATCTCAAAATCTCTATAATCCCTGGCCGTACAGAGACTGTGCCCCTGTCCATCAAAAGTAAGAATGCCATCGACAACCTTCCAATGCTTCCGCACATCCTCATCGGCCCTGGTCTGAGCTTCGGTGAGTTCTTCTTGAGTCATTTTAGACCGTGATACTGGATCGCCTGCCAATCCCTTCCAGCCCTTAAGGTCTTTGCCGTTGAAAAGCGTCACGAATCCCTTCCCAAAATCCATCGTATTGAGATAATTCTGCACACGTTCCCGTTCATATTCATCCTCAATGCAGGCTATGACCTGTTTCAGTATCTCGGCCACTTCAGTTCCAATCAGTCCCTCATCGCGCCCCCTCGCTGGCAGGGCGATTTCTTTTGCGACAAGGGCACTGACTCCTTTTAAATCCTCATGATCCATGTAGGCTGCTACGAATTTCAACGCCCTCAGCGTTTTCACATGGGAAAAACCATTCAACACAATCTCTTTATTCTCTTTACCCCTTGCAACACTCATCGCTTCTATCAACAGATCATACCTGTCATCAAAGGGGATCTCAGATTTTTCAATCAGGCGCGTATATCCCGGTAAAATCGTCGATTGCATGACAGGATCTGTGATTTTTTTACTCAATTTTAAGAGATACGGAGTGGCCTTAAAATCGGGCCAATCGGCCAGGGTGTGGATTGCAGCCATCCGTATTCCCAGATCTTTATTTTCGGTTTCAGAAACCACAATTTCTAATGCCTTCTCCCCACCGATTCTTGCCAGTGGTTCTATAAGGGAAATTCGTTTTTTGCCTTTCGTTTTTGATAATGCGTCCAATATCAAATCAGAATGACGTTCTGGTTCGGATATCAACAGCGCACTTGCCACGACACTATTCTGGGCCGCCGTTACTTCCCCCCCGGTCTCGGCTTTTTGGAGAAGTGCGATGAGTCTCGACAGATCTTTTGCCTCAGCCAGACTTTCAAGGGCTTTAATCGCCGCGATTCTGACGGTATCATTCTTACTCTCGGTCTGTTTCCACACAACATCAACGTGGCGCTTTGCCCTTCGTGCTGCAAGAATTTCCAACAGTGCTTTTCTTCCGATGGGTGGTAATACCGGTAAAATGCCCGCTGAAGCATTCACGACAGGGTCACTGGGAAGGATCAAAAGAACCGTCTGAACAGCCTCAATTTCATCAACATCTCCCGCTTTCATAATGTTCAACAATTCAGGCACTACTATCTCTTTGCCGATATGGGCAACGGCCGGAATGGCAGCAAATCGGTTGTTTTTATCTTCGCCTTTTAAAGACTCGAGTAATGCGTTCAATGCGGATTTATCTCCTCGCCGACCTAACATGCCGATGATTCTCGCCCGGGCGGCCGGCGAAACTGTTCCCATCTTTTCAATCCATTTGGCCGTGGCAGATTCCCCTGGAATCTTGTCTGCCAATTCGAGAGCAGTCGCCTGGAGGTCTTCACGGGAAGAATCCATTGCGGTAAGCAAATCTCCCAAGGAATTCTCTCCAAGCACTTCGACCAGCGTACTCAAGGCCGCACATGCAATGTGGCTCTCATGGGGGGATGTATATGCCTTTATCAGGTCCCGACAAATTTTCACACATTTTGTTGCATCGCCCGATTCTGCCAGACGTCTGGCAAACAGCAGATAGAGCGTTGGCGCCATGGTTCGATCATAAGATGATGTTGTCATCGTTATTGTTGATAAGACCCTTTCGGCCAACGGATGACCGATATTGGCAAGGGCATACAGAGACACTCGACGCAGCTTTTCATTTTCACTGCCAGCATACTCGATCAATTTATTAACCGCAGATCGGCAGCGAAGTTCGCCAAGGGCTCTGATCAACGTGATCCGATTTTCACCTCTAGCGGAACCGAAGGCTTTTATCAGGACTTTTTTCGCATCATCCGTGCGAATCGCCGAAAGTGCCTGCGTGGCCGGTTCGCATAATCGATCATCCTCGAGGAGTCCACTCAGTGGTTTTACAGATTCATCTTTACCCACGAGTTGGAGTTGTCGGATCAGAAATGCTTTCACTTCATCGTCTATGTCCGTGTTTAAGGCCCTGATCACAGTATTTGCAACCATTTTCCGTTCTTCTTCTGCATCGGATCTATGCACGGTCATCGACAGTGCGTTCATTGCAAATCGAACGTTTGTGTCATCACCGGTTCCCGGAGGAACGAGCATTTTGCAGACTTCCAAAATGCCTTCAGGCCCGAGTCGAACGAGCTCCCCGGCCAGTCGATCCCGTTCTTCCGAACTCTGTGCGGGAAACTTTGCGAGGGTATCGGCGACCTTGGTTTTCAGCGTTCGCACATCCTGGGCGATTAAAAGCATCGAATTAAATAGAAAACAAAACAGCCCGATAAAAAGTGCCGGTGAGAATAATTTCTTATCTTTCATTTTCTTATCTCCGGATTAAAATCTAATATTATTTCGGTGTTTTTCGGTGTTTCATGATTCATGTAAGGACAGTTTAAACATGCCAGGGCGCACGCATGGGTTGCCTGACCAGCCGGTTGGCCTCCTCATCTCCGATGAATTCTTGTGTATCAGGATCGAAATGAAGTAGTCTTCCCAAACGAACGGCAATTTTACTCAAATTTACAATATTGCAAGAACGATGTCCGTTCTCTTCATTTAAAGCAAACCGCTGACGCTTTTTCACCGCTTCGATGAAGTCTGTGACCTGGGGTTCGGGATCGGGGAATGCAGCAAGTTTTTGTTTGAAGTTGGGAATATCCAATTTCATGTTTTTGTATAATTTCCCCTTCGGGCCTTCGATGAAGGGTGCATTCTCATCTCTATTCTCTCCATCCAGAATGATCTTACAGCCATCCTTATATTTGAGCTCGACACGGCGCCATGCACCGCAAGCATCGGGATGTTGTTGTGGACAATCTGCCTCTACTTCAACCGGGCTCGTGGAGTCTTTGTCTAGAATGTACTGTACAGGATCCAGGTAATGCATACCCATATCGCCTAATCCACCACCATCATAATCCCAGTAGCCGCGGAATGAGCTATGAACGCGGTGGGGATGGTACGGTTTCAATGGTGCGGGTCCAAGCCACAGGTTATAATCCAATTCCGGGGGCACCGGCTGCGGCTCCAGGTTTGTTTTTCCGCTCCAGAAGAACTTCCAATCGAAACCGGTCACACCACTCACGGTGACTGTGAGCGGCCATCCCAACATGCCATTCAACACAGTCTTTTTAATCGGTTCGACTGTCGTCACAAAACCATAAAATCGATCTCTAAATCGAAACCACGTATTTAACCGGAATATTCTGCCATTTTTCTTCACGGCTTCGACTACCTTCTGTCCTTCGTATATGGTTCGTGTCATCGGTTTCTCACACCAGATATCTTTCCCGGCCTGAGCCGCTGCAATGGCCATGAGTGCATGCCAGTGAGGGGGTGTCACAATATGCACGATATCAATATCCGATCGCTCAAGGACATGACGAAAATCTTTGTACCCTTTCACATCCGGTCCCGATTCATCCAATGCCCTTTTGAGATGTTTCTCATCGACATCACAGACAGCGAGTAGCTTTGCACCTGGATATTTGAGGTGAACCCTTCCCATGCCTCCAACTCCAATGACCGCCTTTGTGAGTCGATCGCTTGGTGCAGTAAAACCCGCCCCCCCAAGAACGTGACGCGGAACAATGGAAAATACAGCCGTGGCAGTAAGGGAATGCTTTATGAAATTCCTCCGAGTAATGGTCTTTTTGTTCTCCATCTGTATCTCCTTTTATTAATGACACTGTTGATTTAATGCATTTAAGTGAAAATGTTGAACTAAATAACAATAACTTATGTACTCCAAAACCGGAAAATATCGATTAAATCAACAAAGTCATTAATAATCTAAAACTTTCCGGATTGTACGAATCTTATGTCTCATCAGTCAGTCGTTCCCTGACGTGCTCCAAAAGCGTCTTAGTGCGGAACGTTTCAGAAAAACGCGACGATTGATCATGGACTTACTCCTCTACGATTTTATTCTGACGGTACAACTCTGTACCTCTTTATTTTAGAAAGGATTAACAGGATAAAGTAGTTCTTGTTCATCCTGTTGATCCTGTCAAAAGATAGTCTTGACTACAGACAAGCTATTTGGGTATATAGAAATATTACTTCGACTTCCTCGGATTCCATTCTCCCCTGGCAACCGCCGGTATGAATGAATCAAGGTCCGACGGTGGGAAGAGAATGGTTTTTTCCTGTTCTGCACTCATGTAGGCCGTCATTAACAGCTCTGTGACGTTCAATCCATCATCAAAATTTTCCTCCGGACGTTTTCCAGCTAAAAAGGATTGGACCATATGGCGGTTCTCCGCTTCATAACCGTATTCACTCTCTTCATTGCTCACCACAGGCATAAGACCCATCTCGGCGTTCTGTTTTTCTACAAGGTCTTCACCTATGTTCCCCTGAACCTGTCGGCTGAAGAATACTTTCAATCCCGAATCCAGGGTATTAATGGACATGGAATACTCCGGTCCTAACAGTTCCATGCTCAACCGTAAACCGGCTCCCACGAAACACCAGGAAGTGGTAGTCTCGACAATCCGTATCTTCCCGTCTCCGTCCTTGTATTCCACTAAAGAATGGGCAAAATCCTCTGCAGGCCTGTTCAGATAGTCGGTTTTACCTCCACTGCTTTCAGAGAGTCGTTTGGCATAGCGTGAATCTTGCCATTTCAAACACGACGTATATGCCGACACCTTCACGGGCGTAAGAAAATTTCGAGGAAAAGTCGGTGGCGTTAACAGAAATCGGGCCGCCTCGACAGAATGACACATCATGTCATTGAGTACACCGCCACCCTGAAGTTCACCTTCCCAGAACCATGGCATATGGGGGCCGCTGTGTTCTTCGGCCGCACGAGCCAGGTAAGGGGGACCTGTCAACGGAAAACCTCTCAGCCAGATGATTTCTTTCCCCCTTACGACAGAGGGCGAAAAAACCTGGTTTTCCAGATATCCATCCAGCACATCTACTTTCCGAACCAGTTCCAGCATTCTTCGGGCCTCCTGCACATTTCTCCCGAGAGGTTTCTCACAGGTCACTCCGATCAATTCACCCTTGCCCGACTCAAGGGTGTTTGCAATCTCTTCCATTACATCAACGCGAGTGAAGTTTGGAGCACAAATCCATACGGCATCGATTTCAGGAGCAGTGACCATAGCCGATACGGACTTGTAGATTTTTGGATCGCCCACATCAAGTCGTTTGGCAACCACCGCTGTATCCACCGCTCTCTTTTCATCCGGATCAAAGATACCCAGGATATCCGCATCCCGAACACCAACCCATGATCGTGTATGAAAGTTGGCCACAAATCCACCCCCAATCAATCCGACTCCAAGTCTTCTTTTTGACATATCGATCCTCACTTTTAATTACAGATTTAATGAATCCTGTCCAAATAATATCTTTTTTCTAAAAATCAATCGGTCAACTCCAACAATAACCCCTGTAGGAAATAACGTCAATACAATTAAAGCAACCATTTCTATCAAATTTTTATTTACCATCAGGTAGCTCCCTTCTGCCGGGGCCGAATAGTGAAACCCGATAAATGGCGGATTAGATACATAATAGAAAAAAAGGAGGACGATTCCTGAGATACTGGCAATACGCGTGAGACAGCCAGCGATCAGTCCCAGTCCGATGAAGATCAGTCCCCATATATTTAACAAATCGACTATCTTCAAGGCAGTCGGATTGGTAACGATCGAAATGAACCAATCGGAAAATACCCATTTTGACTCTACAAGATATCCCGCCGATGACCAATAGGGATTGAACAGTTTGACAAGTCCTTCATATAGAAAATGCCAACCGATCAGAATCCTGAGAGCGACCAAACTGATGAGCTGGGGGCTCGTATACTCGGGTAAACGGATAGCTCTATTTCTAATTCTTCCACCCATCTCAGTTCTCCTTATTTTTTGCATGCTTCGATTAGAATTCCACTGCAGAGTAAACTTTTAAAACTTGATATAAAAATTTAAATAATAATTGTCTTTTCCATCTTCCTGTGTCCAGTAAAAGACATGAGGAAAGATAAGCTCTTTAATCGACCCGTGTATTCTTATGTGTTGCCATCAACTGACCACATGCGCCGTCGATGTCGTCTCCTCGGCTGAGCCGGAGAGTCACCGGGGCACATAAATAGCGGATGGATTCGGCGAAACCGAGGATGTGCTCCTCATCGGGCCTTTTGTAACTTCCCCTCGCCTGATTGTAACCAATGAGATTGACTTTACAGGGGATGCCTTTCAGAAGCTGCAAAAGCCGCTGTGCATCAGCAGGCGTGTCGTTAACGCCTTTGAGAAGCACATATTCGAAAGTGAGGCGTTTCCTCCGCCGACGGGTGTACTCCCGTGCAGTCTGGAGAAGATCCCTTAAAGGATACTTACGGTTTATGGGCATTAGTCGCGATCTCTGGGCATCGGTCGTTCCATTTAAAGAAATCGCCAACTTGAAGGGATGTCCTTCTTCGGTATATCGATGGAGTTGAGGAACAATGCCTGCCGTTGACAGAGTGATCTTCCGGTGACCGATGCCGATGCCTTCTGCATTATTCATGATGACGAGGGCTTTGAGCACGTTCTCATAATTGAGCAGAGGTTCCCCCATACCCATGACGACAATATTGGTCGGTTTCTCATCCACATCCCGTGTCACCGAAATGACTTGATCAACAATTTCATGGGGAAGGAGATTCCGTACAAATCCCACCTTAGCAGTGGCGCAGAACCTGCAACCCAGACCACAGCCTACCTGACTCGAGATACAAACGGTTCGCCTTTTCTTCTCAGGAATATAAACGGATTCTACACAGAATCCATCCTCCAGCTCCCATAAAAATTTTCGGGTTCCCGATATGGGGGAACTATTTTTTTCAATCAATCGGAGGGAACTGATGAACGCCATCCTGTCAAACCTCACACGTAGCGCCTTCGAGATATTGGTCATGCTCTCAAAAGAGGTCATTCCCTTAACATAGATCCATGACCAGATTTGAGAAGCTCGAAACGACTTCTCACCAATTCCGGCAATGAATCCATCGAGTTCGTCTCTGGAGAGGCCTTTCAGGTTTATTTTTTTCATGAAATTATTTGACTTTCATTACAACCAGGGTGAGATCATCGTATTGGAGATAACCATGGGTAAAGTCGATCACAGTATCGAGGATGTAATCAAGAATCCCCTGGGCAGACTCCTGAGCAGCTTCATCTACCGCACGAAGAAGACGCTCTTCTCCAAATAGTTCTTCTTGAGGATTAAGCGCTTCCGTAATGCCATCTGTGTAAAGGACAAGAAAATCAGCTGGCCTTAGACCGATTCGATTTGTCGTATACAATGCTCCCTCCAACAGACCAATGATGACCCCTCCTTCACGGAGTAAGGAATAGGGCTTGTCCTTCCGCCATAGAATGGGAAAATTATGCCCGGCATTGGTATATTCCAGAGTAAGGTCCGCAGTATTTAAGACACCATAGAAAAATGTGGCAAATTTTTCAATCGAAGTCGTCTGAGTAATGTGTATATTGACCTGCTTAACGACTTCGCAGGTATTTTCGGCCCTTACAGCAGAAATGCGTAGGGCAGCCTGCAAGTTGGCCATGAGTATTGCAGCGGGAATACCCTTACCCGATATATCCCCAATAGCAATGCCAATCTCTTTATCATTGAGTTGAATGAAGTCATAATAATCCCCACCTACCTCCTTGGAGGGAAGGTTATAGCCGACAATTTCAATACTGTCATTGGAAGGATTGTGGCTCGGAAGAAGGTGCTTTTGAATTTCTTTGGCAACACCCAATTCTTCTTCCATACGTTGTTTCTCGAGCATCTCCTGATAGAGTCTGGCATTTTCAAATGCAATTGCTGCCTGACTGGAGAGGACCGAGAGAATCGTCATATCCTCGGTGGTGAAACTCGTTTTTGTGATCTTTTCCCCAAGGGTAAGTATGCCAACCAGGTTGCCCCGATGGCTAAATGGAATCAACAGGTAGGCATTTAAAGCTTTGAGTCTCTCCAGAGGTGTCGTATCGCTGGACCGGAGGGAAAGCTCGTCGAATCCGATGGGTCCATTCACTTCCTTTAAAATTCGGATCCATTCGTCACCGGCGCTGAAAAAGAAATGTGTATTCTCTTTCTGAAGGGAGAAATTTCCATCTTGATTGACTCCGAGGAGTGAGACATCTTCCAGAGACATGGCTTCTCGAAGGGTGGTTGTAATTTTCTCCCGGAGCACTGCCGTATCCAGAGTGGTCATGATATCACGGCTCAGATCTTGAAGGATGTTTCGGTAATCCAAACGATCACGCATAAATATTTTTTCGATGAGCCGTTCGATGGCACCGAGGATGGGTTGAAAAAAAAGAAGTGCCAGGATGATAAAAAGGATCTCCAAAAGGGGAATTTCGACGCCGATCATATTTGTTATGAGACGCTTCCCCTGGCTGTAAATGAGAAGATATATACCGATAAGGACCGCGGAAGCCAATGAGAAAATCAAACCACGTCGGATGATGAGACGAATGTCTAAAAATTGATATCTGATAATGGCCCAGGCGATAGAACCCGCCCCGATAATCAGGGCCATTGAAGTCAAAAGGTGAGCCGTGACCTGACCCGTCTGCAATATTCTGAGATGGGGAAAGATAAAAGCAAAAGCATACATACCCACACTGACACGAATTCCCCAGAGAACCAAACCCACTTGTTTTTTCAAATGGGCCATGTGAAGTTTCCGGTATCCCCAGATCATGAGCAGTATGGCGATAATGATATAGATCAGGTTCACGAGAGCGAAAAAGTTGATGTGGAACTCAAAAATGATGCTCATGAGATGAAGGAACAGCCCCATGAGCATGGTAAGAGGCTGAACGATCAAACCGAAACGATCCGAAATGGCCTGGAGATCGATCAGACTACTGACTTGTTCTGGACTGGAAAAACTCAGGATAAGGAGAAAATGGATAACATGGGGTAAAAATATGAAATACACCAGACGGGGATGCTGCTTAGCCCATTTGATTTCTCGAGGGAAAACGAGAGCGAAGAGCAACATTTGGGGGAAAAAGAATTCCCAAATGAGGAATATCTTTCGAAAAGGTTCAAGATCGATATTGGGTACGGGATTCATTTGCAGGAGAAGACCGAAGGCCCCGAATATGGGCCCCGTTCCGGCAAAGAACATCATGACGCCGGTGATTCGATTGATACGTTGTCCAAAATTCTCTTTAAGAATAATGAGACCGAGAAGAATAATAATAACGCCCATGGAGAGATATAGGAGTGATGTCACATAGGCTGCAGTCACTGCATTTCAACCTTTTATCAATTGCCATATTTCAAGATTCTTAACAATCATATCAAATCATACTGATTCTCTTTATTTTACCAGAAACCAGAAACCAGTAGCCAGTAACCAGTATTTATCGGTTTGAGGCGAAGCTTCGCTAGTATTTCTTTTTCATTACAAAATGGATGGTCGTTCCTTTCGGGGAGAAAGTGAAATATACATCATCCATGAGGCTTTTGAGGATAAATATACCTCGACCACTATCTTTCAGAATATTTTTCGGATCCAAAGGATCGGAGAGTTCATCAGGATTGAATCCCTCGCCTTCATCCCTTACTGAAACCTTAATCTCATCTTTGTCGATCTGAAAGGTGATATAAACCTTCTTTTTAGGATCTTTTTTATTACCGTGCACAATAGCGTTTCCCACGGCTTCGGTGACGGCAATGGATAGATTGTCGTGCTGGTCCTCTGAAAGAGATATCTTTGCCGCAATTTTTCCGGAAATTTTTTCAATCTTAGTGAGCTCTTTCAAACGACTGTGAATTGTAACGCAAATTTCTTCAGATGTTCGCCTCATCCAACCACTCTTTCATTATGTGTTAGAATGTCCAATTCATTCCCATTTCGATACGCGTAATAACCTGTCTTTCGATGTTGATATTCTTTGTGGAAATCGTGCTACCTGTCAGTATGAAACGTAATCGATCGCTATGATAATAAATTTGAATAAAGGGACCGTAACTCCTGAAATCCAATGTCAGTTCTCTCTGTTGTGACGCCGAGGCGTTTGTATCATACCTGTAGCCTTGCCTGGAATAAAATGTATAACCGGGCCTGATGGCAAATGTTCGCCATGGTCGATAATCCATGCTGAGGGTCAACGTGTGACTATAACGTTCGATGAGCTTTTGCTCTAACCACCGATCCCATATGAGTTTCCCGTTTTCATCCAATTCCAGGCGATAAAAAAGGCGAAGTGACATTCTGGGGGAAATGTCGACACGCGTCGAATCTTCAAAACGAAATTTTCGGTAAAGAAAACTCCTGACACTGGTAAAATAGGACTCAAAATCATAGTCTACATAATTAGCTAAGACTTCTGCAGATTGGGAGATCTTCCATCGGGGCGAGGGACGCCAGTATACGGCCGAACTGAATCGAAGGATTCGGGTCCAATTATTATTGGCACTCTTTTCTCCATAGATGTAGACAAAGTGTAACACGTTCAAATGTAACGAAAGATGTAACATGAGATTGGGAGAGAATGTATGGATTTCTCGAAAATCCAGCCAATAACGGAGTTCGTCACGGTCATCGAAATTGGCCGGATCAGGAGTATCGTACCAATATCGCTGAAGATTACAGGCAAAAAACAAGGAGTCTGTGGCAAGAAACTTCCATCCGGTCCGGATCGAAAGTGTTGTATATGCACTTCGATTATCTGGTGTGCTCAGTCGACTGCTACTGGAATATGGAGAGACGGATGAAACTTCGGCCAATTTGTATTTCTGTTCAGTGCTGGTGTAACTTAAAGCCATATTTCCACGAAACGATGGTGTTCGGAGAAATAAACGAACGGCTCCTAATGTGTTAAAATCGTCTCGTTCTCGTTTTCGACCTCTCTGGGGACCATTCATTAAGCTGATCTTGAGAGAACGTGAAGAGATCCCCCCCGTGAGGTGGCAATGAAAGCCGGAACCGATCCGATAAGTAAGCGTATTATCTGCTCTCTGTTCCTTCTCTTCCCTGCTTTCAATGATTCCCGACTCGGAGACATAGTAGTCTCTGCGACGATGATTCAAGCTCAGCATTAAAGTATCACTGGTTTCAGCATAGAATTGACGGCTTATCAAATATGAAACGGACAGGCTTGAATTCTTTCTTCGACGAAATTCGTCTCCATCGTAGCCTGCACTGAATTGGTTATTGTATTCACCGAAACGAAAATGTGGGGTATACATCCCCACTCGATAATTGAGTCCCTGATCCGTCTGTCCGAATCGACGGTCATCTTTTAAGCCGATGAAAACCGGAATTTGAAAATTTTTCCCATTGTATGACATACCTAAGCCAAGAAGATGAGTTCGTATATCGTTCCTGTATCCCGATTGCTTGTCAGAAAAAAGAAGACTGCTCCCAAAAAGGCTCATCGAAATTCGACGCGTCAGGAGACGTGAAAAATTCAGTAAAAGGTTTTGCTGATCTTTCCATTTATCCGTTGACGGTGAAACATGCAGCCTGGAGGATGAGAATGCTTCATAAACATGTAATCTACTATGAGAAGAGAACAGTTTCTGATAAACAAATCCTCCCTTCCAGAAATCTGTATTCAATCCGCGATTGTAGCCCGTATAGAGGGAGTCCTGCGCATTAGGTAAAACTTTCTGTGGTAGAAATATCAGTAGTATTCCTAATACAAAAAAAGACTTACCTTTTCCCATCCCATTCCACATTATTCCTTCTGCTTGGGGATAACGCGATATACTTTCTCATTCTTCTTTGCCATACCGTATTCTTCCCGAGCGATTTTCTCTATGTGTTCGGGATCGTTAAGCTTTTCTTTTTCCTCTTCTAACTGTTTTTTCTTTTCCTTGAGGGACTCGATTTCCCGTATCAACCGCTTTTTCTCCTGGTTGACTCTTATCTGTTGAATAAAGCCGCGTTTCCCAACAGAAAGGAATAAGAGAAGGGTGATTAAACACAGAGCAATGAGAATACTGCCCAATCTCTTTCTCTTTGTTGTGTCCCGTTTCATAAATCGTCAAGTTAAAACTGTTTCAAAATACGTTTTCCATAATAAACGGCCGTTTCCCCCAGTTCCTCCTCAATACGAAGGAGCTGATTGTATTTCGCGACACGCTCACTGCGGCAGGGAGCACCTGTCTTAATCTGACCCCCGCCGGTGGCAACGACCAAGTCAGCGATACTGGTATCTTCAGTCTCTCCGGAGCGGTGCGAAACCATCTGGGTGTATCCGTGGTAATTGGCCAGACCAATGGTCTCCAATGTCTCACTCAGGGAACCAATCTGATTGAGCTTGATCAGTATGCTGTTGGCCACGCCCTTATCGATTCCCATTTGGAGGCGCTCCATGTTGGTGACGAACAGGTCATCGCCAACGAGTTGGATTTTATGACCCAGCTTGTCGGTCATAATTTTCCAGCCTTCCCAATCATCTTCAGCCATTCCGTCTTCGATGGAAAAAATGGGATATGCATTCACCAGTTTGACATAATAGTCTACCATTTCTTCGGGAGTGAGCTCCTTATTCTCAGAAGCAAGATTATACCGAACCTTCCCCGCATCAAAAAAAGTACTGGCAGCAGGATCAAGGCAAATATAAAAATCTTCACCAGGCGTATACCCCGCCCTTTCAATGGATTCAATGATGACCTTCAGAGCCTCTTCATTGGAACTAAGATCTGGTGCAAATCCACCCTCATCTCCAATCGCGGTCGAGTATCCCTTTTCCTTTAGTACCTTCCTCAAGTTATGGTAAGTTTCGGCAGCCATCCTGTATGCTTCTTTATAGGAGACAGCGCCCACTGGAGCGATCATGAACTCCTGCAGATCAACGTTATTATCTGCATGCTCCCCTCCGTTGAGTACGTTCATGCAGGGAACAGGCAAAGTCCGTGCCCCTACTCCGCCAATATAACGATACAAGGGGAGTCCAACATATTCGGCACCAGCTTTGGCCACGGCTAAAGACGCACCCAAGATGGCATTTGCTCCAAGTTTGGACTTGTTGGGCGTTCCGTCGAGGTCAATGAGTACCCGGTCGATCTCAGACTGGTCAAGAGCGTCCTCACCGATGATTTCTTCGGCAATGGTTTCATTCACATTGTCGACAGCTTTACAGACACCCTTTCCGAGAAAACGTCCCTTATCTCCATCCCGAAGTTCTACAGCTTCGTGTTCTCCGGTCGAAGCACCGGAAGGAACGGAAGCCCTACCAAAAATACCGCTTTCCAAAATGACGTCCACTTCAACGGTGGGATTACCTCGAGAGTCCAAAATCTCACGCGCTTGAACGTCAATGATGATAGACATAATGAACCTCCATTTTCAATATTTATTTGTATAGATCGATCTTGACGTAGTAAAACTAACAGAATATCGAATATTGAATATCGAATTACGAATAATGAATTTAGAAATGCCGAAACTTTAAGATTTCGTTTCGATATTCTTCATTCAATATTCTATATTCAATATTTTTTTTAAACCTCCCTTCGTGTACTTCGTAATTTTGATGATTATTTCGTTGTTCAAAATTACCTCGAAAATAGCTCCATGCCTGTCCAGGCTAAAAATGCTCCACTGAACGAGCAGCAGACATTAACCAAATCATTGTCGAGCCAGGTGTGCCCCGATACGAGCAGAGTATTCTCCTGACCACAATGTCTCTTCTTTTCGGTAATTTTCTCACATGCAGGACAACAGTATTGAGCCTGGAGAGTCGCGCCCAATAAACTATCGATTAAACTGGCCAGCAGCCCTGCTCCCACAACGACCCAAAATGGGAATCGGCCGATGGAAAAATAGAAATCGGGAGGAGCCACTATCCAACCACATAGAGCAATGGTGAAAGCGCCTGTCAAAGCACTTATCGTTCCCAGAAGGGAAATACCCCCCGAAGTTCCGGGAGGAACCTGCTGAAAATTTTTAATCGACCTGGGTTGGTTACGGGAAAAAACGCCGATCTCCGTTCCCCAGGTATCACTGATCACAGCTGCCAGTCCACCCAGGTAAATGACAAACCAGATGGGATTGGGGAAATAGTTGTATAGAAGTATGACAAATCCAGCCACACCGCCATTCGCCAGAACCTGTCCAATGTCTCGTCTGCTCGATTTATCAAACATGTGTGCAAATTGAGCCTTATGGGCCTTTCCCAACTTGGAAAGCAGACTGGATATGACGAAAAAAGTCGAGATAGGTACGGTCCAGATCCACCCGCCCACACCAAAAACGAGAGTGGCCAGAAGAAAAGTGCCGACACTCCCGCTGGCCGTAAGAAAACCAATCCAATAAGAGACCACAGCGATCGTGAGGGCCAGACCCAAACCGATAGAGAATTGGATATGCATTTGTGCAGAGTGACCGAGGAAAAAACTCATCACAAATGCGCTTCCAAGGGGAGCACTGAGGTTGTCGGAACCACTGCTCGAGAGCGCTTCTAAAGCGGTCGCCACAATGGCTGTGACCAGACCTATCCAGCATGCCATGGCCCAAGTGATTTCCAATCCATCGAGGGTATCAAGGTGGGGGAGTAACAGGCAAACAATGAGAAAGCTCGTTGCGAACATGACTGCCGAACCTTCAATAGATTTCTTGTCCCTCCCCAGGAAATATTCATGGGGATGCTTTATATTTTCACCCACAATGGCGGCCGCTGCATCAGATAAAGCCAGTACGAGCATGGAAAGCATCAGAATCGTTTTATGATTTTGCCAGCAAAGGACAACTAAAACGAGAAAAGTCAAGGGATAAAAGACCGTTCCATAGGACCGGCGTTGTGTATCGTGCATTCCTTTCAGTTTTTCTGTTTTTACACCAATATAGTTCACAACGATAAAAATAACGGCCATCCAAATCAGGGGTTTGTTGGAAACAAAAAAGAATGGTGTAAAAAAAATGAGAACGCCCGTGAGAATGTGAACCAGCTTGCGGTTCACCTCCGGAGGCCACCCCAGAGCAACACGGGTCTTTTCGGCAACTGCGATGAACAGGATAATACCAACCAAGAAACCGGCAAACCGAATCCAATCATACGTGGGTGCACTAAATAGGAATTCGAGTATCGTCATTCATGACCTATCGTATTAAAAGTTAACTCTTTTAAAATCTCTGTTACGCCCATATATTTATATCGTCTTTGCCTTTCTATACGATATTTTATCTGTTTTCGTGTCCATCTGTGTTCATACGCGGCTGAGTAATGATAATTCTCAATCTTTCCTCATCTGATTTATGTAAACAATTTTTTCTTAAAAATCAAGAACTTTGTTCCTGATTTTTTAAGAGCACCTTTCTTAAAAACTGGCCGGTGTAGGATTCCTCTACACGAGCAACATCTTCCGGAGAACCTGCAGCCACTACGGTTCCTCCATCATCACCCCCCTCGGGACCGAGATCGATGATCCAATCGGCCGTCTTGATTACATCCGGGTTATGTTCGATGATGACCACATTGTTACCTTTCTCAACGAGACGATTTAGAACCGACAGGAGCATTTTGATATCCTCGAAGTGAAGACCCGTAGTCGGCTCATCGAGGATATACAATGTTTTACCCGTAGAAATCTTGGAGAGCTCCGTCGAAAGCTTGACACGCTGGGCTTCTCCACCTGAGAGGGTCGTAGCGGGCTGCCCCAAATGGATATAACCCAATCCCACATCGTGAAGGGTTTCCAGTTTCCGTTTTATGGTTGGAATACGTTCGAAGAAATGAAGCGCCTCTTCCACTGTCATATCCAGGACATCGGATATCGAGTGCGCCCGATATTTCACTTGCAGAGTCTCCCGATTGTATCGCTTACCCTTGCAAATTTCACAGGGAACATAGACATCGGGAAGAAAATGCATTTCGATTTTGATGATGCCATCACCTTCACAAGCCTCGCATCGTCCACCTTTCACGTTGAAACTGAACCGACCCGGCCGATAACCCCGAATCTTTGCCTCGGGAAGCTGGGTAAAAAGATTCCGAATGTAAGTAAAAACGCCTGTATACGTCGCCGGATTGGAGCGTGGCGTCCTGCCTATGGGGGACTGATCGATATCAATGACTTTGTCAATACTATCCAACCCTTCAAGATCTTTATACGGGAGTACAAGAGCCCTCCCCCTGTAAAGATGACGTTTGAGGATAGGATAGAGTGTTTCATTGATAAGTGTGGATTTTCCGGAACCGGACACACCCGTTATACAGACCAGAAGCCCCAATGGAATATGGACATCGATGGATTTTAGATTATTTCCCGAAGCCCCTCGCAATATGAGAAAACGGTCGTCGGGTTGACGTCGCGTTTGAGGAATTGGGATGGATTTAACACCCAAAAGGTATTGGCCTGTGATGGAATCGCTTATTTGAATAATTTCCTCGGGTGTTCCCTGGGCCACGACATAACCCCCATGTTTACCCGCACCAGGACCCAGGTCAATAACATGATCCGCGGCCCGAATAGTATCCCTGTCGTGTTCAACGACGAGTACCGTATTCCCCAAATCCCGGAGTGTGGTGAGGGTATCAATGAGTCTCCGGTTGTCTCGTTGGTGGAGCCCGATGGAGGGTTCATCCAGAATGTAGAGAACGCCCACCAACTGGGAACCGATCTGCGTGGCCAACCGGATCCGCTGGGCTTCCCCACCCGAGAGTGTCCCTGCGGCCCTATCAAGTGTGAGATAATCCAGCCCAACGTTGGTCAGAAAGTGAAGGCGCTCTCGGATTTCCTTCAAAATCTGATGTGCAATGGTTTCCTGCCGAGCGTTTAATTTAAGTTGATGGAAGAAGTCGATGGTATTTCGAATCGAAAGGGCGGTGATCTCATGAATCGATCTTTTGGCGACTTTAACGGCAAGGCTCTCTTTCTTGAGACGTGCACCTCCACATTCGGGACAGGGTAGGACATTCATGAAACCTTCGATCCAATTTCGGATACCATGAGAATGGGTTTGATGATAACGGCGTTCCAAATTGTTGATGATACCTTCGTATCGGTTGACAAAGACGCCTTCGGCTTTTCGGTCCGCAGATTGATACTCAAAACGAAGTTCCCGATTCCCTGAACCATAGAGGATCACCTTCTGCTGTTCAGGTTTCAATCCTTCGAATGGTTTATCCAGGGAGAATTGATACGCCCTGGCGACTGTGCGGAGCCTGCTGTAATACCAACCCTCCCTCGAGTCGCCGAGGGGTCTTAAGGCGCCATCATTAATACTTTTTGAAGTGTCGGGAACGACGAGTCCTGGATCCACTTTCATAATGGAACCCAGACCATTGCATGTTGGACATGCACCATAGGGTGAGTTGAATGAAAACATTCTGGGAGCAGGTTCTTCGTAACTGATCCCGCAATGGACGCAGGCGAATTGGGCCGAATAGAGACGTTCTTCGACATCGACAATGTTCACGAGCACGACCCCGGATGAGAGTTTCAGTGCCGTTTCCAAAGAGTCGGCCAATCGTGTAGCAATTTTAGAGTCGACCACGAGGCGATCGACAACGACTTCGATATCATGTTTTTTATTTTTCTCGATCTTAACCGGATGATCCACTTCATGGATCTTTCCATCCACCCGGACCCTGAGAAATCCATCCCGTCTGATTTGCTCAAAGGCTTCTCTGTACTCTCCTTTCCGCCCCCTGACTACCGGGGCTAAAATCTGAATCCGGGTACCAGGTTCGCATTGTAGAATCGAATCGACCATCTGTTCGACCGTTTGTTTCTCGATCCGGCGTCCACAACTATAGCAATAAGGCACACCAATACGAGCAAATAGAAGACGAAGATAATCGTATATTTCCGTCACAGTCCCCACGGTGGAGCGGGGATTTTTTCCCGCCGTGCGTTGTTCGATGGATATGGCCGGAGAGAGTCCTTCGATCGTATCTACATCCGGCTTTTCCATCAAACCCAGAAACTGACGAGCATAGGCCGAAAGAGATTCGACATACCTGCGCTGCCCCTCGGCATAGATGGTGTCGAAAGCCAGAGAAGATTTTCCCGAACCCGAAAGGCCGGTAATCACGACAAGTTTGTCTCTGGGAATATCCAGATCGATATTTTTCAGATTATGTTCCCGGGCACCACGAACAATGAGAAAATTTTTATTTGTCATTTTATTAAAAAAAACCTTGTAATTTTAAAAAATTATCTTAAAATACTACTAACCCAAAAAATAAACCACATAAAATTCTAACACCAGGGAGGAAAGTGATCATGAAAAAAGTTACCTTGTTTCTTTTTATCCTTTTTTGTTTTATTACGTTTCCCGTTCTCGCTCAGGATGGAATAGCCGATTCCGTTGCAAAACATATGGCCGTGGGAGATGCGCTCGCTGCGAAATGGGATCATCAGGAGGCTGCCGATGCCTATCTCGCGGTTACTTACTTCGATCCGGACAATTACGAAGCGCTTTGGAAAGCAGGCGATGAATACACCGAGATCGCCGATCGATTGGATTCAAAACACCAGAAGGAATCATACTTCACACAGGCCAGGATTCTTTGCGAAAGAGCCATTAAAAGTAATCCCAATGGATACGAGGGACATTTCCGGCTTTCAGTGGCCCTGGGACGTCTGGCCCTCTTCAAGGGAGGCAAAGAAAAGATCAAACTCTCCAAAATGATCAAAGCTGAAGTAGATACCGCAATCATTCTCAACCCCCAGGGAGATCTTGCCTATCATGTAATGGGTCGCTGGCACCAAAATTTAGCCAATCTCAGCGGTATGCTCAAATTTTTTGCCAAGGTTCTCTACGGAGGAGTCCCCCCGGGCACCAATGATGAAGCCCTGGCCGCATTTGAGAAGGCCATCGAGATCAATCCCGATCACATCGAACACCATCTGGAACTTGCCCGCACCTATGAATTCATGAATAAGAAAGAGCTGATGCGTGAGCCCCTCGAGAAAGTACTGGAGCTTCCCAACATCGAAGAAAGAGATCCCGAGTTCAAGAAAGAAGCAGAAAAAATGCTTAAAAAACTCAAGTGATTTTTAATTAATTTTTTCTTCTCAATTTGGTTCTGAAGCCCCCGTCTTTTATCGGGGGCTTTCTATTACCTCACAACCCTCTAATACGATAAAAAATTAATTAAAAAATTGAAGTGCAATTTCATCTGCTAATAGAAATCCCTTTGCAGTAAGAGAAAGAAAGTCCTCTTTGACAGAGGCAAGCCCTCCATGAACCAGAGGTGGAATCCTGTTCTGCTTTTCCTTCAACACCCCTACCGGAATCCCCTCCCTCCTCCGAAGACCCAGAACAATCCGTTCCAGATTCCTCTGGTCACGGTCTAAGATTTCCCTATCGGCAACGGGAAGTCGATCATGAGAAAGAACATCGATATATTTACGAACGTCTGAGATATTCCAGAAACGTAGGTTTCCAATAAAAGAATGGGCTGACGGCCCCAGACCCAGATATGTTTCGCCTGTCCAGTATCCCTCATTATGACGGCAGCGATGCCCGGGCAGGGCGAAATTGGAGATTTCATAATGTTCGAATCCTGCGTCCGAAAACATTTTATGGGCCAGGAGATACATATCGGAAATAATCTTATCATCGGGACGAGTCAATGCTCCGGTTTCGATCTTCCTCCCCAATTCCGTAGACTGGCTCCAGGTTAAATTGTAAGTCGAAATATGCGTCGGACACAGGCGGATCGTTTTCGCCAATGTTTCCTTCCATGGTTCAAGAGTCTGATCCGGTAACCCATAGATGAGATCGATTCCTACATCTTTAAATCCTGCCTCCTTTGCTCCCTTTATGAGATCCTCCGCCTGTTCGGCCGTATGGATCCTTCCCAGAAGTCGAAGTTCCTCACAATCAAAGGACTGCACGCCAATGCTGATTCTGTTGACACCTGCCTCTTTGTAAAAGAGAAGCGACTGAGGCGATATCGTACCGGGATTGGTTTCGACAGTGATTTCCAACTCATCAGAAAGTGGAAAGGTCTTGGCAAAGTGGTAGAGCAGGGAATCCATCTGATCAGGGTGAAGCATCGAGGGAGTGCCGCCACCCAAATAAATCGTTTCTATTGTTGTCCCCTGTGAAGGAAACCTTTCACGATAAAAAGAAGCCTCCCTTCCGACCGCAACTAAGAAGTTGCGAATAAGAAAATCATCTGCTTCTATCGAATAGAAATCGCAGTAAGCACATTTTTTAAGACAAAAGGGAAAATGTAAATAGAGACCTGCCATGCGTCAGCGGATCAACCCCAAAACTCTGTTCCATCGTATTTTTTTAAGTAGCCGATACAGGGGAACCTGATTGTCCCAGGACCAATAGATAATGAGCCCTTCCCCGACGACATTCCGTTCCGGGAGAAAACCCCAGTAACGGCTGTCCAGGCTGTTATCCCGGTTATCCCCCATCATAAAATAATGTCGATGCTTCACAACATACACGTAATCGTTTAAAGAGTGGCCATCGATGGCAAAACTTGCGATGGGGTACGTATCGATGGCCGTGGCCCACCGATTCTGATTATCAGCCGTAAAACGAGTCTCTTCGCCACCATGGGAAAGCGTAATCTTGTGTCCCTCATATAAAAGGATCTGTAATTGTTCAAACCACAGATGCTTATTGGAATCGGTAAAACGCAACGTATCTCCGGCAGACGGAACACGAACCGGTCCATAATTGTCACGATTTCCGGCATTTGGCGGAAAAATAGTATACTCGCGATAGCTCTCAGGATAAGTCCGATTATCGATATATTTTGATTTCGGGGGCTCCGGAAATCTTTCCCCATTGATAAAAAGTCTCTTATTGCGTACTTCGACTGTATCACCACTCACTGCAACACATCGTTTGATATAGTTGAGGGATTCATCCCGGGGATACTTGAAAATAACGACATCTCCTCTCTGGGGTTTACGAAATCCGGGTGTCCTGATGAAAGGGATACTAAATCCAAGCTTCGTATAGGGTATGCCGACCCAGTCGGGCGTACGTATGCCGTACACAAATTTATTGGCCAAAAGAAAATCTCCCACCAATAGAGAACCCTCCATAGAACCGGTTGGAATCCGAAATGGATAGATCACAAGCGCGCGAATGACCAGAGCGATAGCCAGCGCCACGAAAAGAGATTCCGAATATTCACGAAAAGCGCCCTTCTTTTCTCCTGATTTCCTTGGACCTTGGGATTGTGTTTTACCATTCATAGTACCCTCTAACCATTTGAAAAATGCCTATTCCATTTCTTTTTTCCGGCCCCTGTCTCCGGTCTCCCGTCTCCGTTTTCCCGTCTCCTCAGTCTTTTATTTGCAACACCGCCAGGAAGGCATCCTGGGGTATTTGAACCTTACCCAGTTGTTTCATACGTCTCTTCCCTGCTCGCTGTTTCTCCAAGAGCTTCCGTTTTCGAGTAATATCGCCGCCATAACATTTCGCAGTGACGTTTTTTCTCAAAGGCTTGACCGTTTCCCGGGCAATGACCTTTGAACCCACGGCTGCTTGAATGGCAACCTCGAAGAGCTGCCTGGGAATGAGTTCCCGCAGTTTATTGGTTAGCTTCCGTCCCCAGTCGTAGGCTTTATCCTTGTGGACGATCATGGAGAGGGCATCGACCGGATCGCCGTTGATCAGAATGTCCAGTCTCATGAGCTCGGACTCGCGGAAGGCGAGGAATTCATAGTCAAAAGAAGCGTAACCCTTGGATACGGTCTTCAACTTGTCGTAGAAGTCGAAAATGACCTCTGAAAGGGGAAACTCATAATTGAGATTTGCCCGATTCGCATCGATATAAACGGTATTTCTATAGATTCCCCGTCTATCCTGGGCCAGTTTCATGAGATTGCCCAGGTACTCTCCGGGTACGATAATCTGTGCGGAAATATACGGCTCTTCGATTTTATCAATCACATTCGAAGGGGGAAGTGCCGTAGGGTTATCGATGAGAACCTCTTCTCCCGTTCGTTTTGTCACCCGATATTCCACATTGGGAATGGTTGTAATCAGATTTTGGTCGTATTCCCTTTCCAGCCGTTCCTGAACGATCTCCATATGGAGGAGACCTAAGAAACCCACCCTGAATCCGAAACCCAGGGCTGCCGATGTTTCGGGTTGGAAAGACAGAGCCGCATCGTTGAGCTGCAGACGTTCCAGGGCATTACGCAGTTCCTCGAGGTTCTCGGCAATGGCAGGAAATAGTCCGGAGAAAACCATGGGTTTGGCAGCCCTGAAGCCGGGAAGCGGTTCGGACGCGGGATCTTCTGCAGAGGTAATCGTATCACCGACTTTTGCATCTTTTAAATTCTTCACCCCGGCGATAAGGTAACCGACTTCGCCCGTACGAAGACGGTCAGTAGAGTATCTGTGAAGACGCAGCGTGCCCAGTTCATCGACCTCGAAGTCTTTCCCATTTGAGAAAAATTGAATCCGATCACCCCTGCAGATTTCACCATCCACAACCCGTATATAGGTAATGGCGCCGCGGTAGTAGTCGAAAACAGAATCAAAGATCAGAGCACGAGGAGGAGCCTGAGTTTGCCCGTCGGGTGAAGGAATACGACGGACGATGGCTTCAAGAATTTTTTCGATGCCCAACCCCTCTTTGGCGCTGGCCAGAAGGATCTCCTCTTCGTCCAATTCGAGTATCTCAATGATCTGGTGCTTTGTTTCATCGATCTGGGCACTGGGCAAATCTATCTTGTTGATCACCGGAATGATGGTCAAATCGTTTTCGAGGGCAAGATAGACATTGCTCACAGTCTGGGCCTCAACACCCTGGGAGGCATCGACCACCAGCAATGCCCCTTCACAGGCGGCCAGACTCCGGGAGACTTCATAAGAAAAATCGACATGGCCCGGTGTATCGATAAGGTTCAGGTGGTAGTTTTTGGAATCCGATGAATGGTAGTTCATCGTGATGGCATGGGCCTTAATGGTAATGCCCCGCTCCCGTTCCAGGTCCATATCATCCAGAACCTGATCGATCATGGCCTGAGGCGACACGGTTCCCGTGGCCTCTAAAAGCCGATCCGCCAGGGTAGACTTGCCGTGGTCAATATGGGCAATAATACAGAAATTTCGAATATCGTTTTTCTGCATAGTCGGTAAATATACCAATTTTGATGGAGAGAGTCAATGAGGAAAAAAGATAGTGCCCTCTCTATTTCACCAATCGCCTGGACTTCCATAGGCTTTGCCTCTTTAAGCCTGTTTATTTGTTCCTGGCGCGTTTCTTTCGTCCATTTGATAGCCTATAATGACATCATCCTCTTCTTCACCTGTGGATACGGGAATTCCTCGATCGATGCTTTGTACCACAATTTCGTATATTTCCCCCAGGTTTTCTCTCTTATCTTGATCGAAGTGATAACCCTTGATCTTCCAGGGGAGCACACGAATGGCACGGTCTACACATTTATATCCACAACACGGATGCGGCGAACTGGGACATAAGCCACCCACTTGCATTCGAAAGGCAAGGCTCGATATGCCAACCAGATAGTCATAAAAAATATAGATGCCAAAATTGACAGGAATGGTTTAAATCCAAACTCAATGGAAAGAAGCCAACCTCGAATGCACCAGAGGAGAAAAATACCCGATGCAACAAATATGGAGATAAAAATATAAGTGCCAACAGGTCCGACCTTCCGCCATTTTACAGCGTATGGATGTATAAACATCCATACCAGAGCCGATGGAAGCATCATTATTGCAAAAGGGTCGCCTTGATCGTTTTGCTGTACCGGCTCGACAGGATCCGAATGAAATAAATACCGGAGGGTACAACCGCACCCCGATCATCACGTCCGTTCCAGATAGTCCGGTGCTTACCGGCATTGAAATATTCCCTTGTCAAAAGACGCACTTTTTCACCGTTTAGATTATATATCTGTACCTCTACCTGTCCTGCCCTGGGAATACCAAACTCAATCGTCGTTACAGGATTGAACGGGTTGGGAACATTTTGCTGGAGAAACCAGGTCTCAGGTACAGTATCGCCTCGATATTCATCAACATTGATCGGGTAGGTCCATTCCCATACATTGGCCCAGATATCAAAACCGGTTCCTCCGGCAGCATTGCTCGACCAGGTGCTTATCATTTTGTCCTTCCACAGACCTACATCGGGTGAAAATTGCCAACTATCATTTGTCGACGTGATTTTGAAATTACCGCCCAGGGGATTTCCGTGCTTGCTGTATTTCTGGGCATATATGTCGGGACCATTTCTGTTATCACCCCATGTGACGATAAATTGTCCCCATTCATCAACGGCAACGGCCGGTGTATATTGTCTTGACATCATATCATCACTCACCCTGAAATTCTCCCCAAGGGCTACTCCATTCTGATCATATCTCTGGGCATAAATGTCTCCATTATCGTTGCGATTGTCCTGCCAGGCAATGACGTAATTCTTATAACCGTCAAATTCCACCGATGGATGGCTATGTCGACAACCACCCAAATTGTCATTCACCTGAAAATCATCGATGATGGGACCCAACTGTAGAGAATTCAGCCGTGATCTCTCAGTCCTTGCGATGTCGAATGTTTTTCTCGGGGAGTTGATATGACTATTCTGTGCTGTCCCCCGGTTGGGTAAGATTAAGCAGCAAATGATTGTTATGAATAGGATAACAAAACAAAAACGGGAATTTAAATGCATGGTCATAGATCCTTCCTATATTGGGTTTGGCAGTATGAGGCCGGCTGGTTTACGATGACTATAATGGTCCCGGATATATATCCTGGACTATCAATTTATCAAACGACTGGTTCATCGGAGAGCATTCTATTTGATCTTCGTATCGATGATCTTAAAATAAACACTGTATGGCGCTCCATGAATTCTGTAAAAAGGTACAAATGAAATATTGTCGGATGTGAAATGGTATGGATCATTTTCATCGGGTGTAAAAGAGTTCTCCGGATCAGTGAGATTCAGTCGTAATGTTTGCAGGGAAATCACATTTTCTCCACCCATCAGTACCGGGCCATACATGATTCCACCAATATCAGTAACGTCCGGTGTATATTCCACACGAAATTGAAAGGGCATTCGAACAGTGATTTTATCGCCATCCGCCCATTTCCGATGAAGAATCAGATAGGTGCCCGGGTTTGCCGATATCGATTGTTCAAGCCCATTGATCTTTACTGAATAGCCCTCTTTTGCCCAGAATGGCCTTCTGATTTTAATCGCAAATGTTCCCCTCCCTTTAATCGTCAGAGTCGTT
>Ga0114922_10000995_pt1 | contig 27099 bp, 20 predicted proteins | sample AartaG_FD_100975 | JGI IMG/M metagenome (GOLD analysis project Ga0114922, IMG submission 100975) | Deep subsurface microbial communities from Aarhus Bay to uncover new lineages of life (NeLLi) - Aarhus_00045 metaG | ecosystem: Environmental > Aquatic > Marine > Oceanic > Sediment | place... | reverse complement strand
ATTTTTACATCCCCTTCCACCTGGCCATGGGTAGATCACCTGGTTTCGCGTCTACCACCTGCGACTGTGTCGCCCTGTTCAGACTCGCTTTCGCTACGGCTCCACACCTTAAATGCTTAACCTTGCCACAGACGGTAACTCGCCGGCTCATTATGCGAAAGGCACGCAGTCAGGCATTCCCCGCACCTACTTTGACCAGAAAAGAATAAATCCGAAATTCTAAGCACGAAAACCGAAACAAATTCGAAAAACTAATGTTCAAATGTTCCAAACAAATGTTTCCGTCATTTGTGTTTTGGTTATTAGATATTTTTTCGAGTTTCGAAATTCGGGCTTCGGATTTAAGTTTTCTGAGCAAAGTAGGTGCGGGACATAGCCCTCCTACAGCTTGTAGGTGTATGGTTTCAGGTACTTTTGACTCCCCTAATAGGGGTACTTTTCATCGTTCGGTCACCCTACTGTTTACTATTGGTCGTCGAGTAGTACTTAGCCTTGGAGGGTGGTCCCCCCGGCTTCACACGGAGTTCCACGAGCTCCGTGCTACTCTGGAACGCCGGCAGTAACGGAGGGCTCTCGCTTGTGCATACAGGACTGTCACCTTCTGTGGTTCCACTTTCCAGAGGATTCTGCTGGCGATGCCTTTTTAACTCCTTACCGGCGCCCGCAACCCCAAAGAGCAAGCTCTTTGGTTTGGGCTTTTCCGCTTTCGCTCGCCGCTACTAACGGAGTCTCGGTTGATTTCCTTTCCTGCAGGTACTTAGATGTTTCAGTTCCCTGCGTTGACTTCCGACGGCCTATGCATTCAGCCGTGGATGACAGGGTCCGGTTGCCCAGCCCTGACGGGTTTCCCCATTCGGAGATCCCGGGATTAGCGGATGCTTGACTCCTGCCCCGGGCTTATCGCAGCCTGCCACGTCCTTCATCGCCTCTCGACGCCTAGACATCCCCCATACACCCTTTGTAACTTGACCATATCAATCAGAGATTGCATGGCTATAAGCTCCTTTGAATAAATGATTAACACTTTTCCCTGTTTTAGTTCAGGATTCCCACTTTCGCGGGAATGACAGGGAGTGAGCAGGAGCTTATATCACCGAATTGCACGGCCGGGGGACGGCAGTGCAAAACAAGGTTTTGTGTAATGAGCGCTCAACCCAGAACCCGCCCTGCAATAAATACAGTTCAGATTCTGTAGAGTTTGTGTAGTTGTGTGAGCAAGAGCGCAATTACTTGCGCCTCGCATTTCACAACCCACTGTAGTCCGCTATTAACTTTTAAAAGACCTCTTTTGCTCGTATTTCGAGAAGCGTATCTCAATCACGCTTCACTAATCACAGTTTTACTTCGCCGGCCTGTTGAGGCGTAGTTCGCCGTGCACAGGCATCAACGAGGATGTCCGTCTTCGCGGCTGAAGCCGCTACGCCGCGACAGTCTTCGTTCTCCGATAATCGGCGAACGAAGACTGGAGACGACCGGACTCGAACCGGCGACTTCCGGCTTGCAAAGCCGGCGCTCTCCCGACTGAGCTACGTCCCCGGGCCCGCTTTGCGGGAAATCCTAAATTCGAAATTCTAAATCCTAAACAAAATCAAAATTCAAATTTCCTAAATTCAAAACTACGCTTTGAACATCCCTCGACTTCGCTCGGGACAAGTTTTGAATTTTGTTCATTCAAATTTGTTTCGGATTTCGGATCCCCGTTCCCTGCCTGCGCAGGGACAAGCTTCACGGGGACACGCTTAGAGCTTAGAATTTCCTTTGGCATTATTCCAAAGGCAGTGGGCCCGGGAAGAGTCGAACTTCCGACCTCACGCTTATCAGGCGTGCGCTCTAACCAGCTGAGCTACGAGCCCGAGCCCGCTTGGCGGGAAATCCTAAATACGAAATACGAAATCCGAAACAATATCAAAATTCAAATTTCCCAAATTCAAAACTGCGTTTTTGACATCGCTCGCCTCCGCTCCCTTCAATGAACTCAGGGCAAGCAGGACAGGTTTACTATTGACTATTCAGCCCTATCTTTATCAGGTGCCGATTATTCACGAGTCAAGCGTAGCCGGGCATTTTATAATCTCCAAGAACATGGCAGTCAATAGAAATCCGTAAATTTGTACCAAGCTCGTTATTTATATTATAAACTTCCAAAAGAGCAATAAAAAATGCCGCTGCTTTATACTGCGAGCGGCATTGCCATCCCAATCGGACGGGCCGTTCGTTAAAAGCAGCTAAATATAGACACAAATTTTGTCTGAGACTTTTCCAAGCCCAAATCAAACCCTTTTTTAGCTTTTTGTCACCCTTATACTTTCTTCTACGTCCCTCTAACCTATTCAGTTTACGCAATATCGGTGATAAGTCAATACCTTTTCGACATTTTTCTGATAAATTTTTGAAAATTTTTCGATTTTTTCAAAATTTCAGGTTTTGGAGGGCCTAAACTCACCACCGAGGAGCCTTGTGGGTGATAGGTGACCCCGGCCAGCGGCCGGGGCTAAATAAGATTAGGATGACCCTGCGCTCACGCTTAAGGCACCGTTTTCGTTGGGCGCGGTCAGGATGGAGGGTAGAATTTGTCAAGAAATGGTTGGATTTCAGGGGAAAGGAGTGTATATTGTAGATTGTATGCCTGCCTGCGCAGGCACAAGCATTGGATATTTTATCCTGCTTAGCACGAGGCTGCGGAGGATTTTGAGATTTTAGATTTTGTTTGGAATAGATGAGCATGGCAAAGGGAAAAGGGCAGAGCCAGTTTTGAGTTTTTAGGTTTGAGTTTTGAGTTGAGGAATCCCGACAAGTCGGGATGCTGTTTTTTTCTGGATCCCGGATCAAGTCCGGGATGACAGTGGAATACTTCCGGCTTCGTCGTGTGACTACGCCGCGACAGGTCGCGTGACTGTTTTAATGAGTTCGGGACAGGAGATGATATGTTAGAAAAAATCATAGAGTGGTGGGGGAATTTAAACAATGCTGAACGCATAGCAATAATAGTGCCGGTTGGGATATTCATTATCGGGGGGATTGCTAAGGAAATTTGGGATAGGGCCAAGAAAAGGGGTGGGGATTGTCCGGGCGAGATAACTGTTGACGATAGTCAAAAGATTGAGCATGTTAAGGCTAAGACTGTTACGACGATTCAAGGTTCATCACTTGACAGATCGCGGCGGGAAGCGGGGGGAGTGTATATAGAGAATATCGAGAAAGGGGCAAATGTTGTAATCAACGTCCCGCCGGCGACGCCCGTAGATTATCAGGATGGTGTCAGAGAAAGTGCGGTACCTGAGGTCAGGCAACTTTTCGAGGCGGGATGGGGGCACGTTACGAAGAGAGAGTTTAGAGAGGCAATCGGGGTATTTGAGTCGTGTCTTGGATTAGAGAAGGATAGTGAAAAAAGAGGTGCTATAAATATACAGCTTGGTAACTGCTATTACTATCTTAGGAGATATGTTGAGGCGGCCGAAATTTATGGGGATGGATTAAAAGAGGCTCAGAAGGCGAACGATAAAGAAGGACAGGGGTCTGCACTTTTGGGTATTGGCAATACATTTTATTTGCGACCTTCGGATGACGGGGCTAAAAGGGATGAAAATATAAGAGAGGCCGTTGGGTACTACAATAAGGCCTTAAAGTTTTTTACAAAAGATGAGTATCGGGCACAATATGCGGGGACGCAGAACAACCTTGGGCTTGCATATACAGACCTTCCTTCAGCAACGTCCGAGGAGCGGACAGAAAATGTAAGACGGGCGATAGAGTGCTACAAGGCTGCTTTAGAGATTTATAAAAAAGATGAGTATCCGGTTGACTATGCGATGACTCAGAACAACCTTGGGACTGCATATACAGACCTTCCTTCAGCAACGGCCGAGGAGCGGGCAGGCAACGTAAGACGCGCGATAGCGTGCTACGAGGCGGCCTTAGAGATTACAAGGAAAGATGAGTATCCGCACTATTATTGCGAGACGGCTATGAACTTAGGAATGGTTTTGGTGAATATTGATAAGGCTAAGGCGTGTTACTGGCTGAAAGAGGCGTATTCGTTGAGAGAGTTTCTGCCGGACCAGGGGAAGAGGCTTGAGGGGATAATTGAGAGAGTTTGTGAGTGAAAGGGAATGAACGTCGAAGCCCGACAAGTCGGGATTTCGCGTTTCTCAAGATAAAACGTTGAACGTTCAACGTCGAATGACGAAGAGAAAGGTGCAAAGGTGAGAGGCGTATCTCGTATTTTGAAGGTTGAGATTGCCGCGTCGGCCGCTTAATGCGGCCTCCTCCTAATGAACTAAGAAATCGCAATCGGTACGATGTTATCTGTAAGTGTTTTAATAGAGACATGTTATCGCGACTCAGACAGTGTCTTAGTTTATTTTACATGCCTCCTGAGAATCCGGTGAGGTGCTCGCAATGACGGGGGGGTATTGGCTTTTTGCGGTTATTATAAATCGTAACGGTCAAGATTGCCGCGCATCGCTGCGCGATGCTCGCAATGACGGAGGAAAATTCAAACAGGCGAATTTTCCGAATAGTTGTTTAGCTTTTTTGTCATAAGCTTTTGCGGCGGCGATTTGTGATTTGAAAGAGCCGAGGTGGTATGTGACGCCGTTGGAATAGACGCGTGCGAGCCATTTTTTCTGGTTTTTGTGCCAGCAGACTCCTTTGTATTTTGAGGAGCGGTTGGTCTGTGGTCGCTGGTTGCGGGCGTTTTCTGAGCGGGTGCAGAGGCGCAAGTTCGACTTTCTGTTGTCGAGGCCGTTGTGGTTTATATGGTCAACCACTAATCCTTTGGGTGCATTTGTAATGAGTCGGTGCATTCTGATTTGTCGGCCGTGGTCGGAACGGACGGCGTAGAATGTGTTGGGAGATTTTGCGGCGGTCCATTTGTATTGGCTAAGTTCGTCGAAGTCTTCGGGATCAACGATGGCGAATTTGCCCTGCGAGAGTGGAATCAGCTTTGCGCCTTCGGCCAGGACGGCTGCAAGACAGGGGTCAAGAAGCTCGCGAGACCTAACGAATTTATCACACCAGTTGTCGGCCTTAACAATGAGCCGATTGGCCGGTTTGCTGTGGTCGCAGGTAAGGACCATCTCACCTGTCCCCACGGCCGGGGTGGAGAACTTACAGTCCTCACATGCTGAGTGTAGCGAAACCCCGCGTGTCCCAATACCATCGTGGACCTGTCGGGAACCTCTGTGTTCTGCCATCCCTTTCGCCTTCGGCCCCGGGTCAATGCCCGGGACAGGCTCCAAGGCTGCCACCCAATCGTCTGTTTTCTGTTGTCCGCCTTGTGCTTTCTGTTGTCTGTTTTCCATTTTCTGTCCTTCTCCTTTCTTTCTTAGTTCACCTATGCATTTTTACTCTTTTCAAAAAAAACTGCCCCTCCACCCTTTGCACAAACTTGCAGGTTTGGTGCGAAAAATCGGAATTTTTTTGGCCGGTGAAATTACTAAGTGCTTGCAGGAAAAAGAGTAAAAAAATTTTATTTTTTTCCTCCGTAGCAAGATAGTGCAAGCGTGTTTGGTGTTATCCGGACAAATAATATCTTTTATTAAGAGTTCAGGATTTGAGGATTTTTTCGAGTTCGGGTCTCCAGGGAGGTTCGACTATACATAAGAATATGAGGTCTGACGGGCCTGTGTTTTCTATGTATTGAGTGGCGTCAGGTGGTATGTAAACGGCACAGGGTGCGATAAGTTCGGCGGATCCTGAGCCGATGTGCATGAGGGCTTTGCCCTGTATTATGTAATATACCTCGGCGGCCTTGAGTGTGTGGGGTATTGTTTTTCGGCCGGGTTTGACGGTGGCGTGGGCGAGGCTGTAAGCGATATCGAGGGCGGTTTTATCAGGGTGGAAAATCTCTCGGAGGAGCGAGTTGTCACCGGCGGTGAATTCGGGACAGTCTTTCAGGTTTTTAATTAACATAATCAGCCTCCCAAGAGGATTGAGCCTTTTGTGAAGAATGTACCGGCGATGCATGCGGTCATGAGACAGGCGAGGGTTGCGGCGATGAGGGCGCGTAGTGCGACATCTGTTATGTCGCGCATTCTTTCGGGTGCAAGTGCGGAGATGCCTCCGACGAAGATTGCCATCGAGGCCAGATGTGCGAAGCCGCATAAGGCGTATGTTGCAATTACTGCAGAGCGCGGGTGCTGCAGCAGTCCAGCGTCGAGGGCGGCGGCGAGGTCGTTGTAGCCGACGACCTCGGTGACGATGAGGCGCTGGCCGATGATTTTTGAAATGACGGGAGCATCGGAAGCGGGGACGCCGAGGGCGAGTGTGAATGGGTAGAAGATGTAACCCAAAATTCCCTTCAAAGACCAGTCAATATTGAGGTTATATAGCCAGTTTATGTTTTGGCCAACGGAAGACAGGAACAAATCGAGGAGGGCAACCAGGCCGAGGACGGCTATGAGCAGAGCGGTGATTCCGACGATCATTTTTACACCTGCGTTGGCTCCGTTAATGATTGCCTCGAAAAAGCTTTTGTCTTTTTCATAAGCCGGCTGAACGTTGATGCCTAAAGTCTCGGGCGCGTCGCGTTCGGGTAGGATTATCTTTGACATGACCAGAGCGGCGGGTGCCGAGAGCAGTGAGGCAGAGACGAGGTGGCCTGCGATTGTGGGGAACTGGTCTTTGAGGCTGTAAACGTAGAGGGCCAGGACGTTGGAAGCGACGGTGGCCATTCCTGCGGTGAGGATGGTGCACAGCTCGGAGCGTGTCATGCGGGCCAGGTAGGGTTTAACGGCCAGATTGGATTCTACGCCGACGAAGATGTTGCCTGCTGCGACGAGGGATTCGGCGCCGGAGATTTTCATCAGCTTTGTGAAGATATAGGCGAATGCCTTAATTATAGCGGGCATAATTTTGAAGAAGTACAGTATCGAGACCAGGGCCGAAAAGAAGATAATCGTGGGGAAGGCCTGGAAGGCTAAGATAAATCCGAGGGAGGCTTGGCCTTTATCGCCGACCTGGCCGGGGGCGAGGGCGAGAGGGCCGAAGACGAATTTTGCACCGGCGGCGGAGGAATCGAGGACCTTTACCACGACATCGTTGACGAGGAGGAACATTTTCGCCCCGGCCGGGACGATGAAGATGAATAAGGCGATAAGGATTTGCAGGGCCAGGCCCCAGCAGATGACCTTTGGATTCATATTCTTTTTGTCGTTGGATATGAGCCAGGCGAAGCTGAGCAAGATGAATATCCCTGTAAAGCTGACAAGGTTGTAAATGTCCATTAGTCACCTCGTGAAAAATTAGCGGCCAACTGGCCATAGAGTAACAATAAGGGGGGCCGGGGGCAAGGGTAAAGGCGCATGGCGGGTCATTATGCAAAAAAGGCCGTTTGCCTTTGAGCGGCTTTTGTGCAAACGCTATTGATAAAATAATCAAATTGCCGCGCTAAATCCCATCAAAGATCGGCTACGGGTCGGGATTCTTGTAGAATGGTCGAATGCCAACACGATCAAACGTCCACTGACTTATTTGGCCGTCCTTTTCTATTGTATTGGTATTGATGTTTTTTCGAGTTCGGCCAGTCTTTGTGCAGTAACAGTTTCAGCTTTTAAACTGGTGTAGATGACGCGGTATTTATTTTTTGATATTTTCCAACGAACAAGAATGGCATTGGGATCGCTGAGTGTTGCAGTACTACCGTAATATGTGGATTCCTTTTTTTCTCTTGTCAGTTTAGCGTAGAATGAGCCTGCATAGAAGAGGTCAAACACTTTTGCTTCGCTGGCCTCTTTATCAATATGACCTTGGTTAATAGCTTCGCTGAAAAGGGCATCAATATCTTGTATGAAACTTTTGTCGAGAATCATAGAAGAAGGATATCTGCCGTCTGAATATTCAAGGTAGGTGGCAAGGCCCTTGATTAGGTCCTTTTCTTTGAGACTAAGCATCCGGAGAACCTTGTTGCGGTCGTCCTCTGGTATGTCAGCGCCAAGCTGAATAGCGGCTTCTAAAACGGCAGTTGCTTGTCGGTCGATTTCGTCATCTGGTAGATTTTCGAGAAGGTGCAGATATTCCGGAGGGATATCTTCTATTGTCAGATCTCCATATATAACGCGGTAGGTCTTGGAATCTTTAGGCTTGTACCAGAAGATAGCAGTGTCGGTATCGCCGAGCGTTGCTTCTTGTCCGTTGTAGTGCCAGTCGGATTTGGCGGGTAATTCATTGACCATCACAAAACCCTTAATAATATCTTTAAGTAAAGGTTTATATATTTGCATATGCTCCTGGACTCTTTTATGGAGCTCTTGATAGTAAGGGCCCTGTTTAGCTTCTGCCTGTTGTATTTCTTCCTTTGTATAATCATTTGGGTCAATACCAGGTTCCCAAACACCGAAAAGATTGGGTAACATGACTGAAAATTTAGGTGACCATAGTTTTGCATCAAAATTAATCTTGGCATTCGGGTCGATGTCTTTTATGGCATCTACAGTGAGTGAGGATGGGAATTTGCCCTTGTCAAGAGAAGCCCAACTGTGGAAATATTTTATCAGAGACTGTTCGGTTTTATCAAGGCCATCTATAAGGTCTGCGATATTGTGGTCAATTATTAGATCAGTTTTAGTTTGTTCGGGTTTAAGTTCCGGTATGCCATCAGGTTCGATTATGTCTTCATGCTTTGGTGAAGCTTCATTCGGTTCAGGTGGTTCAACACTTTCTTTTAAGCGACACTTAGATTCGGCGGCCTTTGGTAATTGCTGGAAAGAATATCCTTCGGGCACATCAAGGTTAAACTCGGCAGGATCTATGTATATATTGAGGCTGATGTTTGATACTGTTGTTTTAATGTTTGTCATGGTTTGGTGCCATTCGAGTATTAATGGGAAATCTGTTTTGGCGTCGGCCCATATTGTAAGTGTTCCTTTACCCTGCCAGTATATGCCCGGCGATTGCCCTGTGGTTTCGGTGCGATATCCATAGGCTGTTTTGCCATCAATAATTTTTGTGCCTAAGGTTTCGACGGGGCCGTGTCCGAGGTCGATAGCCTGCTGGAGGAGGTCCTGCAATTTTGTGAAGATATTATAGAGCGAGGTGTGGAAATCGGGCTTTTTAACATCTCGTAATACAGCGATCATGTTTTGCGGATCGAGAGATAGAACTTTGTTTTCAGTGTAATCGACGATGTTGATGTTTCCATTGGTCATGTTCTGCCTAATATATCCTTTTGCATCGAAGAAGAAACTTGATGTTTTCGGCTGCTGGTCGCCGAGCTCTATTGACAAGTCGAATCTTGCAGTTTGGGAGGCTACGAAGTGTTCCATGGCGTTTGCAAATGCCGTATTTATGCCGGGACCGGTTAAGTTGTACAGACCTATGCTTATCAGTATTAAAACCGTAGCTGCGGAGGCGAACTTTGTTATTGGGTTTTTCATAATTATTCTCCAGATATTCGGCTGTGTTGTAGCCGGTTTTTGTTTTTTGTAATCTTCTACACTTTGCAGAAATCTGTTCAGAGTATTCTGGTATGCCTGATTAGTCGCCTTGAATCGGGCTTTTTTTATTAATTTTTCGATATTTTCTGCAGGTTTCATTTTTACACCTTGCCATCCAAGATTGACTTTAGTCTTTCCAGGCCGAGTCGATATCGACTATGGGCCGTTTTGATTGAGACATTCTGTAATTTTGCGATCGCCTTAAACCTCATCGCACCATGCAGATGAAGTACTATTGCCTCTCGCTGCTCATACCGCAGTTGTGTCATGGCACGGGTCAGTTTTCGAATCCGGTCGCTGCGCTCGATTAACTGAAGCGGCCCGTCAGCTTCCGACATTGTCATTTGGGCCTCATTTATGGGTATGACTTTCTGGCGTTGTCTTTTTCGGGCATAGTCACGTGCCTTATTGGCGACACAAGTTAACAAGAAGCCCTTCAGATTGCTTTTCAGTTCGAAGTTTTTGACGGCCAGCAAGAAGGATGTAAAGACGTCGTGCACAACATCTTCGGCCTCTGTTTTGTCGTCTAAAAGATTGGCCGCCAACGTTCGCAAGTCACTTTCATACTTTTCGTAGATGCGGCAAAAAGCCGCCCTGTTGCCGTGTTTGCATCTGGATATTAATAGCCGGTCTTCAATCATAAGCGTTTCTGTTATCTGATATCAGAACAATCGATTGCCGTTAATATGACGATTCAGAGATATATTTTTTACCCGAGAAATGGATTTTTTGCCAAAATTATTCGTGCCAGCCCGAAAACAGGCCATTTTCTTCCCAGAAAGCGCATGAAAAAGGCCGGGTTTGGGCGAAACAGCGTGAGTTATGTCCTGTATGCTATTGAATTGGGGTAGGGTTTGGCATTTTTTTAATTAGTCGAACCATTTCATCTTTTGCCCGTTCAAGTTGAATATCTCTACCGGCAGCAAAACGTATATCAAAACGAACCTCAATATCAGGCTCAATACCAACACCTTCTATACTCTTGCCGTTAATCACTATCATACAGGCAGCATAATACAGGAAAGAATTCTCTGAAATCGGCCTTTGACGTCCACCAACTACATAACCAGCTGTTCGTTCTCCCACCAAAATACCTGTCTTTATTTTCTTAAAGTAATACGCCAGCAATTCTTTGCCGCTACGAGAACCACTATTGATTAAAATAACAACTGGTTTGTTGAAACCGGCAGTGGACTTAAATTCCAAGTCCCGCTCTGTAGTTTCCACGGTTATCGTTTCCAAACCTCCTTTTAGAAAAGAATGTACGTACTCTATTGGCGGACCGCCTCCAAAACCGTCACGAATGTCAACGATAATCCCCTCGGATTGCTCTGCCATATTGAGGGCAGAATCGAATGCATACCGCATCGCCAGACCGCTTAACCACCACAAACGTGCATATGCAAATCGATGGCCTTTGTGTTCGATAATCGTTACTGAATCCCTGGAGGCATTTTCAAACAGTTCCCTTTCATTGTTGTCAACAGGAATAACTTTTATTAAATGGCGAGAAGTTTCAGATGGGTTGTTTTGAACTGTAAGCCGAACTTGTTTGCCTGCCTTTCCTTCGAAAGAGCGAATAGGATGAAACGGTTTACCATCAGCCTCCACAATCCAGTCTCCAAGAACTATACCGGCTTTTTCTGCCGGCGACGAATCAAGAACAGCCGTGACATAATGACGATCCTCTATCTTTTTCGTTACCATACCAATTCCATTCCTGTGCGGTTCACTTTTTGACGAGCGAAGGTCCAACAGATACTGCTCCAAAACCGAAGTTTGGCCAGCGGCCACGTCTGCTAAGACCGCGCTCTTAAACACTGCCTGCAAACCATAATAGCCCTGATCCCACTTAGCGAAGTAACGAGTATGCGACGTTTTCAGTTCGGCCAGCATTTGGTTTACTATGACAGCAAATGACTCATGGTTCCTGGCGGCTAAGGCCCTGGGTCTGTATCGTCTTCGAGCATCTTGCCAATCCACGCCGTTTAAGTTCGGGTCCCAAAACTCATTATTAATAATTTCCCATACTTCATCGAAAAATTCAGCCGGCTTAAATACTTCTTTTGCATGTGTTTTCTCCGCCGGTTCCGGACTATGCTCGTGTGGGGATTTGCTTTGCAATTCGGCATAACCATTGGCCGCACAGACAGTACAGCAAGCCAATACTGCCAAGACTACTCTAATGCTTCTCATAACCGATTTCCTTCTTAATGCCATAGCACTTGCAAAAAAATAGACATCCGACATTTTACTCTAATCCACGGCTTCTCGACAAGAAATAAGATGAAAAAGGCCGGTCGATGGAACCGGCCTTTTTTAGCGGTGTTGATGTGATAATCAGTTTTGCTTATTTAACCCCGCCGTGAATATCCCAGCGGTGGGGTTGTCCATGTACCCGGCGAACACCGGGACCATACGGCTCATAAATCGATTTGATCCCATCTTCCTCGATCTCAAGCTTGCAAGGCACACGAAATCCGCCTACCCCTGGAATTGGATGTGGAACAGGTTCGCCTATCGAGACTATCCTTATAACATTCAGCTCTTCAAACATCTCTTTCATTCTATCATCGGGAAGCCCTTCGAGAAGTTGGCCTGCCTTGGCATAGTCTTTTGCAATTACGGCTTGGTAAAATTGGCGAACCACTTCAACAGCAATTTCCTTGTCGGTCATATTGCCTTGCACAAGACCTATCTCTTGAGTTGTTTGGTCTATTTGCATCACATCTGAAGGAAGGCCTTCCAAAACAAACATTGTTGGGTCAATCTGCTGATTGTAGTCATAAAACTCCGTCCATCCAAGTAATTCATAATCGCCGTTTTCGATAAGATGGTAATGCTCTATAGCTGTTATAAGCTTTGTGGCCTGGTCAATAAGTATGACCGTACGATCCACTCTATAGCCTATTTCTTTGACTTTGGATGAATTTGTGGATGTAACGGCAATCGGCTCTGTCTTTTTTGAAGGTTCATCTATCTCAATCGTAACTAGGCCGTGTTTTTCCCATTCCAGGAAAATCTGCAAAGCCAGTTTGGGATCAAATAGTTGTACAGTTTTCAACATCTCGTCAGCAAAGCGTTTATCTCTGATGGTTACTAAAGATTTCTTTTTCTTAAACCATACCTTTGCCTTGCCTTTACGCCAGATTACTACTTTTGCTCCATCGGAAGGTGATTCCCATTCAGGCATAAAGGCGCGGATATTTTCAACGCTACCTTTTGCATCAAATTCAAGCCAAAACTCTTTTGGCTCTTCCATACCTTCCTTAAAATCTTTAATATGCAGGTATCGGACGGTGTGGCTGGCCTGGATTGTCTGCTCAATCGCATAGGCGGTTTGCGTGGATTCTTCTAAAAACGTTATACCGAGTACGGCGATTAGTATCACCGCTGCCGCCGTGGCGAATTTTGTTATTCTACTCTTCATGATTATTCTCCATAAGTTAAATTGTCTGTTAGTTTTTCGGATTTCTTTGAGCTTGAGGTGTTGGCTTCGGACAATTTGGTCAAAGACGGCATTTTCAAGGTCGGTTTCGGCGAATGCTTGGCCGTTTTGAATCAGGCGCTTGCGGAGGTCTGTCATCCGGGCAGCTTCGGTGCGGCAGGTGGGACAATCGGCAAGGTGTGATGCGATGGCGCGGGCCTGCTGGCCTTCGAGGAGTTCTTCGATGTATTCGATTAAATGTTCTTTGCAATCTTGACAGTTCATTTTTGCACCTCACAATCTTGCTGGCTTTGTTGCGGCTTCAGTAGTTCTCGCAATCTTGAATAGGCCCGTGAAAGCGTTTTTGTTACCGTACCCAAGGGCATGTCGAGCTGGCGGCCAATTTGGGCACAAGAAAGGCCGCTGTAATATCGAAGCAAAATCAACTCGCGATGCGAATCAGGCAGTTGAGCTATCGTCCGGGCCAGGGGATAATCGTGTGTTCGTCCGGCAGAGGGCTTATTCTCAGCGAGCGACCTGGCTATCTGGGTTTGGCGCTGCCGGTCTCTTTGCTGTTCTTTTATGACGTGGCCTGCTATGCCGAGGAGCCAGGAGAAGAACGACTTTTGCTTCTTTAGTTTTGAAAGATTGAAGTAGGCCCGCACAAGGGTTTCCTGGGCGGAGTCTTCTGCCTTTTCCTTGTTGTGCAATTGACCGGCCAGATAAGCCAGTAAAGCTGTCTGATAGCGGCGAACAAGGTAGCGAAAATCGTCGGGGTGGCCATCCAGGCAACGCTCAATATAATGTATGTCAGTATCAGCCATAATCACCTCAAAAACGTATAAAGATTCGAATCTTCACTATATAGTGCAGAATAGGCTGATTTTGCGACAGAAAAAACAAAAAAGTTGCCCCCAAAAGGCAAATTTGTAAAAAAAACACTGCTGGGTTGTCTATTTCCAGCAGTGTTTAATCTGCGACTAAAGATGTATAATCATTTTACATTTGCATCTTAATCCCAATCCTGGCTCCATGTGTTAGCTATTACGCACGATTGTTGGCCATCAATTGTTCTGAATACTACTGTCGTATTTATTGTCCTGATGACGTTGCGATCAAATCTTATTGTACAAGGTACAATAGTATACCCATCTTCCTGATGCAACCCTTTGATTTCGACAATTTCTTCGAAATTACTACCGCTATATTTATTTTCCCATTGCTGGGCAATTGATATTGGACATAACATCGCAACTGTCTGCCAATCGTGTTCGATAATTGCCTGCCAGTAACGTCTTGTTATTTCCTCACAAGCTTGTTCTTCAGTCATGTTTCCAATCAACATTCCAGAGTCTGGATCCTGAAGCTTATCGTTCCTCTCAGCAAGGGCAGGGATAGTTCTTGCTCCTTCAGGTATCTCAAACTGAAACATCTCGTCCGGCAAATCATCAAGATATTTAATTGACTTCACATAAAAACTGGGAGCGCCTTCTCTGACCATATTTTCCCATTGTTTGAAACTTATGGGCAGTTTGGATTCAACGTCGAACTCGAACCAAAATGACCTCGGACCTGGCGCTGCGGGATGGCTGCATGTGACAAAAACTCGATCCCTGTCTGTCGCCGGGTCCTTGCCATAAGTTTCATTCCAATCTAATACTATTTTCTTCAATGATTCGAAGAAATCAGCCCCAAACCATATGCCCATCGCCTGGCCATAACCTTCTGTAATCTTGACAGTCTGGGTTGCTGGATCATATTGATATCGTCGATGTCCCGAAACAACATCAATCTCCCCGGTTTCAGTTTCGAGCCGAAGATGATTTGATGCTGTTTGGTCTTCATTAGCTCTGGCCCACGCCTCAAAGGAAACCTCTTTTCCTTCTTCATTCAGCATTGTTCCTGTAACGTGCATACCATTAAATTCCTTGAGTAAATCGATTGTTTCATCTATTGCCCATGCCGGAGTAACGGCCTTGTCTAAAACAGTTATGCTGAGTAAGGCGATTAAGATCACCGCTGCTGCTGTGGCAAGTTTTGTTATTTTGTTTTCCATAATTATTCTCCAGATATTCGGCCCCGTTGGAGCCGGTTGTGTTTGTTTCGATTCAGCCAGCGCCTTGGAAATATCGTCATGGACTCTTTGGTCCAGTTCGGGGCCGGCTTTAACATTCAACTTTTTAATCAGTTTGTTTATATTATCTGACGGTCTCATTTTTTTACCTCGCCATTCATTAATGACCGCAGTTTTTCCAATCCATAGCGGTACCTGCCCTGGATTGTATTGATTGATTGGCTCTCGAGGGCGGCGATTTCCTTAAACTTCATCCCGCTATACAGTCGCAGGAGTATCACCTCCCGCTGGTCGTATGGAATCTGTGCGAGCGAGTATGTCAGGAAGCGAAGTTCTTCGCCGAAGATTGCAGCAACGTCCGGCGACTTTGCGTCGGAGGCAATCGTCCGCGCCGTCTCCAGGCCTGCACCGGCATGGACGGCATTTGCCTTGTTCCTGTTGCGAGAATTGTTCGCGACGCAGGTTGCCAGGTAGCCCTTGAGGCTTGTAGTGAGCCGGAGTTTTTGTCCCGAACCTGATTTTATTAACGAACAAAAAACGTCGTGGACAACATCTTCGGCTTCTGTTTTCTGGTATAAAAGAGCGGTTGCCAACGTCAGCAGGTCATCCTTGTACTTCTCGTAAATCCGCCGCAGCACTTCCCTGTCGCCGCGATTAAACTTCCATATAAGTAGCTTGTCTTCGAGCATTACGGGCCCGCTTTTTTAATTTATAACAATCGATTGTCACCTATATGACAATTGAGTGTTCGATTTAGTATAAAATATTTTTTTATATTTTCACGTTTGAGTCGGAGAAGAGTTTGCCCATAATGATGTTTGCGAATCGCGCATAGAAAAGGCCTGTCCATAGACAGACCTTTAATAACGAGGCCAACCTCCACAATTGCCGTGTGGACGTCTTTGAAAAGAACCCTTTAGATCCAAGTGGGCAATCGTTGCTCGCGTCCGAAAGTCCTATCGAGTAGGCGTTTCCGATCCGCCAAGGCCTGACTTCCCCGAGTAAGGGCATCGGTTCTTTCAAATGTCACCGTCCAGCACGTACATCGCAGAGGTAAACCTACACTATGCTATATAACAGAAACGGAGGGAAAAATCAAGTGAAAATTAAAAATTTTAACTGCTGCTACAGTATGGCTTTACGGTGATTGGACATTTTTGTCATAAATATTTTTTTGGGATTATATTGTTGAGGCATTTTTGAATTGGTCAGTTCGGTTTGAAGGATGAAAGCAACGGCGCATCCAACCTTTGGCCGGCCAGTTGAATGTTGACTAATATATCGCTTCTTAAGAGGAATGCTTTCAACACAAAGGGGCCGGACCTATCCTTTTCGATTTATAACATCTTCAACGAAGACTTCGAATTTGTTGCGACCGAGATTAGAAGATGGGTCCTGGGCAATTTGTGAGCACCGCGAAATTTTTCGTCCTATAAAAGCCCTGCTTCTCACGTCCCACTTTTTTATGTTTTATCATGAGACAGGCCCGATAAGAAAGGCAATACCGTTGTGCGGCTGTCGTATGCGGTTACAAGTACGCAGATAAAAGCAAATAGTTTTTTTTATGAATTGGTTACAGTTTCAGTCCGACATCACGAACGTCGTTAAATGTTTCATTTGCGTGTTCGTAGTGTTTTAGGAAGGCAGGTTAACCTTCTTGACAGTCGAAAGCTGTATATATTTGTTTATCTAATCCGGTTGGGAACGAACATGTTGAGGCGAAAAAGTTTGTTCGAATTAATATTTGTTCTTGTATTGATATTTTTGCCCTTATTTGTTTTGACAAGGCAATTATTTAACAATCACCAAGAGATGAACCGCTCGGTGGATTTTTTTGAGATGTCCCTTGAGGAGCTGATGACGGTAGAGATTGCAGTGGTTGATGAGCCGGACGTAAACCGGGTAAATTTCTTTGAGATGCCTCTTGAAGAGTTGATGACTATTGAGGTCAGTTGATTTGAGTGAAGAAGTATTGTTGGAAGAACTTTTTTTGTCTTAAGGGACAATGATCATGCTTGGGCATAAAAGAACATTAATCCGGATGGTTATGCTTGCCTCTCTGCCTTTGCCTTTGTTCGTTACGGTTTCAGAGCCCTGTGACCCCTGTGAAGTTTGGTTAGAGGACGTAGCAACTCATCATGACGCACGTATGGCCAATTCACCCCTTCATTTAGCCAAGTTGAATGTGATTGTTCCCATCGTTGAAGATAAACTCTTTGCTGGTTTCGAGGCCCAGTACAGCTCGCGAAGAAAGACTCTTGCGGAGGAAAAGACAAATTCGTATCTGCTTTCTAATCTTACCTTTACATTGGTCGATGCCATGAAGAATATGGATCTTTCCTTCGGCATATACAACCTGTTCAACACAAGATATTACCATCCTGCGTGGGGGGATAACGAATTGGATTCTATCGAACAAAACGGACGTAGTTTTCTGTTTAACCTGAGATACCGCTTTTAGCCGTGTGTGCGCGGATATTTTCTTAAGGATGATCAAAGGTACAGAGACATGAATAGTATAAAGACAATAACACTTTTGTTTCTGTTGCCGGCATTGACAGGGACAGTTTGTGCCGCCGAGGCGGATTCAGCGCCGAGCAAGGAGTACCAGGTAAAGGCCGCCTTTATATACAATTTTATCAAGTTTGTTGACTGGCCTCAATCGGCTGATAGTTCATCCGATGAAAAGGACGGGGAAGGCCCGAAGCCGATAACTATCGGAATAATCGGTGAAAATCTCTTCGGCAGCGCCTTTGAGAGCATCACGAAGAAGAATATCCAGAACAGGCCGGTGGTAATCAAATACCTCGGTGGATTCGCCAAAAACAGCTTCAGGGATAAAGAAGCCGGCAGAACCAAGTACAAGTACAACGACGCGGGCGCACTGAGGGCCTGTCAGGTGCTGTTTATCAGTCCTTCGGAAAAGAAGTATTGCAAAGAAATCATCGATACCGTTAAAGACAACTGTGTGCTGACTGTCGGTGAAACCAAAGATTTTCTCGGATGCGGCGGGATTGTCGGATTCATTACCGAAGAGAAGAAGATAAAATTCGAGATTAACCTCATTGCCGCCGGGAACGCCCAACTCAAGGTCAGGTCCAAGCTGCTTCGATTGGCAAAGAGGGTAATCAAAAAGGAGGAGGAGAACTCATGACAATGCTGCGTAACATAACAATAAGGCACAAGCTGACGCTGGTTATCATGTTCACATGCATCTTGGCGCTGCTCCTGGCGGGGGTAGCATTTGTTCTGTGGGGAAGGGTCATCTTCCGTGAGGATATGGTACGAAATCTTTCAACACTGGCGGAAGTGACGGCTGAAAACTGCAAGGCCTCGCTTTCTTTCGAGGACGCCGCCGATGCGAAGAAGACGTTGAAGGCCCTTCGAGCCCAGCCATCTGTTGTTTTTGCAGAGATTCGCAATAAAGACGGTGACCATTTTGCACATTACTGGCGAGACGCTTTGTCTTACAGCATTTGTGCCGAAAAGACGGTTCTTGAACGGGAAGGCGGCAAGTTTTCCGAGGGTCTGGTGACGGTTTTAAGGGATATTTTTCTGGATGGTGAGACGATAGGTACCATTTGTCTGCGATCCGACCTGGAACCACTACGCGCGATGCTGAAGCGCAACACCATCATAATTGCTTCTGTGGTACTTTTCGCATCTATTGTGGCTTATCTGGTGTCCTCAGCGATTCAAAGGGTGATATCCGGGCCGATTCTGAGTCTGGCTTCGGTAGCAAGGACTATTTCAGAACAGAAGGATTATTCGGTACGAGTCCATCAACAAAGCAACGATGAAGTCGGATTGCTTATCAGGGCGTTTAATGAGATGTTAGAGCAGATACATAAAAATGAAGCGGCGTTGATTGAAGCGAATGAGCAGCTCGAGAACAGGGTCCGACAACGCACCTTGGAACTTGAAGATACGCACAGGAAACTGATGGAGGCATCCCGACAGGCCGGGATGGCGGAGGTTGCAACGGATGTATTGCACAACGTTGGGAACGTTTTAAACAGCGTAAACGTAGCGACCACACTGATACAGGAAAAGGTTTCGAAGTCTGAGGTCGGCAATCTGCAAAAGGTTACCGAAATCATCAACGACAACACAGATAACCTGGGAACATTTTTCGCACAAGACAAGCGTGGTAAGCACATACCTGCGTTTTTGACCGAAGTGAGCAAGGCCCTGATTGAAGAGCAGGCCGATACTATTGATAAACTCGGCTCATTGGCAGAAAACATCGAACACATCAAAAAAATCGTCAAGATGCAGCAGTCCTACGCCAAGGTTGCAGGAGTTGAAATTACAACTTCCCTGGCTGACCTGGTGGGCAATGCAGTACGGATCAATAGTGCCGCTATAGACCGTCATGGGATTAATCTGGTTTGCGATTTTGACGACCTTCCGCCGGTCAACATTGACAAGCAAAAGGTTCTTCAAATTCTCGTGAACCTGATAAGCAACGCCAAGTATGCTATGGTGAAAAATGGAGTGGATGATAAAAACCTGATTATTCGAATCTGTAAACATGGACCAGACAAAATTCGAATAGAAGTTACGGACAACGGCGTCGGGATACCAAAGGAGAATCTGACGAAGATGTTCACACATGGGTTTACAACCAAGAAGGATGGACACGGTTTCGGACTTCACAGCGGCGCTCTGGCGGCCGGGGAATTGGGAGGCTCGCTGACCGCCCATAGCGACGGTGAGGGCAAAGGAGCGACGTTTGTGTTGGAGTTGCCGTTCAAGCCGGTTAAGGTTGCGCAATGAAAGACGCAGGGCAGAAAAACCGACGAATCCTGGTGATTGACGATAACGAGTCGATTCATAAGGATTTTCGTGAAATTTTTGAAGTCGGCGGCAGCAAAACCGCCGCTCTTGACGAAGCCAAGTCCGCTATCCTCGGAGATGCTACTAAAGCTTCTGAGCCGGAAGGATTTGAGATAGACTCCGCTTTTCAGGGGCAGGAGGGTCTTGAGAAGGTCAAACAATCTCTCGTCGAAGACAGACCATACGCGATGGCGTTTGTTGACGTTCGGATGCCGCCCGGCTGGGATGGTATCGAGACAATCGGTCACCTTTGGGCCGAGTATCCCGAGCTTCAGGTTGTTATTTGCACCGCCTATTCCGACTATCAATGCTCTGATATCATTGATAAACTCGGACAAAGCGACCAACTGTTGATTTTGAAAAAGCCGTTTGACAACATTGAGGTACGTCAATTAGCCTGTGCAATGACCGAAAAGTGGTTTTTGTCCGGGCAGACACAACTCAAACAGAAAGACCTCGAATCCGCCGTTGCCGGGCGTACAGCCGAACTGATGAAGACAAACGAGCGGCTTGAGCGGGAGATCGGCGAGCGCAGGAGGGCTGAGGATGCAGTGAGAGTGTCTGAAGAGAAATACAAAACACAGTTCGAAGAGTCGATGGATGCAATCTTTGTGGCGGACGCTGAGACAGGCATAGTAATTGACTGCAACGCGGCAGCGTCAAGATTGGTTGGCAGAGAGAAAAATGAGTTACTCGGTCAACATCAGCGCATTCTACACCCCCCGTATAAAATCGGACAAGGATTCAGCAGAACCTTCAAACAGCATCGCCGCCAAGCAAAAGGTGACACTCTGGAAACACAGGTTATTACGAAAGACGGAGAAATAAAAGATGTTGCGATAAAGGCCAATATATTTGAACTTACAGGCAAAAGAGTGGTACAGGGGATGTTTCGTGACATTACCGAGCGTAAACGTGCCGAAGAAAAGTTGAAGGAGCAGGACCGGTTGAAGACCGATTTTGTTGTGAACGTATCCCACGAACTGAGGACGCCGCTGACGATTTTTAAGAACATCGTTTCAAACCTGATGTCAGGTGTCGCGGGCAAGATAAACGAGAAACAGCGCGAGAGTCTCGAAATTGCCAACAAAGAGGTTGGCCGACTTTCAAGAATAATCGGCGATTTTCTGGACATTTCGCGGATTGAGGCCGGTATACAATTAAATAAGGGGAACGTGAGGATTCAATCGCTTGTTAGTGATGTCGTGGAACTTCTTCGGCCGTTGGCAAATGAGAAAAAGATGGAATTAAGTACCTCGATGTGCGAGGAAGAACTGTTTGCCAATGTCGATCGCGACAGGATGGTTCAGGTTCTTGCGAATCTTATAAACAACGCCATCAAATTCGTTCCTGACGTTGGCGGGCGGATAGTCGTGCGGGCAAAGAAGCTTGGTGATAAAATCAGTATAGCGGTCGAAGACAACGGGTTGGGTATCGAACCGGACGATATGGACAAGGTATTCGACCGCTTCGTTCAGGTCAAAAAACATGTCGGCCCAGGCTCACACGGCACAGGTTTGGGCTTAGCCATTTCCAAAGAACTTGTTGAATTGCACGGGGGGCGAATTGAGGTGACGAGCGAGGTGGGCCGCGGCACAATATTTACGGTCTATCTGCCATCGATACGTGAGTGTGCAGCAGTTTAGACGGTTCTAAGTTCGGCGCCGAGCGCGGCGGTTAGTTCGCCGAGGATGCATTTTTCAAACTCATCGACTACTTCGTGCTCAGTTGTTCCATTTTCGTCCCGGAATCGCAGCGAAACGGTTACGCACTTTTTGCCGGTGGTGATGTTTTTGCCTTAGCACATTTTAGAAACCTTTGAAATGCCAAATTTTAGTCTTAAAAACCCCCTGTTGCAATTCTGTATGATTCATGATACGCTTGTTCCAGTTGAAATGGAGGATTACGTCAGGAATGCAGTGGATTACGACGACCCAAATTTTGGAAGACCTTGCCAGTTCCAACGATGCTCTTGCCTGGAATAGTTTCCGTGACCATTTCTATCCTGTGGTAGTGAACTTTGCCAAAAGTCTGGGGTTGTCCTCAACATACGCTGAGGACGCGGCTCAGGAAACAATGCTAAGCTTTCTAAAAGCGTTCCGTGATGGCCGATATAAAAGAGAAAAAGGCCGACTTGGCAGTTGGGTCTTTGGTGTAGCCCGGCGAGTAATATTGAATTTTCGTAAGCGCCTGCCACGCGAACATGTCATCGCAGACGATTCAACGGGCACATCATTTTGGGATATGATTGCCGATGCCAATGCGGTGAAACACACCTGGGAGACGGAGTGGCGACGGATGGTACTCGAAAGATGCCTGCAACAGGTCCGCAGGGAGTTTGACAGCAAAGTGTTCAAAGCTTTCGAGCTTTATGCACTGTCTGAGAAGTCCGTGGCCGAAGTTGTTCATACATTAGGTATGTCACGAAACGCAATATATATTGCAAAAAGCCGAGTGCTGTCAAGATTACGTCAACTGCTGACCGAATTTGAGGAAGTTAGTGAAGGAGCCGGACTATGAACTGCCCTGAGGTGGAGTTTCTTGAGCATTATATCCATGGCCAATTGAGTGAAGCGGAATCGGCTGGATTTAAAGCTCATTTGCAGGAGTGCTCTAAATGCGCCTCCCGGGTAAATGAGACTCTTGAAAACGAATCGTTGCTTTCCGAACTGCGCACGTATCAAACCAAGGATTCATTAGTATCTATAGATAAAGCCTTCAACATGCAGGAAGTGATAACTGTTAAGCGGGCTCAGTCACTTTTAGGTCGGCAATACCACGTCATCAGGAAAGTTGGTCAGGGCGCTTCCGGCGAAGTTTTCCAGGCCATAGATACGGTTCTGGATCGACCGGTTGCAGTAAAGTTTCTCAACAAAATCTATGCAACTGAGAGCATGGACGAAGAACGGTGGCGAGAGGCCAGGCTCATGAGCCAACTGAATCATCCTAACATCGCCCAGGTTTATCACATTGGTGAGCAGGAAGGCATCAGATTCATCGTGATGGAATGGGTGGATGGTTTACCTTTAACAGAGGTATGGCGGGATGTGAGCATCCAGCAGAAACTGGCTGTTTTTCTGCAGGTGGCCGAAGCTATTTCCATCGCTCATAAGCGCAATATTATCCATCGAGACATCAAACCTTCAAACATTCTGGTTAATACAGCCAGCCAGGTAAAGGTCCTCGATTTTGGAATAGCTTTAGACGAGTCTGCTTTGAGAAGCATTAAAGAGGCCAAATATCGTGGCACGCCGGCTTTTAGTGCGCCCGAACAGATAACCGTCCCCGTTAAGATTACCACGGCAACGGATGTCTTTGCCCTGGGAGTTCTGCTTTATCAGTTGCTAACGGACACGTTGCCTTTTCCACAGACAAATCCAGACGAACTCTTCGACGCCATAAAGACCCAATACCCGGCACTTCCAAGCGCGATACAGGAAGAAGTTCCCATACCGCTGCAAAACATCTGCCTTAAAGCTTTGGAAAAGAATCCACACCGGCGATATCCGGATGCACGCAGCTTGTCGAATGAGATTAATCGGTATCTTAGGGGCGAGAAGGTCTGGTCCAGGCCTTCTTTCCTGACAGATAAAATCCAGCAGGAACTCTTTTACCATCGCCAAAAGCTCAAAGTCTGGCACGATAATGACCTGCTTACGCAAAGGGAGGTCGATAAGTTAGAAAATATTTACGAGCGTGTGATATCGCCGCCTGACCCGTCGATTATTGAATCAAGAAAATTGTCCCTTTCCCAGGTTTGTCTGTATCTCGGAGGCTGGATTACCGTAATCGGCAGTTTCGTCCTCTTTTATAAAACCTGGGACCATATCCCCATATTCTTACGACCCACGCCCGCTATCGTGGCAACTGCATTGATGGTTACATTCGGCATTGCTCTTTGGCGCAAGAAAGAGAGCAGGTTGGCCGTCGGATTTTTGGCAACGGCAAACCTATTGATTCCAATCACTATTCTTTTGACATTGGGACAGTGGCAAATACTGTCCTGTGCCTATTATCCATGGGGGCAAGAGTCAATGCCAGTAATTTTAGACTACTGGAATTATTATCTGATTGTAGGAAATGTCCAATTGTATATTTCCTCATGGTGCTGGCTCGTATTTTCACTCATTATCCTGCGACTTACACGGTCCTCAATCTTTGTATTATTCAGTATCATTGCGTTCTTTGTGTTGCTGACCACGTGCTACTTAATAGCCGGAATGTTAAATGTAGATGAAGAGACAATATGGGATATTGACATAATTGCCGGCAGATACCTCTTTCCATCGATTGCTCTGTTCATATTCGGGGTGATATTGGATCGTCGCAGATATATCCACTACGCATGGTCATTCTGCATAATTGGCCTGGCAGTAATTATCATATCTATGTCTGTTATCGCTGTGTCGAATAACACACTATTTGGATGGGTTTTGCATAAACCCAAGTTTCTAAATGACCAGGAGAGCCGGCTGTTGAGTCTCGTGTGTAACGGAATTGTGTACCTTTCCCTTGCAGGTATTTGCAGATTGCAGGGAACGAGGCTTCAACGCACACTGGCGCAGTTTCTCAATTGGCTTGGCCCGCTGCATATCTTAGCTACATTGAGAATACTGGATGACATGGCCGGCTCTCAGACTCGGGAATTAACCTATCGCATACTCTTGCCAATAGCATCGTTCGCCTTTGTTTTTGGCAGCGTAGCCAGGCAGATGAAATCCTTCTTCTTTTCCGGCCTGGCCGGTATTGCCGCTGCAGTTCACAAACTGACCAGCGAGTACTTTAAGGACTACTATTCCTGGCCGGTCTCACTTATCATCACCGGCATTACATGGATGTTCGTCTCCTGGTGGGTGCCCCGCTTCAAGGCCAACCTGGCCCTTAAACCCAAAGAGTAATTCCGGTTGAAAAATCCGGTTCGGCCCCGTCTGAACCTGGTAAATCCTTAAATCGCAAGCCTTTTTTCCTCCCGGCATCAAAATTTTCCGGTTTTCCAGAAAGATTCCATACCCCAACAGCCAATGTACTTTAGCTGTTTTATGAAACCTGTGCTATTTAGGAGCAAAATCATGGAAACTTGTGCTGAAACCGTTGGTATGATGGAAAAGATTGCTGTTGGTTCACATAACATCTCTAATTTCTCACATTTGACCTCCATTGATGTCCCGACAGTTTCCCTTTTTGACCGGGTCCTGTTTTTCGTTAAGCCGATTGTGGAATATGCCTTTGGGGTGTACATGGGTTTTGTTGTTGGCTGGCTGCTTGGGTTGTATGTCGGCAATATTTATGCCGAACAGTTCAAGCCTGTGTATTTTTCTGATTTAACCGAACTTAGGCAATGGATGCTGATGCCCTATGACCTTGCAAGATATGCGGCCTTTATCGGTACGATTGCAGGTGTAATCATCATAGCGATTATAAACAGCAAGTTATTCAGCCGGAGAGTTCTGGCTTTGTATGAAGAGGAAATTACTGAGCCAAAGGACATCGCCCGACGTCTTGGCAGAGGTGAAAGGCAGGTTCAAAGAGCAATACATAGCCTTGCTGAGGAGGGGAAAATAATCTGCGAAGAGGCGAATTTTCCGGAAAGATTGTCGGCCTGAAAGTCCAATACTTATTGAGAGAACCAAATACTGAATAGGAAAACCCGTAAAAATCAAGTAGAAAGGAGCTGTCATGAAAACAAAGGAAACTATATTGTGTTTAATAGCTGTAATGGTAGGTGTGTCAGGCTGTCTTCCCTCATTGTACCCACTTTATACTGATGACACCCTGGTATTTCATGAAGAGCTTGTTGGAAAATGGACCAATGATGGAGACGAGATTTGGCAATTTACAAAGGCCGGACGAAAAGAATATCACCTTAGAGTTATAGATGGAGACAAAGAGGCACGATTCGAGGCGCATCTGGTAAAACTCGGCGATATGACTTACCTTGACATATTCCCTGGTCAAAACGACGAAGTATTCGAGAATGTGCCGGATATTTATAAGTTCCATATAATAGCTGCACATACATTTATGAAGGTCGAGTTGGGGCCAGACTTGCAACTGGGATGGGTGCATCTGGGGGAACTATTAGAAAAAGACCCAAATTTACTCAAATACGAGGAAAATCGTGACAATATTGTTTTAACTGCATCGACAAAGAAACTTCAGGATGTCATCATTAAACATCCGAATGATATCTGTGATGAAGACATGGAAGATTTTACACTTATAGAGCCTTTATTCTCCGAGGATGATTTGGTGTTTGACGAGGGACTATTAGGCATATGGGAGTCAGGCAAAGGCGAGGTATTGGACTGCACGGAATGGGAGGAAGGATATAATATGGTGTTCATCGACAACGATGGTGAGGAGCATCAATACGTGGCGAAATTAGTGCAACTGAATGATATGCTGTTGCTGGGAATGTTTTTATCTGAGCCAACACCTGAGGACATAGAAAGCGGCCTGCACAACATCCCGGACCAATTTATGGTGGTTGACCAGGTAGAGCCTGAACTGCTGTTAAGAAATATAGATTACGAGCAAGTTGTTGAAGTGCCGGAAAACGGCTCCGAACCACCAACAGAGGACCTCCCCGCACCTGACTATGTATTTGAAAGAGTTAATATGCAGCCATGAACGGTTCGCCGTTGAATCGCTTGATTATTTGAAACCCAAAAAACATAAAGGAGATTTAAGATGAAAACCGTCAATATTGTAATTTGCCTGCTAACGGTCCTGTTGAGCGGCTGTGAGCCCACCGTTAAATCACTTCGTCCGCTTTATACCGAAGGAGATATAATCTTTGACGAGGCACTGATAGGTAAGTGGACCAATGGTGATACGGAAAGATGGAAATTTGAAAGACACGAAGACGACAAATATAAGTTAACCATCGTTGAAGCGTTCTCAAATACCAAAGGTCGATTCATTGCACATCTTGTAGAGCTTGATAACACCAGATTCCTTGACGTTTTTCCTGATCCGAGCCAATTGGAAGGAAGTGGTTTTTACAAGCAACATCTTCTGGGGACCCATACTTTCATGAAAGTCCGGCAGATCGAACCCAAACTGCAATTACGAATGATGGGGGAAAAGGTCTGCGAGATGCTCGAGAATGACCCCAACCTATTGCGATCTGAGCGGTTGGAAGAAACTTTTTTAATAATCTCTCCAACTGAACAGCTTCAGGAATTTGTAGTCAAATACGCCGACTCTAACGACGTATTCGAGGAGGCTTCTGATATGACACGAATGAAGCCCCTGTATACGGACAGCGATTTGGTCTTTGAGCAAGAGCTGGCAGGCGGGTGGCAGAACAAGGAGGGAACGAT
>Ga0114922_10000994_pt1 | contig 27114 bp, 24 predicted proteins | sample AartaG_FD_100975 | JGI IMG/M metagenome (GOLD analysis project Ga0114922, IMG submission 100975) | Deep subsurface microbial communities from Aarhus Bay to uncover new lineages of life (NeLLi) - Aarhus_00045 metaG | ecosystem: Environmental > Aquatic > Marine > Oceanic > Sediment | place... | reverse complement strand
TGACAAAAATCAAAGAAAATCTATTCAATATTGATATTCAAGTTATTTTTAGTACTGATTTAATTAAGGAATTGTTATTGAGTGAAGAATTTAAACTGGTTTCTAATTATCTTAATTCCTACGATTTAAAATTTAAAAAAATTTTTTTTTTTTTTTTTTTATTTTTAAAAAATTCTAATTTTTGAAAACTAGATGCTCTAATTTATAACAAGCATAATCCAAATATTTGTGTTTTAGAATAAGGCTCCTCTTTAAAATCCTTTTCCTCTTTAAAGAATTGAGTTAAAGATATTCCTTTTTCGTATAATTCGTTAAATTTCTTGTAGAAGATTTGGTATATATTTGTATTTCGAGAAATATAAGCTCCAATTAATTTATTAGTCGGATCGAAACTAGGTTGAATTAATTCACTGTCAGTGAGATTAAAATTGCTGAAGTCCTCATCTGTGACCCTAACATCAATATTTTTAAATTTTAAACCATAAGATTCAAGGTAGTTAGAAACAAGTTTGAACTCCTCGCTCAATAACAATTCCTTAATTAATTCAGTGCTAAATATAACCTGAATATCAACATTGAATAGATTTTCTTTAATCTTTGTCATTCCGGATTTCATAGCTTCATTCATACTTACGGGTAAATTAGAAATCCCATGTTTTTTAATGACTGAACTTAATTCGTTTTCATATCTAATTCCTAGCGCAATTTTACATTCCTTTTCTGCCATAAAAGAAATATAGGTTTCGTCGAAATTATACAAGTCGTAATTAATAAATTCAACGAATTCTTGGGTTACTTGCTCAGCAAAACTATAATTTTGTATAAAATCTTCCAATGCACTCTCTGCCTTTTCTTTTCGTTCCTGAAAAAGTTGTGATAACTCTTCAATTCGCTCATTTATAATTCTCTGCCAAATTGCAATGGGAGGACTTTTTGCTAAAATCTTCATTGGTCTGTCGTAAATTTGAACGAGTCCTAAGTCATTCAATACTGCGCAAATTTTATAGCCCCTTTTTAAAGTTAGATCAAACTGCGTGCTAACTTCTTTTAAATTATCGATTCTTTTATGTTGTAACAAATAATGGTATATTTTTTCAATACCCTTTTCGATAATTCCCATTGCATCAAATAGAGAGCTGAGAGCTAGAAATTCGCGTTCGGACATTCAATCACCTATTTTGAGTTTTTTCTAACGTAAGTTCGGTTAATACCTCAAATGTTTTATTAACATTTTGGCCGGTTTTACTTGAAATTTCACCAAATGATGCCATGCTATTCTTTTCTGCAACATCTATGCCATGCTCTCGAGGAACTTCGCGTTGATCTACCTCGAGATCGATTTTAGCCCCAACAAGCATAACGGGAATATCTCCGCTCTTCTGGTGAACGATATTTGTCCATTCGCTAATATTATCTAATGTTTGAGATCGGGTAACATCATAAAGTAAGAATGCTGCGTTTGCCCCTAAACAGTATGTAGGGAGTAAAAATCTAAATCTTTCTTCTCCACCGACATCCCACAGTTGCAACTTCACGAGTTTATCTTTTAACTTTATGGTCTTGACATGAAAATCAACCCCAATTGTTAATCTTTCGCTAGGATTGAAAAGATTGTAACAGTATCGTTTCGTAAAAGAAGTCTTACCTACAGACGCGTCACCGAGCAATAAAATCTTGAAAGTGTAATCGTAACTAACCATACAACCAACTCTATTTTTTTATAACCCTTCGTTTAGTTTTAGCATCAACTAACCATATTAATAAAACTCAACATATTTAAAAACAATGCAAAAAGAGATTAATACAAAAATTTATTGAAAGAGCTGGTGAAAAGGCTTATATAAATACCGTAATAAAATTATTCTGTTTCAAATACTTCTTTTAAATTTTCGGAAATGATAGGGTTTAGCTCCTTATTTAAATGTTTTTTCAACTCATTGTGGATAATGGGATTATCGATGTGCTGGGATAAAAATTTTATTACACTCCACCTTACAGAGTCGTCAGGGTCGTCTAAAAGTGGAAGAAGGAACTTTAAATATCGAATATCATTATTTTCTTTAATTTTTAATACCGCTCGTGCCCTAACAATAAAATCGGGACTATAAATTTGAGGTAACAAATGATATTCAACGGTACCATCTTTTATAAAGCCTAGTATAAACTGAAATAATTCCTTCTTGAAATTATGAGTTTGGTCTAGTTCATGAATAATATTCTTAATCGTTGTTTCAGGCACTTTATCTCCTAGTTTTAATAGACTTTCAAAGGAAATGAAAAAGCTATCCGAAATATCGTATTTCAGATAATCTAATAGCTTTTTAATAATTTTGTCGTTAACCTTTGAAACTTCTACTATATCATAATTATTACTTTCTGCGAAGTGTTTATCATCCCCTAAATTTTTCACACTATCCACTCAGTTAATTTTTAACTTAATTATAGTTATAAGTTACACAATTACCCTTATATATTATATTATTAAAACAAAAATAATTGACTTAATTTCAAATTGATTTTCCGATAATTAATTTGAAGTGAATAAAAAAATAATTCATTAATAATTATAAACTATCAGTGAAAGATTTGGAAGATTATTTAGAAAATATCAAAAATGTTGCCATATTTCGATTTCCATTCAAATTATACTGTTAACATTGTTATAGAAAATGTCTTGCTTTTGATCATTCGTAATGGGCAAACATAAAATTTTATCAATTTCAAGCTTTAAAGGATTCGTAACTGGAGCGTCTGAACCAAATAAAAGCCTTCTATGACCAATTGTTTTAATTAATGAAAACAAAGCATAAGGAATGGAACAAGAAGTTTCAAAATACACATTTTTGTATTGTTTTAGGGTCAAACCAAAGTCTATCGCAAATTCCATCGATAAACCGGCATGTCCAATTATTATTGGTAGCTCGGGAAAGTTCTTTGCTAGCTTAGCTATATCCTTACTGCTTATTCCTCCAAACGCAGAGAACTTAGGAGTAAAATGAATAAAAATGGGGAATTTCTTATTAAAATCCTGCATAAATGAGGCTAGCTTTAATATATCTCTTGGAATTTTAACTAAATTAATGCCTGAATGAACTTTAACGCCACAAAACCCATTTTCAAAGTGGTTTTCTAATATTTTATAGTTGTATTCTTCTTGTTCAGGATCGATTTTAGGATTAAACCAAAAAAATTTATAAAATCTTTCTGGATCCCTCTCTGAAATATCAATTACATCTTGATGATCCAATTGACCCTTTGGCATTAATTTTCTTAGATTTTCGAATGCTCGTTTGACTCGATCCTTCTCGTTATCTCCATCCTTACCGTTATCAACATTTTCAGTATAAATTTTAGAACTAGCTGCTCTATTTATCGTTGTAATTATTGCCTTCTTGACATTAAAGGTATCCAAATACTCCAAAAGGTCTCTATCTTTTCCAAGGAATATTCCGTAGGTGTGAAGATGGGCATCGAAAATTTTGAAATTTTGTTTTGGTACGATAAATCACCTTAAAATTATGTCATGTAAATGTGTAAATCATTAAAACCCTTTCATTCATAATTTCTAAACTCAAGAGCAGCGTCAAACATAGCTACAATGTTTTGAGGAGGTACTTCCGCAGTTATATTGTGAATATTAGAAGCAATAAAACCTCCCTTAGGTTTTAAACACTCAAAATTCCTCATTACTTCTTCTCTAATTTGTTTAGGAGTTCCGAATGGAAGTGTCTTTTGAGAGTTACATAATCCCCCCCAGAACGACATAGTATCCCCAAACCTAGTTTTTAAGGAACAAGGTTCCATATCAAATGCGCTAATTTGTACTGGATTAACGATATCGTACCCAATATCAGTAAAATGAGGAATAAATTGGGCAATTGAACCACAAGAATGGTAATTTATTTTAGCATCTACTAGCTCGTGTATCTTTTCTGAAAGCTTCTGTTCTACTGGTTTAATCAATTTTTCGTAAAGTTTAATGCTCATGATAGGTCCTGCTTGCTCAGCAATGTCACCGTTAATACATATAACATCTAGATAATTTCCTACTTCGCCTACAAATGTGGTAACATAATCGATCCAATATTTTAAAAGCTCTTCCATGGTATAAGCTATAATTTCCGGCTTAGTCCTCAAATATCTCAACGTTTTTGTGAATCCAAATAAGAAAGTACAATATTCGTAAATGCAGCCTACTGGAGTTGTTGATAAAGCAAATTCAGTGTCGTTATGTAATTTTTTAGCATGCTCTTTCAATCCTTTAAACGGTGTTTTGTCCCGGCCATCAGGCCAATTATATTCTTTAACTTCTTTAATCGTTGTGAAATTCTCAAAGGGGTGAACGACGGGATCATAATATAAGATTTCTTCCAAATCTTTTTCAGCTTTTTCCCCCCAGAATACATCAAATTGATCATAAAGGCCTACATATTTGCCCTCGTATAAGGGTTCCATTTCTTGAACGCTTACCATCCCCCCTAACGGTTGAACATATCTTATATCGATTCCAAACCTTTCTAAGATTTCATCGCACGGTCGCACGATTTGCTGAACGAAGTCTGCATATTGTATGTTTCTATCTTCAATTTCAAGATAGTTAAGTAGATTTTTATAAGCCTTAATATGTATGCTCGATTGATTACCTCCTAAATCAATAGGTACTTTATCTGGTTCTTTGTGATTCAGGGTAACTTTTACTCTTTCTCTAGAATTCATAAATCTCTAATTATCCTTGATATAATTTAGTAAAGTTATCTTTGCATATTGTTTAATAATGTTAAATAATAATAAATTTTTAAATTTTAAAAATGAAGATTTTTTTTTCAAATTTCTTTTGGCTCTTCCCGAGGTAATCGTTCTTCCACCGGAAGAATTTGTTGCTTTTTATGCGGTTCTGTTTGATACCAGTAAGCTGTTGATGAAAAATCGTCAGAACGTTGATTAGCGTGCCCATGTTCAATCTTGAACTTAAGATTTTTGTGAAAATATATAGGATCTTCAATGTGATACCTATAATAAGATATTTTTCCGCTCCATTTGTCTCCACCAGGCATGGTTACACCAAAATATGGCGAACAATAATATTGCGAAGGACACCAAGCACCACAGAAGTAATCTTCGGTACCGGTACCATACAAAATCGTTTCCTTATCATCAATTACTATGTAATCATCTCCTTCTCCAGGCCACCAAAAATCTTTCTTTGACGTATTCTCAGGCGTCATTAAATTATGAATATTTAAGTGACATCCAACAAAATGGCCTTCTCCAGTCGCTTCAAGTATAACATAATCACCTTCGTGTGTTGGATTTTTTTTGAGAACACGCTCTAATTTTTTACCCGTACCATAGGGTTTTCCGTCGCATGGATTTTCTCGGTTCCAAAAAGCATGAAAGCGTCCAAGATCAGTTGTAATGTTTGTATGTTCTTCATAATCTATATAAAAATATAATACAGACATAATTTCAGATTCGTTTTCTACTTCTATTTTAGCACCAGTTCCGAAAGGCATAGGGAAAAAGCAATTAAATCCTTTACCGTCGTTTGGCCCGTTAGCAAATGGTAGGCTCCAAAAATTTACAGTCTTACCGTGCCCTATTCCGAAAAAATCACCTATAGGAACCTCTACGGAAGGATGTTGTTCGTTATCCCACCACATTCTTAATACTAATTTGCGAAGATAATCAGGATCAGAAGACGCTATAGTCATCCATATATGTTTAATTATTCCAGCTCCTTGGATGTCACAAATTTGATAAGTTTCATTAGGTTTTAGTTGAATATTATCCATATTTGCTCCCGTCTTATCATAACTGGAAACGCGCTTCCTCTTTATATCCTTTCTTATTTGAGCTAAATTATTCAGAGAATTCATTCCAATTTTCATTTAATATCATCTTTTAATTTACTATATTAGTCGAGCGTACGGTTCATACTACTAAGTATTGATTAAAATAAATTTATATTGGTTTCAGAATTTCATTAATAAATTTGGATATATTGAGAGGAGCCTAAAATTTCATCGAAAGCAAGCTTAGGAAGACACACAAGGAATCTTTTAATAGTTGTTTTGATGGCTACTGCGTTTAGAAGCATGGGAATGAGCATCGTCCAAGTAGGATTACCTTCATTTAATACGAGTTTAGGCGGTTCTTTAACATCCTATGGAATAATTGTTGGTATGTTTTCGGTAACCCAGTGTATTTTTCAATATCCTTTTGCTGCGGCTTCAGATAAGTTAGGACGGCGGAAAATAATATTATTGGGGATGCTTATATATTTAATAGGAACACTCTTGTGCTTTACAGCTCAAAATCTAGTTCAGCTTATCATTTACAGAGCGTTTCAAGGAGCAGGAGCATACTCTTCAATTCTTCAAGCTGTAGTTGGTGATATCTACAAAAAAGATCAGCACAGTAAGGGAATGGGATATCATGCACTTTACATGAATATTGGGTATTTCCTTGGATTCGTATTAGGAGGTTTCATTTCGAGCTTCTTCGATTTTAGGAGTATTTTTTTAGCCCAAGGATTATTAATTTGTGTTAGTTTCACGATTATTTTTATCGTTTTAAAAGGAAAAGATAAGAGTGAAACTACAGCTAACCGAAATAATTCTATTAATTTTAGCATGACAAACATTAGAATTCTTCTTAAAGATTCACAATATGTTTTAACACTTTTATTTAATTGTGTAAGATGGTTCATTTTTGGATTTATCACCGCCTATTTAATCTGGATTTTCCAAAATAGTTTTGGTTTAAGTGATATTATTTCAAGTTATTTAATGTTAGGAATATTAGCGCTCTATGTTGTTTCTATTTATGTTGCAAGTAAGTTAATAGATCGATACGGTTCTCGAAAAATAAGTATGGTTGGACAAGTAATAGTCTTGGGATTTGGAATTCCTTTCTTTTTTAAGGATTTTGCGCTAATTTTGCCTATTTTTTTAGTGATAATTTCATTTATAGGGATTGGAATCGCTTTTATCGATCCTGCAGGAAATACCATATTACTGGAAGTAATTGAAGATAGTCAACCTGACCTAAAAGGGTCGGGGATTGGGTTCAATAATGCGATTGGATTTTTCTGTGGGGCGATTGCTCCAATGATCATGATTCCTTTAGGTGATATAGACATTGCGCTTCCGTTCTATGTCATAATGGTAATGATGATTTTTTGCCTTGCCATTTTCCAATTTAAAATCGATAAGAAATATTAGTTTCTTAAGTCTCACCATCGACTTGAACGAAAACTTTTCTATTTCTGGGACCATCAAATTCTGCGAACATGATCCCCTGCCAAGTTCCAAGCATTAATTTTCCTTTGTGAATAAGCATTTCAATCGAACTTCCCGTTAATGAACATTTGATATGTGCGTCAGAGTTTCCTTCCATATGCTCGAAGGAATATCCTAAGCTTCCACCTTTAGAAATTAACTTGCTTAAATAATTAGCAATGTCTTTTATAACAGATTTATCTGCATTCTCGTTGATCGTAATTCCCGCAGTAGTGTGAGGAACAAAAATTCGGCAGACCCCTTCATTAATGTTGGAATTTCTCACTACATTTCTTATCTCACTCGTAATCTCTAACAATACTTCTCTTTGTGGCGTTTTTACTCTAAATTCTTCAAATACAATCATAAATTCTAACAATTATTGCAATAATGCTATTTATTAGATTTAGAAGATTGATAAATTTAATTTAGGGAATAATATTTGTTCTTTTACCATCTATACCATTTTTGAATAGTTGTGAGTTTGGAATCATGAGTGCTCGTAAAAGAGTAATACAAGCATTAAATCACGAAGAACCGGATCGCGTACCTCTATTTTGTCAAATTCTCATGCCAGGATTTGAACGAGAACTTCTAAATTATTGGGGAGATTCTTATACCAAGGAGAGGAAATACAAGCTATTATATAGAAATTTTAATTTAGAATATAAACTTGGTTTTGATATGTCTTGGGGATTCGATTCATTTCCAATATTCATTCCCCAGAAGCACATGCAAGAACATCCTTTACCTAAATTACCAGGTAACGATAAATATATTGATTTTAATGGCAGAATTTTCTTAAAGCAAGATAAAGATGATATGGGAATAGCGTATTATTTGAAAAATTACATTGATACTGAAGAGAAGGCAGATTATTTTCACGATACCTATTTCGCTATAGAATGGGAAGAAGCTCCAGATTTCGCGAGATATATTAACAAAAGATTAAGCAAATTTCCTACTGATGAATTTGTACCATGTTGTCATCTTGAACCAATTTTAGAACCGCTTTGGCAAGGGCTGGGTTTAGGATTATTAATAAAACTGATACGGAAAAACAAAAGTAAAATTAAACGTTACATTGAGCTACGGGCTAAAAAATTAATTACCGCAGCAAAATTAAACGCGGAAACTGATTTTGATGTGTTCTTTATATGCGACGATACTGCTTTAAAGAATACTACTATGGTAAACCCAAAATATCATCGAGAACTCATCATTCCAGCGTATAAGCAGGCGGTCCAGATTTTAAAAAAAGCTGGGAAATACGTGTGCTTCCACTCTGATGGGTTTACTGAACCATATTTTGATGGACTAATCGAGGCAGGATTCAGCGCTGTTGAATCTTTAGAGCCCATGGCAGGCATGAACTTAAAGCATTTGAAAGATGAATATGGAGATAATCTATGCCTAATCGGAAATATTGATGTTTCACAATTACTGCCTTACGGTACTACTGACGATGTGATAAAAGCAGTTAAAGAATGTATTAGTGATGGCGCTAAAGGTGGAGGGTATATGTTAAGTGCTTGCACAGATATTACTAATTCATGCAAACTCGAAAATGTGTTAACGATGATCTCGGCTGCAAAGAAATACGGGGAATATCCATTAAAGTTATGAAATGGGATTTCGATAACTAAATCTAATAAAAATATAAAATAAAAAAAAAAGTTTAAAAACCAAGTTCAAGTAGCTTGGCTTTGTTCAAAAGAACTTTTTCTTGCGTAAGTGGATAAAATTTCCAAAAGATCAAAGTACCCGTTAAAATGAGTAACGCAGGGATAACTCCTAGAAGGAAACGAATTCCCCATTGGACAAGTTCTACATTTGCACCTGAAGCAACTAAAGCGGCATAATCTACTAGTCCTGCATTAAATCCGGTAATACTAAATACCAATGTTATTAACGCTTCGTCAATAAAGGCCGTAACGAGTCCTATTACTGCCCAAGTACCAACCATAATACCTTTCTGGTTCTTCCCAGTTCGCACAACAAAATCATCTTGTGCATTCGAATATAATACAGGCATTCCAATAGTCCACACGCACCCATTTGCGAAACCAACAAAAAACAGGATAATCATTAACATAATATCTCCTTGGAAAAAAGTCATTGGCACAGTAAGGACTACTAATATTAAACTCCCGACAACATAGGTTTTTTTATTGTTATTCCATTTCTTAAGAATTTTAAGCCAAACTGGAATAGAAATTAATGATCCCGAAAGAAAGAGTGCGAGAAATGGGAGCATTGCATCCGGATCGTTAGATTGGAAAATAAATGTTACTAAGTACGCTACCATACCAGTCATTAATGAGGCAGTAGCCGCGAGCCATAGGACGTAATGAATAAAGAGGGCCATGAAACTTTTCTGTTTAACAACTAGCCAAACACCTTTCAATATATGCAGTCGTTTATAATCTCTAGAATAATAGCGATCAATAATGGTTTTATCCTCCTCAGCACCCTTCACAATGAACATTACGCCAAAGATTATCGCTATATAAGCAATAATTGCTGCCATAACGGCGTATGAAAAAATTGAGGCTCCAAAAAACAATAAAAACGGTGGAATCAACATTCCAAGGACTTGTGCGAACATGTCAAAGAAACCCCAAGCTCCTGCACCTTTCCTTCTTTCTGCTTCCGTTCGAAATTTATCTGTACGAAGTATAGCTGTATGGACATCAACAAGCGTAGCAAATAAATCAAACAAGAACAGAGAGAGCAGTAGCCAAAGCATCACTGGTAAAGGATCTATTAGTATATTCTCTGCATTTCTTGGTAGATCTGGGGGAGAAAATATCATAATTAGAGACAATGCTTCTGGAATAAAAGCGATTGCTATCCAAGGAAAACGGCGACCGTATTTTCTTGTCCACTTAAAATTGCGATCAGTCAACCACCCAATTAAAGGGTCATTAAGACCAGCCCATATTGTGTTTATTGCTACGACGGTTAATATCCAACCGGCCTCCAAGCCCACAACTGTATGATAGAAAAAAAACATGAAAAGATTCATTGTTGCCGTTGGAATTGTCCAGAGAATATTGTATGTACCGAAAGATAGGTAAGTCGAAAAAGAATGTCTTGAAGTTGTTTCTACATTTTCAGTCATAAAAACACCAATTTTAGATCTTAATATATTTTTAATTTGTATTTTCTTTATAAAAAATTTTGATTAATACTAATCAACTTTTCTTATTTTAAAGATTTCTCTTTTATGTGAATAGTTCTGCCAAAAATAACAAGAAAGAAAAGAAGTCTAAACTTGACACAATATTACCATTTAAATGGTACTAAGGATGAATAATTCTTAGAATCAATAAAACCTTTCATTAAATTATAGCAAAATTTAGGAAAAGAAATGACGGATTATACCTTAGAAAACCAAAGTTGGGAGTTAAAAGTTCAAAATGCGGGTGATCAATTTCGTTATATCCTTTATAGTAAAATTGATAACATAGTTTATGCCGACGAAGAGTACCATTATAGAATTTTAACTTCTAGTAAAAAAGGATCTCGCTACGCTTATTTACTTCACTTAGGATCAGAGTATAAAGCCAAAAAGTTATCTTCAAGAGAAATCCGAAAGGAAGGAGATGAAAAATTAGTTATAAAAGGAACCTTTGAAGATACCGATATCTCAATTATTCACGAATTTAAACTTGAGAATGAAAGCAAGTGGTTAGATGAAAAGATTACAATATTTAATCGTGGAAGTAAAAAAGTCAGGATAGGATTGATCAATTTAGGGTTTAAGAAAGGATTTTTTAAGCAATATTCTGGATGGGTTGACCACTTAGACGAATATACTTTAACAGCCATTCCAACTCGAAGATATTTTGGGTATGGAGATGATCGAAGAAAAGAGAATTTTAGCGCTAATGATATATTGTTTGGAGCTTGGGTTGAAAAAGAAGCTGATATGCCCGGATTTTGTGCTGAAGGGTGGTTGTGGGGTAATGAACAAGGTGGATTACTCACATGCAAATACAATCCGTCTCAAATGGAATATTCTCGATTTCATAGGCTTCCGACCACATTGCCTGGAAGAGGTGCTGAGGATGTTGATGTCATATTTGGAGGAGTTTCCTTATATGAGGGTAATCCAGAGCTTGCTACAACCTTAGGACCAGAAACTAGCTACTCATTTGGTGTTACCAGGTATGCTGTATACCAAGGAGATTATAAAGAGGGATATTATCTTTATAGAAGTCATCTTGAGGAGCAGGGTCATAAATTTAAGCCCGATTACGATCCTCCCGTACATTGGAACGAATTGTACAACTTAGGATGGGTATCCGAGAAGACTGGTTTTTTTGTAGAAGGTATTGAATTCAAAGTTTACACTTTAGAGCAATTATACGAAGAGGGCGAATTAGCTCGAAATATTGGCGCTGACTGTTTGTACTTAGATCCAGGGTGGAATATAGCTCTAGGTTCTTCCATTTGGAACGAGGAGAGATTTGGTCCTTTAAAGGAATTCTCTAAAAATATCCATGAAAAATACGGATTAAAATTAGCGTTACATCTCATGATGAATTTTGAGGGAGAAGACGGACCCGATGAGTTTTACTTAAGAAGCAAAACGGGAATAAAAGTTGTAGCAGATCCCTATATAAACCTATTTAGTTTATGTGCTAATAATCATTGGGTTGAGGAAAAAACAAAAAGAATATTAGAACTAGCAAAAGAAGGAATCGATTTTTTCATGTTTGATTTCACAGATTTAGCAACATTTATGGTAGATAATGTCGGTTGTTTCAATAAGGAGCATGGACACGAAGTTCCAATGCTAAGACACACTCATACTGAAAATATTTTCAAAGTCATTCAAAATGTAAAAAAAAAGTTTCCCCATATTCTTATAGAAGCTCACACCAGAGGAGTAATACCACGACATCCATTATATTACCAACACAGCCTTCCCCATAGTTTCGACGAAAATTGGGGTTTTGAATGCATGTGGAACTCGATGCACGATTTATTGTCTGGAAGAGCAACGCAACTTTTTGAATACAATTTAGCTTATTCAATTCCCTTGTATTTACATATAAATGAAAATAGCGATAACGAGAACATGCTACAATTCTGGTGGTACGCTTCTCTTGCTAGACATTTAGGAATTGGTGGTTTGAGGGATAAAAATAGTCAAAAATACAAAATCTTAAAACAAGCGATGATTCTTTATAAATCTATTAAATCTATAATAACTCGAGGTACTTTTATTGGTCTAGATTACAATGTTCATCTTCATGTGGCTGAAGATAACACATCAGGGGTCATAATCGCTTATAATTTGACAAGTCGAACAAAAAAAGTGATTATTCAGTCAGGTTTCTCAAAATATGGACTTCAAGCCAGCAAAGCAGAGATTTACAATGGAAAAAATGAATTATTCTATGATTATTTATTAAAGGAATCTAAGTTTGAACTAGAAATTCCCCCACTATCCCCAGTAATCGTAGTTTTTAAGAAATAATATATTCCTTATTTTATTAAAAAAAGTTGAAGATTTTTATATTATGAGTGAGTAAATATTTATTAACACTATTTAATATTCATAATCAAAATCTAAAAAGGGTGAACCTATTGGATTTAACAATATTCTTAAAAGATGGAACTAAACATAAAATGGAAATTGGTAGATTAAGAGCATCTGGTATTAACGAGAATAACTTTTTTATTGAAATCTATAAAGAAGACCGTATTGAAGTTCCTCTCGATTCTATTGACGGTTTTAAGATTGAATCAAAGCGCACATATCTTCTTCACGAAAGTGATGAAATACATTTAATTACAGCAGTTGGAATTCTTTCTAAATACTCGGTATGATAATCTCTGTACAAAAAATAATAATAAAAAATACCTGAAATAAAAAAGTAAATCAAGAAGGTGTGTTAAAATACATATAATAATTACTTTAAAGGATGGAACTGAACACTCAATGTTAATTTTTGAGCTAGAAGAGTTTGATATATATCAAAAAAAATTTGTTATCGCAAGTAGAAAAGAACGAATAGAATTTCCCATTGCGTCTCTGAGTGGTTTTAGAATTGAAGCTTCTAGAGGAAGATCCTGGGAAGGCGATAGCACGATTTTAAACCCTGCGATTATAGCTCTTTCTCAATTTTTACCTTAATCTACTCAATTTTTTTTATTTTCTTTTTTCAGCTACATTTTAATGTAAATCTATAGGGTATTTGCGGTATTTTTCAATTGCATCTCTTAACACCTTGAGATTTTCCATAGAAGTAGTCAAAATATTGTGGGATGGACCTACAAAATAACCACCGTTATTACCTGCTGCTTTTACGCAACGTTTTACCTCCTCTACAATATCCTCAGGAGTTCCAAAATTAAGAATCCGACTTGAATCAATGCCTCCCATAAAACTTATTTTATCTCCAAGAGTTTGCTTCAAGTAAGCCAAATCGACGCCTGCAGCAGGTTCAAGTGCTTGAATGCAACTAAGTCCTGCTTCTGCCATGAGAGGTAAGTTTTTATCAATATATCCACAAGAATGCTGAACTATGAACATTCCTCTTTGCTTGCACGCGTTATACATTTTTTTATAATAAGGAAGAATGAACATCTTAAACTGCTCAATTGATAATATCGACCGTCCTTTAAATCCTAAATCGTCTGAATAGAAAATTATATCTACACCAGCTTCATGAACGCGCTTAATAACTTCTAAGTTTAATTTAGTATACTCATTAAGGACCTCATGGATAAATTGGGGATTTTTTCGCATATAATAAGCTACACGACTCATTGTCATCCCTTCAAATAACGATTCATGAATAGCGACAGGCACGAACGCCATCGGATATAAATATTTTTTTAGAGAATTTACATACCCATCCCAAATTTGGGGCGTATAATTAAGCTTATCATTGACCAGTTCTGATGGTTTTCCGTATTTATCCCAGTAATAATGTACTATTTCCGGAGTTCGAAAGTGTCCATCTACATACCAAAGATAAGCTAAACCAGTATCAACTTGTTTAACCAGTTTCCACACGCATCCGTTCATGGCACTAATCATACAATCTGGATATTCAGGAGGAGCACGTTTTGTAGGTTCTTTGTATTTTTTGGGACCCCATGGATCCATAGAATGACAATCAACATTCCAGAATCGTAATTCAGAAATATCTCCTGCCCAACAATATTTTACCCTAGAGAAATCGTTTTCTATGAATGTTTTATTTTTGGAGTATTCATCAGTTTTTAGAAATCTTTGATAAGAACTAGCACTAAACTCAAAACCTAGATAATGAACGGGGAGCATATCAATATTATCGTCGAGTTCTAACGTCCTAATCACTCTTTCTCTTTTTGATAAAGTCATGATAAATGTTCCTATTATTATTATGGTAATGTAAAAAAGAAATTAAAATTTAAAAATTAAGCCCCTTTTAACAATTTATATAAAATTGTAGAAAATTGTTGACTTTATCGTATGAGATTTGGAATTTCCCCCATGACTTATGAACTATTAATTGACGGTATCCTTGCCAAAAAAGGTTTGAAAGGCATGTCAGAATTTCAATTTTCTGATTTAGTTAAGAGAGCTGCCGAATCTGGTTATCAACATTTTGAAATTGCGTTGGATTTGTTCCAAGTTTTTCCGATTCCAATGAATATTCATCAAATTCGAATATTACAAGACATAAAAAATGAATATGACATCACTTATTCGGCTCATCTTCCTTTCCTGAGCCTAGATCTTGGAGGTCCAAATAAATTCATATGTGAAGGAAGCGTTAATGCTATGATTCACGCTTATAATTCTATTTTAGAACTTGAAGATGATGTTGATGTCTTTGTTTTGCATCCCACCGGCGAAACAGTCGCAAGCGTCATTAATTTTATTGAAAATCCTCAGATTCAAACAATTACAGCGGAATTATTCAGCACTAACGCTATTCAGAGTATTGAAAGATTTATAGAAGAAACTGGTATAAATAGAAGTAAAATTGCCATAGAAAATATAGAATTCCCCTTTGAGGCAACAATGAAAATCATTAATAAATTAGGGGTAAAGTTATGTATAGACACGGCACATTTTCTTGGTGGTTTTTCAGGAAATCACGATCTCCTCGAAATAACAGAAAAATATTTGGATAAAACCGTTGAAATACACCTTCAAGACTACGACGATAAGAGTTTATTCTCTGATCATAGCGCGTTAGGAACTGGAAAGAATTTTCCTCCCGAATTTTTAAATCTGATATATCAGAAGAATTTCAATGGTCCTGTTGTTTTCGAGTTGACGAAGGATGAAACGATAGAATCTATCGAATATATAAGAAAAAATGCACCTCAAATAAATATACCTAAGGTTAAAGATCAACCCTTCTATTAGAGAATTTAGAGTAGCTTTAATTGAGCTTCAAGTTGTTTAATTTTGATCTTCAATTCTTCAAGAGTTTGTCTTTCCTTGTCTACTAATTCTTTTGGAGCTCGCTCAGAAAATTGACTTTGAAGTTTTTTCTCGATTTTATTAGTTTCCTTTTTAGATTTCTCCAGCCCAGTCTTGATTCTTGTTCTTTCTCTTTCTTTATCGATCGTGCTGGGCAAAGGAACAAACGCAGGTATTCCACTAAGAACAATGCTGGCCGATGGGCGAGGAGGATCGACTTTTTTATCTATAATGAATTTGTCTTCGTCAATAAATGCCATTTTAACTAACTCGTTTCGACACAATTCAAACAATTCTCTTTTAGTATTTGTTTCTATGAGCAATGGCACAAGCGTTTTTAGCGGAATTCCAAACTCGTGTTTCACACTTCTTACTTCCCTCACAAAATCAGCCATAAGAATAAAACTATCTTCTATAGTTTGATCAATGAATGATTCTTGCGCTATCGGCCAAGGAGCGTACATTATTGTGGGCGTAGTTTTAAGGTTGTCTGGAAGAGTTTGCCATAATTTTTCGGTGATGAACGGCATAACAGGATGTAATAATTTATAGAATGTTTCTAATACATGGAGGAGTATCGCTTTTTGAACGTGTTTATCAGGATAACTTTCATCGTATAGAAAAATTTTACTCATCTCAATATACCAATCGCAAAATTCATTCCAAAAAAATGATTTTAATTCTCTCGTCATTCGTAAGTAATCGTAATTATCCATGTGGGATTGCACATCTTTAATCACCGAGTTCAACCTAGACAGAATCCATCTATCGGGAAACTTTAACTTGTCCAAATCGATTTCATCTAATTTAGGGACTTTTTCATCAGACATGATGTTGGTTAAAACATACCGAGACGCCTGCCAAATCTTGTTGCAGTATTTATGAGCAACTTCAATATTTTTAGGATCTAAATTAGTATCTAGTCCTGGAACGCTAGTTGATATGTTTACGTACCGGAGGGAATCAGCACCGAACTCTTTTATAATTACAAGGGGATCGTATTGATCGATATTTTCCATGGATTTACTAATTTTTCGTCCTTTTTCGTCTCGGATCATACCGTGCAAATAAACTGTGTGGTAAGGTGCTTCTCCTGTAAGTTCAATCCCCATCATCATCTCTCTAGCAACCCAAAAGAATAGAATATCATATCCTGTTTCTCTAGTATCGGTTGGATAAAACCGTTTATAATCGGGGTGATCGGTGTTTGGCCAACCTAATGTAGAATAAGGCCATAAACCACTAGAAAACCAAGTATCTAAAACATCTTCATCTTGATGAACTTTTGAGCTCTTGCATTTCGGACAAGTTGTTACCGTTTCTATATCAGGTTCAGGACAAATTTCTTGACCACAATCTTCGCAGTACCAGACGGGAATCCTATGACCCCACCATAGTTGGCGTGATATACACCAATCATGTATATTTTCCATCCATTGGTAATAACGGCGCTCTTCTCTTTCAGGAATTATAGTTGTAGCACCGTTTCGAACTTTTTCCATTGCAGGACCCGCAAGTGGCTTTGTTTTTACAAACCATTGAATAGAAACGCGAGGTTCGATGATGGCGTGACATCGTTGACAATGTGGTTCAGCGTGATCGTAAGGTTCGATATTAGTAATCAACCCTTCTTTTTCAAGATCTTCTAGGATTAATTTCCGACACTCAAATCGATCTAGACCTGTATACGATTCAACAAACCCGGGGAGAATTTGAGCGTTTTCATTAAAGATATTAATAAATTCTAAATTGTGCTTTTTACCTATTTCAAAATCATTAGGATCATGCGCAGGAGTTATTTTTAAAGCTCCAGTACCAAATTCAGGATCCACATATGGATCGGCAATAATTGGAACGGAACGGCTAACAGCAGGAATAACTGCTTTTTTGCCTATATACTTTGCATAATTTGGATGTTTTTTAATTGTGGCGACAGCGGAGTCACCTAATAGAGTTTCAGGTCTTGTAGTAGCAACAACGATGAATTCGGTTGCTCCTTCGGTCCATTTACCGCTTGCCCAAGGATTTTGAGGTCCGTTCCAGTCTTTTGTTATGATTGGATACTTGATATACCATAGCTTACCGTGTTCATCCTCAGCCTCAGTCTCTAAGTCTGATATTGCGGAAACACATCTTCCCGGGCACCAATTAACCATATATTCTCCGCGATATATTAATCCTTTATGATACAGTCTGTAAAATGCTTCTCGAACTGCTCGTGACAAACTTGGATCGAGCGTGAAATATTCTCGACTCCAGTCACAGCTAATACCCATGCTTTTCGACTGTTCAGTAATTCGGGCGTGGTACTTATGTTTCCATTCCCAGACTTTTTCCACGAATTTTTCGCGCCCTAATTCCTTATGATTTATACCTTGCTTTTGTAATTCTCTAACAACGACGCTTTGAGTTGCAATCCCGGCATGATCGGTACCTGGTATATAAAGAGTTTCTTTCTGTCGCATCCGTTCATAACGAGTCATCAAATCTTCGAGTGAAATCACTAGAGCATGACCTGAATGGAGTTTTCCTGTTACATTTGGTAGGGGTATTGTAATGCAAAATCTTTCTGATTTCTCATTTGTAATTCCCAACTCTTTTGACTTTTCAGGCGCAAAGAAACCTTCATTCTCCCACCACTCATATAATTCTTTTTCGATTGTATGGTGATCGTAAATTTTAGCTAAATCACTTATCATTATAATTCCTCGAATTATCTAATATAATACCAGAATTCTCTTAAAAATTTCGGATCAAACCGATTAATTTTACCTATATCCGCACTTTTTTAACTAATTCTCTTGTCCAATTTCGAATATCGTCCCAGTTTCTTGTATCATAAACACCCTTTTCTGTCTCTTTAAATCCCGCGGCGATGAAATTTTCTCTTTCAGCCTCAAGGAATTTTATAAAAATTTTAGACATTTGATTATAATCCCATACACCACCAAACATCGTCATTGAAATAGGATTTAAGGCGTACTTAGAAGCTTTATCCTCAAGATATTTTTTTGTTACCCTCTCAATTTCTTCAAGTTCTCCTTTATGTTCCATGAGTGCTAGTCCTCCCGAAGACACGAAGATTGCTACTTTCTTTTTCTTGAGTTCTTCATTAAACTTTTTCAAAAATCCTTCCACCTTACTCACCCATCTCTCCATTCTCATTCCGCTTCCAATAATTACTAGTTCATATTCTGCAATGCTTCGGATCTTATCTTCTTTCGCATTAACGACTTTAACAAAAAAATCCTCTTCTTGAAGAATCCTTGCGATTTCTTCAACTGTGCTTTTCGTTGCTCCATATCGGGTACCATAAACGATCAAAACTTTATTTTTTTCCATTTTACTTACCTTAAATTTCTATAATTATTTCTCATCATTTGTAAATAGAAACGCTTCCAAACGATCTAAAACTAAATAATGAAAAGATTAATTTAACTTGTTTTAATATTTTTTTTATGGAATATAAGGAGGATATTGAAGACGCGAAAGAACGAATGAGTGCGTGGTGGGATCACGAAATCATCGATCGCCCAGTTCTAAGTTATTATTATCCTAAAAAAAGAGGAAGACTCGGGACTTTTTTAGATACCGTAGGTGAAAATTGGACTTTAGCTGAAAATTATAACGCAGTTGATAATGCCCTAGATGGATATGAAAAGCGAGCTAAAGAAACTTATTTTGGAGGAGAATCAATTCCTTTTTATTTCCCAAATTATGGTCCAGGAATAATGGCAGCAGTATTTGGGGTGTCACCCGAATTTAAGTCAAATACAGTTTGGTTTAGTCTTCCAGTAAAACCAGAAAAAATCATAGAACACTTAGAAAAGATTAAGCTTAATCAAAATAACGAGTGGTATTCAAGATTGCTCAAAATAACTGAAACTGCCGCGAAAAGAGCGAAAAAAAACTATCTCGTGTCAATAACCGATATCGGCGGTGTTCTCGACATATTATCATCGTTTTTAGGCCCAACTAATATAATACTCACAATGAAGCGTAATCTTGAAACAATAAATACATGTCGAGCAATAATTCTAGAGAAGTTATTAAAGGTGTACGATGATTTACAGAATATCATCGCCCAATATTGCGATGGGTGTAATTGTTGGTTAGGTGTATGGAGCAAAAAAAGGTGGTACGCTTTGCAATGTGATTTTAGCGCAATGATGAGCCCTACCTGGTTCGAAAAAATTGCATTACCGGACATTGTGCAACAAGCAGAACACATGAATTACGCTATTTATCACTTGGATGGTCCTAACGCATTACCGCATCTAGATTTTCTATTGAAGGAGCCTAGCATAACAGGAATTCAATGGGTTCCAGGAGCAGGTAACTCACCTATGGGTTCAACGGATTGGATACCGTTGTACAAAAAAATACAAAAAGCCGGTAAAAATTTAGTAATCGATTCTGCTCCGGAAAATATTTCACACCTTTACAAAAATCTCGATCCAAAAGGATTGTATGTGCGGACTTTTTATCGCTCGGAATATATAGCAAACCAATATTTACCCCAATTCGCTGGTGGACGTGAAGGAGGAATAGTAGATGATGTTTTAAGCTGGTTAAAAGAGCGGGGTGAAAGGAATTTCAACAAGGAGATGCTAAATAACTACTTGCGTTCCAACAAAATAGAATTAGAAAACAAATATCACAAAGACTTACTTAAAGAAATTTTCAGTAACTTTTCAAGAATATGGCACTATTAACCTTACAACGGTTATAATTCTGCCATTATAATTTTAATGGATATTTTCGATATTTTTCGATCGCGGTCCGCATTGCCATAATATTCTCCCAAGGGATATTTATTATGTCATGGGATGGTCCTACAAAGTAACCGCCACCTTTAGCGGCACTTTTTAAGGTGTTATTAACATTTTCTTCAACATCCTTGGGAGTACCATAAGTTAGAATACCAGAAGAATCTAACCCTCCCATGAAGCATAACTTATCACCTAATGATTCCTTAAGTCCGGGTAAGTCCACACCTGCTGTTGCTTCTAGTGATTGAATACAATTTAAACCAGCATCAACTAAATCTGGTAAAAATTGATCTATTTTTCCACAAGAGTGTAACACAACCAGCATTCCTTTTTTTTTAGATTCTTGGTAAATTTTTTTATGATATGGAAGGATGAATTTACGGAAAACATCCAACGAGAAAAAAGCGTTTTCTTTGTAACCTAGATCGTCTCCAAATGTGATAATATCAACACCTACTTCGGCTAATCGTTTAATAATTTCGATGTTAACTTTCGTGTATTCATCCATAATTTCATGAATAAATGCAGGATTTTTTCGTATAAAATAGGCAAAGCGCGCAAACGTTATGCCTCCTATTAACACTTCAGAGGGATTTATAGGTAAATTTGCCATAGGATAGAAATAAGGCGCAAGAGCTTCAACAAATCGCTCCCATGTATGAGAAGAGTACTTAACTCTTTTGTTAACTAATTCAATTGGCTTTCCATACCGGTCCCAATAAGAATGTAAGATTTCTGGGGTTGTAAAATAACCTCCAACGTACCAAGCATATTCTAGACCTGTGTTTACTTGTTTTTCAGTTCGATACAACCGACCATCCATTCGATTTAGACGACAGTTTGGGTATTCGGGAGGAGCGTTTTCGTACCGGACTTTGATCTTATTTTCTCCAAATGGGTCCATTCCATAGAGATCTAAGTTCCAGAAGCGTTGTTCTGTAATATAATACTTAATTTTTGAGATTTTATCTTCTACGAAAGACCGATATTTATCCATCTCTCCAGATTGTTTAAAAGCTTGGAAAGAACTCCCTGTCTGCTCAAACCCAAAATAATGTATAGGAACCATATCTGGTTCTCCGTCGAGTTCTAAAGCCTTGAATACACGCTCACGTTTAGATAAAGTCATAGATGATCCCCATTAAACAAATACTATAATTAACGAAGGTTAAAAAAATGCTAGAATATTCATCACAAGATTTAATAATACGAAAGAAAAACATTTTTAAATGGGTGAGTGGAATTATGTTTATGAATGACACTAGAAACATAAAAGACTTAGAAAGAGATAATTTCAAGGAATTAAATCTTTAAATATCTTTTTTTTCTTATTTTTTGACTTTAAAGAAATAGAGTAAAAAAATTATTATTTTAATTTATGCCAGTCATTATTATTGTAATTATATGACCATGTATCACTAAGACAAGTATTTGCATCTCTGCCTCCTCCAAAAAGGATAGAATTACCAGTTCCAGGGATGTTTACTAAAGAAGCAAACAACCTATTTACTGGAGAGGAACTTGGAAACTCTTGAGTCCACTGGTTACTAAAAGGATTATAGGTCCAAGTATCATCCATCCCTTCTCCAGTTCCATCAGAACCTCCAAAAAGGATTATTCTTTGAGCGGTATCATCATAAGCTAATGATTCCCAATATCGGTTTGGGGGTTTAGATAGCATAGTCAGCTCAACCCAAGAATTGTTAGAATAATAATACACCCAAGTTTCGTCGGTTATACCTGATATACGACCTCCAAACATGAAACCTCTTTGATTGATTGGATCGTAAACCATAGGAGCCCCATACCGTCCCGTCGGTTTCATGGAAGGATTAAGGTTTGTCCAATTGTTAATGGAATAATCAAATGCCCATGTGTCACTAAAATGTCCACCACCGTATCTAAATCCTCCATAAAGTATCACTTTCTGAGCTTGGGGATCGTAGAAAATAGAAGCGCTTCCTCTTGCAGAAGGATGATTATCGGGAAATACTTGGGTCCATTCTTGAGTTTGAGAATCAAATATCCACGTATCATCCATCCAAGTATCAGTTATGTCAACTCCTCCAAAAAAAATTATCTTTTGATTTACTGGATCATAGACCATCGAGGAACTCGATCTTGCGGTTGGATGGTGTTGGGGAAAAACTTCACTCCATAAATTAGCTATGGGATCATACATCCAAGTATCACCATAATAGGTATATGAGCTACTATCTTGAAAACCTCCACCAAAGAGAATCACTTTATTAACGCTTTCATCATACACCATACCACTGCCATACCTCGCGGAAGGCGAATTAATAGAAAAAAGGATTCCAAAAGTAATAGCTATACTACTAGCAGTAAGTATACTGAGAGAAAGGATTAAGATTTTGATTTTCTTTCTCATAGATTTCTCAATTCACTAAATAATAGATTAAGTAATTAGTAAACTAAGTAAACTTATAAATTGTTTAGATATAATTAGGCAATAAATTGAGTAGCTAATACATAGTAAATAAAAAAATAGTGTAAAAAAAATTATTTCTGATCAGTTAAATATTCGTTCATTTCAACAAAAGAGCTTGTTCGAATAAGAGCTGCTTTAAGAAATTGAAACCCTATGTCGTAAGTTGATCCATCTCCGCCGATGTGTATGACATAAGGAACTTCACCTTTGTATAATCCTTTAGCTTTTAAGATCTTATAGGTTGTGCTTATTCCATCTGCAACAGTAGCACCTGATTCAAATAAGTGGTGTACCCAAGGAACTTTCCATGATGCTACGTTATCTTTTGAGGTAGAAACTTCAACGCAACTGGTATTATTTACGTAAAAAATGTTGTTCCCAGCTATAGCAGATGCTACAGTTGCCATTTGATTTAGCACCATTCCAGCACCACAGCCAGGACACGTTCCGTACCCGGGGTGTAGATGGGTTTGAGGTTTTAAAGTTCTTCGATCAACTTTATAGAAGTCTACCGGCTTTTCGGCTCCGAATTGTTCAATCAGCCCTTTTAGCTTGAGGTTTCGTTGTTCTGTATAATAAATAATCTCGTCAATTTCTTTTTCCATGAATCTTGGTTTAAAGAGGTGTTTGAATTTTCCCATGGATTTGAGATATTCTACAAATTTTTCTTTATCGATATCTAATCCGCGATAGTAGGAAAAAGTTGGAAGACCGTCTTTCACTCTAATAGTGTAAAGAGGCCAATACCCACAATCTGTAGCTAACTTCGAAATACTTGCCGCATCACCGGCGTCATGACGCCATCCTCGCATACAATCTGAGAAAGTTTGAATGAAAGCGGATCCATTTGATTTCATGGCATCAGCGAATTTTCCCATAAAGTCTGCCGGATAGGCAGGATTTGCAGTGGCTAAGAATAAAGATTTTGTGCCAAAGAATGCAAAAGGAGTGACAAGATCTTGCTTAACACCGATTTTTCCCGGTATTTTCTCCCCCCCCGGACCAGTAGTTGTTGATGCGTAAGGTGGGGTTCCTCCTGATTCTTGAATACCAGTGTTCATAAATGCTTCGTTATCGTAGTTAAGGAATAATACGTTACATTTTTCCTTTCTTGCGAGAATGTCTTCAAATGGAATTACATTTCTTTCTGGTTTCGACATTTTATAGATCCACCTCATGTATTTTATCTTTGCTTTCTCTTACACCTAGATATGTGTAAAGTTGCCCTTTCATGTCGTTCACTGATTTCATCTTCTTTTTAGTTACGTCAAATTCATCTCTTGTAACATCTCTTCCACCTAATCCTACGATATAACTTCTAAATATGGTATTAAGAGGATATAATGCTGTTGCAATCGAGGTTGAAAACGGTGGTAAAAGATTATTCAATGCGTCTGATTTCTCTAAAATGATTAATTTTTCAATATTATGCTCTTGAACGATTTTTTGTAATTCCTCGTAAGGGAACGGTCTATAAGCTCTAATCTTGATTAAACCTATATCTTTGTTCTTCGTCATCCAACTAATGATATTACCACACATACTACCCATTGTAATAAATGCCGTTTTTGAGGAGTTATCCAAGTTGTAAGTCTCAATTAATTTATACTGACGACCGGTTGCTTTTCCGAATTCTTCAAAAGATTTTTTCATGACATTGAGCACGGATTTTTTAGCGACATCAAGGCTCATTCTTCCCTCCATGAAGTAACCTGGAGTTACAATCCCACCCCACACACCTGGATGTTCGGGTGATATTGTATGGCGAGGTTTCCTTGGCGTTAATTTCCGTACAATTTCATCGGGAGTTAACCATAATTTTTGAACAGAATGAGAGATTATAAACCCATCGTGGACAAACATAGTTGGAAATAGCGAATTGTCAGAGATCATGACTGATAAAATAGCTGAATCGTAAGTTTCTTGCACATTTTCTGAAACAATACAATTCCAACCATAATCAGTAATAACAAATTCCCAACTATTCCATATAGATAAATTTGGTGAGTTGAAAGCTCGTGCTGAGATCATCATAGTTAAGGGAACTCGCCAGCCTACAGCCATTGGTAGAGCTTCTGCCATTAATAAATATCCTTGAGATGCAGTTGCAGTAAAAGTTCTTGCTCCTGCAGCACACGCAGCAGTGGAATAACTGATAGCAGCTAATTCAGATTCAACGTTAACGAATGCTGCTTTCAATCTTCCTTGATGAACCACGTCTGATAATCCTTCTACTGATTGCGTTTGAGGGGTAATAGGAAAAGCGCATACAACATCGGGATTCGTTTGGGTGACCCCCCCTGCTACAGCATAATTTCCAATCATAGCGGTTTGAGTTGGTTCTTTAATCTCCTTAAAGAAAATTTTCATTGGTTCTATTGACATTTTAATTACTACCTCCTACTTCTTCTGGTACTGCACAAGCGGCAGGACCTTGTTTAGCTCGTTTACTTATGGCTTGAACAGGGCAGATGTTAAGACAATTTTGACACGCTTTACAGTGAAGAATATCGATTCCAGCCATGTGATATTTACCATCATCTCCTAATCTTCTAAGAGTTGCAAAATCAGGGCATATAAACCAGCATTGTGCGCAATTAGTGCATGTTTCTTCATCCCAAATTATTTCCCATTCACCCCACGAGCCTGTGTTTACTTGATCGCTGCCAACAGGGATTATATCTTCGTCACAATACCAAACACCGGCTTTATCTAAATCTTTGTATCCCGGTAACCCTAATTGTACTTGTTGCCAAGGTACCTTACTGTCCACGGTGAAATCTGGCTCGATTCCCATATCATAAAGGCATGTCTCTTCAATTGCTTGCTTAATCGCTTGAATGTTTATTCCCGCTACTTCTCCTTTAAATCGCTTCATTATCGCGTCAGATAATTCCTCAAATGTGAAGAGATGAGAAACACGGATTAGAGCGCCCAATATAATGGTATTAGTTATGTTTCTCCCTAAAACATCGAGAGCAATTCGAGTTGCATCGATCGTTGCAATATTTATATCCTTCCGTTTAACTGCGTCTTGAATAGTTAGTTGATCCATTGATGTATTGACAATTAGCCAACCTCCTTTTGGGATACCTGCCGCTACATCTACTTCTGTTAGTAAAGAAGGGTCCAAAACGGAAACAAAGTGAGGTCCATATACCTGTTCGTTTGATCTTACTAGATCGACGTTCGCAGAAAGTCTTACATAACTTTCAGTTGGACTTCCCATCCGCTCCGCACCAAATTTTGGCTGACAAACACCGTAACCATAGAACGCTTCTACGCAAAGATTGGAAGCGGTAACCCCGCCTTGTCCTCCACGCGCATGAAATCTTAGATTAATCGTATAGTCTTTTAATATTTCTTTTATGTGTTCTGGAGTTAACATTTGAATTTTCACATTTTTATTTTCATAATATCAAATTGTAATAACAATAGTTTAGCTACCAAAAAAAGTTTATTCCCTTTATTCGATAAGATGCTTATTTGTGCTGAAATGATAATGTATTTAGGATATGGCTCTTTTTCAACTATAATAGTAATAATGGTGACTTTGTAACTGGTAAAAATTTCTAACATTAAAAATCGTTCTGATCGGATCAGCGCCCCCAATGACTTAAAATTAGAGAATTCAAATGGTAATGGACAAGAAGAAGCGAATAACTTGAAAATGACTCCAGACTTTAATCCGATGATAAGAATTATTTTTTGGAATAGTATGGGATTTTTCTTCTTTTCGTTTTTAATCCCTTTTGTTACAATTCAATTATTGGGAGCTTCTCCAACGGATTTAGGCATTTCTTATTCGATACAAACGATCGGGAGTTTACTTAGCGCTCCAATTGTCGGTTATTTGACTGACCACGTTTCAAAGAAACTCTTAATCTTAATTGGAAGTTTTGGGCGCGCTACTTGTTATATTCTAATGTACTTAGGAATAATTCTTTCATCTTTATTGATATTTACGGTTGGTATGTTAGTTTTAGGATTTTTTGCTGGTTTTTTTTGGACGCCTCTAGATACGTTAATTTCCGAGAAATCAAATAGAGCTAATCGTTCATTTGCCTTTGGAAAAAGGGGAGGGATGATAGGATGGGGAAATTTAGTTGGATCAGCAATAAGTTTTGTGATTTTTAGCCTCTCTAATATTTTTATGCCTGAAAATCTATT
>Ga0114922_10000993_pt1 | contig 27131 bp, 19 predicted proteins | sample AartaG_FD_100975 | JGI IMG/M metagenome (GOLD analysis project Ga0114922, IMG submission 100975) | Deep subsurface microbial communities from Aarhus Bay to uncover new lineages of life (NeLLi) - Aarhus_00045 metaG | ecosystem: Environmental > Aquatic > Marine > Oceanic > Sediment | place... | reverse complement strand
TTTTATCGTCATTTGCTCTTTGATCGGGATAGGTCTTTTGCTTTTTTCCAGCCCGATCTCGTGTAAAAAATCAACACAGAAATCTGCAGAATCAGAGGTGGAAATACAGCCTGATAAAAAAGAAACGGCGCAGGAGAAGGACAAACGCATGGCATAGTGGCGGGAAGCCAGGTTCGGTCTTTTTATCCACTGGGGTCTTTATGCGATCCCGGCTGGAGAATGGAAGGGGGAAACCCGACACGCCGAATGGATCCTTACCACTGCTCAGATTCCGGTCAAGGAGTACGAAAAGTTCGCCCCTCGATTCAATCCCGCGAAGTTCGCCCCTGAAGAATGGGTTAAAACAGCCAAGGATGCCGGGATGAAATACATCGTGATCACCAGCAAACATCACGACGGCTTTTGCCTGTTCGATTCCGAAAAAACCGATTATGATGTGATGGAGGCCACGCCTTTCAAACAGGATATCATGAAGGAACTGGCCGATGAATGCCGCAAACAGGGGATCAAAATGTGCTGGTACCATTCGATCATGGACTGGCATCATCCTGACTATTTGCCGAGAAGGAATTGGGAAACCCGTTCGGCCGAAGGAGCAGACTTCGACCGCTATGTGGAATACATGAAGGGACAGGTCAAAGAGCTCCTGACCAACTACGGCGAGATCGGTTTGCTGTGGTTCGATGGAGAATGGGAGCACACGTGGACGCGAGACAGGGGAATCGACCTGTATGATTATGTGCGATCGATAGCCCCGGATGTCATCATCAATAACCGTGTGGGAAAAGGGCGTGCAGGGATGGCAGGAACTTACGATCCTGAGACAGCCCCTGGAGATTACGGAACACCTGAACAGGAGATCCCGGCTACCGGACTGGCGTATGACTGGGAAACCTGCATGACCATGAATGACCACTGGGGCTATAACAAGAATGATCGCAACTGGAAATCCACAGAAGACCTGATCCAGAAGCTGGTGGACATCGTGAGCAAAGGAGGGAATTTCTTATTGAATGTCGGCCCTACATCCGAAGGCTTCTTCCCCCAAGAGAGCATAACCCGGTTTAAAGCCATGGGCGAATGGATGAGGAAAAACGGCACGAGCATCTACGGCACCACCGCCAGCCAATTCGAGAAATTGGAGTGGGGGAGAAGCACGACCAATGGCAACACATTGTATCTCCATGTTTTTGAATGGCCGGAGGACAGGAAACTCCTCGTCCCCGGATTGGTCAGCAAAATCAAGAAGGCCTACTTGCTTGCTGATCCCCAGGTGGAATTGATCTGTGAATACCAGGCAGGGAGTGTCACTATCTTTCTCCCTGAAAAAGCCCCTGATCCGTACGCTTCTGTTTTTGCCTTGGAATTTTTAGGAAAACCGGAGGTTGTCCGGTCCCCCAAAATCAGCGCGGAAAGCGATATCTTCCATAAAGATCTAAGGGTCACCTTATCCAGCAACCTCGAGGTTGCGGAAATCCGTTACACCCTGGACAGAAGCTTACCCACGAAGGACTCGCCTGTTTACCAGGATGCCATCCTGCTGGATGGCACAACCACGGTCAAGGCCCAGGTATTTCGTGACGACCAGCCAGTTTGTGGGGTTGTGGAAAAATCCTTCAAGAAGATCCCTCCTCGACCTGCAGAAAAGAGTGCAGGCAGCACATCCGGGGTCCGTTATGCCTATTATCGAGGAGACTGGGAACGACTCCCCGATTTTGGGTCTCTTTCCCCTGAGAAACAGGGCACGGTGGAAAAATTCGACATTTCGACTAGTACGCTAAACGAATACTTCGCTATTCAGTTCCGAGGATATCTCCATGTTCCGGAGGACGGCCTGTATCGATTTTACGTTGCATCAGACGACGGAAGCCGGCTTGTACATCGGGAATGAACTTGTCGTGGATAACGACGGCTTGCACGGCCCGACAGAGGCAATGGGACCAATCATGCTCGAAAAAGGTTTCCATCCCATCCGCGTCGATTATTTCCAAGGTACAGGGGGTGTGGACTTCGAAGTGGCCTATTCAGGCCCAGGAATCGACAAACAACCTATTCCTTCACAGATCCTGTCTCACTAAGATTATCCTAAACAGACCGCGGGAGGTTGCGGTACCAGGTGAACCTCAAGATAACGACAGCCACCAGTCCGATCCCGAGGCAGAGGAAAGAAGATCGATACCAGTGCCCCACAAGGTACATCGGAAACAAATAAAGGGAAGCGATCGCCATCATCCCCAACAGAACGTTCAGCATTGTCAACTGCACATTTTCTGCCTTTGCTGCCTTATCTTCTGCGGAAATTTGAGCTATTTCCTTGACCGGCCGCCAGAGACCGAACGGACGCACAGACCGGTAAAAGGAAACAAGCACATCTAACTTGACAGGCGCGGTGAGAAGAGAGCCAAGAATGCTCAAAAGAAGGGACGCGGTCACGATAAGCGGAAAAACGATATAGGTAGGCAATCCATCGAAGAACAGGACGATCCCAGCAAGGGCCATCCCGCCCAATGTTCCCAGCGCGTACCCCCATCCGTTCATCCGCCACCAATACCACCTCAAGACATTCGGTATGATGACCCCGGCACCAAGAGTCACCATCATCCAGTTCCATATCACGGCGATGGATTTGCTCTGAAAACCGATGACCAATCCCAAAACCACAAGTAGAACCGTGGCCAAATAGCTGAACCGGACCGCTTGTTTGTCTGTGGCTTGCGGGCGAAAGTATGGTTGCCAAATGTCCCGAACGATAAAAGAGGCTCCGCTGTTTACGGTCGAACTGAATGTGGACATGAATGCTGCCAGCAACCCGGCAATTACTATGCCCCTCACTCCCAACGGGAGATAATCACGTAAAACAAGAGGCATCACCTTTTCTGAATCCGTGACGCCGGCCACTCCTGTTAAGGCCAAAAGAGCGATCCCCATCACCATGGCCCAACGGACCAGGAGAAAGCCGCTCCAGGAAGCTCCAACTTTGGCCGCATCCCGGGCGTTGCGGGCGGCCAAAAATCGTTGAAAATCATACATTTGTGCCGGTCCCCCGGCATTCATCAACAATCCCTTCAACACCCAGATGATCACCATGGCACCGAAAAATTCGAACTGAGCATCGCTTGTGTTCGAAAATTCGGGAATGCGCCACGGCACTTCCAACGAGGCAAAACCTTTGGGAAGACGGCCGAGGGCATCCGGCGTCAACTTGGACCAGGCGATCCCGGCAATGATCAAGCTGCTCAGAGTCAGAACGATGGTTTGTATGACATCGGTGACCACAACGCTGAAGAGCCCGCCGAGAACAACGTAAAGTGTGGTGACACCGATGATTACCACGGCTAAAAAAGCGGCTTTGTGATCGGTCAACAACGCTTTGATCCAGGGAGTGTTTAAACGTGCAGCCACAGATTCCAGCGGAACATAAACCGAAGCAAACTTGCCGATCCCTTGAAAAGCATAACCGACAAAGCCAGCCAGCGTAAAAATGGCCATCAAGGCATAGGCCGTGCGTGCCAACCGACCGGCTGTCTCATCCCCGAACCGGGTTTTCATCCATTCGGCAGCGGTCATCACAGCGGAACGACGGACCCATTTTCCCATGTAAGCCAGAAAAAAGGCGCCCATCAGGAATCCCCACATCCAGTGATGCCACATGGATTTCATGCCCAGAACGAACAGGATGGACACGATCCACATTGTACCGGTTATATCGAAATTGGACACCGAGCCCGACATCGACAGCAATAACCAATGGATGCGTTTTCCCCCCAGAAAGTAGGAATCGAGGCTTTTGGATGCTCTTCTTTTGTACCAGAATCCCAGGCCTATCACCACCACAAAATACAGGAAAACGATGCCGGCATCGATGGTTGTCATTGTCTGTTGACCGCATCAAACATGGCCACTACATTTTCTGCGGGAACATCTGCCAGGATGTTGTGCACCTGCTGGAACACAAATCCACCCCCACGATGGAGTAATCGCACAAGCTCCTTCACGTGGGCTTCCACTTGACCTGGGGAACCGTGAGGCAAAATATCCCTGGTGTCACACCCCCCACCCCAGAGAGTGATTTTATCGCCACATTCTGCTTTGAGTTCCCCTGGGTCCATGCCCACAGCATTGATCTGAACAGGATTGATGGCGTCCAACTCCGCATCGATCAGATCTTCCATCAGCTCCCGCACACCCCCACAACAGTGGAGCATGACCTTGACATCGGCCAGTTCCTTGGCGCGGTGCCACAATTTCCGGTGATAGGGTTTTATCACCTGCTTGTACATCTGGGGAGATATCAACGGACCCGTTTGACCGCCGAGGTCATCTCCGAACACGATGATATCGATATAAGGGCCAACAGCGCCCAACCATTTTTCAAGACTTTTCAAATGCAGATCACAGAGTTTTTCAGAAAACTGGAGAGCCTTGTCGGGATAAAGGCCAAGGAACATCAAGTAGTTGTCCATCCGGAAAAGCATCTGCGGTATTTCGAACATATTCCCGCCGAAAAGGCCGATGATCGCCCGGTCGGTAGACTCCCGGAGTCTTTTCGCCTGGCGAACCATCTCCGCCAATCCTACGTGATCCAGGGGCAGGTGTGCCCCAGGGCTTGCGACACCCGTCCAAACCGTATGGGACAGGACATCTTCCAGATCGGAAAAATCATCCTCGGCAAAAGGGCGGTCTTTCAGGGGAAAATAGGTCTGTTCGAAGTAAAGAAAGCCTGGTTTTTGGACAGCCAGTTCCAGGCCATTCTCGTCAAGCAAATACCAGTCTTCGCCTCGTTGTTCGACATGGATATAACAGGGAATCTTGCACGGTCTCCCATCGGGCAAAATCCAGTCTTTCCAGTCCTTCTCCTCCGTCAGAAATCCTCTCCCCATCTCAATGGTGTCCACATTGAAACGATCCAGCACATCCTCATCCACAATAGCCAACTGCTGGACCATATCGTAAACACGGACTATCCGAGGAGGAAGACCCAGGTGCCGCCGCAGATCAGGATAAACCATGGCCGCTATCCCTGAGGACCGGTGTCCGGAAAAATCCACAGGAACCCGGTCTGTCTCCCGGTGATCCAATGCCGCTAAGATTCTATCTCGGGAGGTCATTTTCCCAAAGTATACCCCAAGGCAAAACATCAAGCAAAATTTTTTTGCTTGCGGCCTCATCTCACCCTATGACTGCAGAAAAATCACCTTGGAATTCATCTCAAAAGGCGATGGTGTCAAATGACAAGATAAAAGAAAATAATCCTGGAAGCTCTCGGTGTATTCCACAATACGGATGTTCGTTTTATGAGTAAAAAAGTCAGCAAAAAAGAATTACAAGATCTTATATACACAGATGAATTGACACGCATATACAACCTCCGGTATCTGAGGGAACAAATTCCCGAATATCTCGATAGAGCTGAAGAAGAAGGAGATACTGTTGCCTTTCTGTTGTTCGACATCGATGATTTCAAAAAGATTAACGACAGCTTCGGACATCTTGTCGGTGACAAGGCTCTCATCCATTTCATCAACACAATCAAACAGAAGATGGATCCCAAGGGATTAGCCATCCGTTATGCGGGTGATGAGTTCATCCTGGTTTTGCCAAAGATGGACAAACAAAAAGCCAAGCGGTTAGGGGAGGAGATCCACAAGAGCGTCACACAAACCCCTCTCGAAGTAGATCACAACGAAGTCCCGCTCGGATGCAGCATAGGGATCTCTCTGTATCCCAGGGATGGAAAGACCTGGAAGCTACTTTTCGAAAAAGCCGATGAAGCCCTGTACGTAGCCAAGGAACAAGGAAAAAACAGAATCGTTATCAATCCCGAATCAGGGAGACTTCTCACCCCATCCAAGCTAAACTCCATCCTGGATACCCCCTATATCGTGGGTAGAGATGACTTGATCCAATTTTTGGAGAAACATCTCTCCGAGAAAGGCAAGCCCGGATCGTTTCCCGTGCTTCTCGGTGGGGAAGGAGCAGGAAAAACGCGGCTTTTAAGGCTTGCCCAAAAAATGGCCAAAGAAAAGCTGGCCTTCACTCTTTTTACCAAGGGTTATCCCTATTGGCAGAGCGATCTTTACGGCGCAGCCTTCGCCGCTTTAGGAAATCTTTTCGAACAGCAACGTTCGATTTCCGAGCATGTCTATTCCAGGATCGACGACAAGTACAAAATCATTCTCAGGCCTTATCTTCCTCCCTGGTATATTAAAGAAATAGAGATGACCGATGAAGTCGAAGAAACCGATCGAATGGCTCTTTTCGAGGCGTTGACCCAGACTTTTTTCATCCTTCGTGAATTGGGAGACGGGGCGGTTCTTCTCGACGATATAGGTCAAATCGATACCCCGTCGCTGCAACTATTCGGTTCTCAATTTGGATCCAGCGGTACTCGAGGAAACCTGCATTTTCTCTCCACGATCCGCAGCGCGGACCTAACGACCGGCGAGGAAAAACTCCTGTCCCTTCTCGAGTCCATGCCAGAGTTGGCCTCAGGAGGTGAAGTCCAAAAATTCCAACTGGAGCCTTTGAAGGCGGAATATGTCCAGCAACTGGTTGCCAACTTGTTCGATGGGAAACAATTGCCCCCAGGACCAGCTGCAGCACTTCTGAATAATTCCGCAGGAAACCCGCTTTTCATAGTGGAGGCTCTATCGGGTCTCCTGCTGGAGGGCAAAATCTCTTTAAAAAAAGGGGAATGGGATCTATCCACTGTCAATCCCGAAGATATTCCAAAAATCCTCCAAAACATGATCAAAAAACGGCTGAAGCATATGGACAAAGAAGCTACACATGTGCTCAAGATGGCCTCGATTCTTGGGGAAAGGATCAATCCTCAGCAACTTGCAGAAATATCGAAACTCAAACACCAACAGGTTTTGAATGCGCTCAGCAAGGCAAAAAGAAACCTTCTTATCGAAGAATGTATAAATCCTGGAGAGTTTGTCTTTACCCACCGGATTATTCGTTCCGCATATTATTCACTCATGAGTGAGGGGGAACGACGTCATTATCATAATCACGCCGCGGAAATTGAAAAAAAATACGCTGTAAATGCCCCCGAACGAATCGTCGGAAGACTAGCGTATCACTTCCACAACGCGGGTCAACTGGAAAAGGCGGCCGAGATGTTTTCTGCTTTGAAGGATCAAATGAACGCCGTCCATATTTCAAGAGGTTCAAGAAACATCTTGAAAAAACGGATCCACTCGGTTTCCATGGCAAAAGAGTCCACCCTCGAAACAGAGGCTCTTTCAGAGGCCCTGATGATAGGAAGAACTTTCAGGTCTGCGATACAAAATTTGCGCCTCTATCCCAAAGAGAACGAAAATGTTAAAAATTCCTTGCAGCAATTCATGAATCATCTCACCCCGTTTCTCGCCGAGAAAACAGAGGTTCTTTCTGTTTCATTGACGCCAGAAACGATACTCTTTAACGGAAAACCCCTCCCGCCCTATCTAGAGGACGCGAGATTGACGCAAGACTTGTATGTGACTTTTAACAGTTTTGGACTTCAAGGGGTTCTGTTCATGCGTGGGATTACCCAAGAGGAAACGGTACGGTTTATCGAAATATTCAAAAGGCTTCCCGAAGATGTCATAGGTCAATGGGATGTTTTGCTGGAACAACTTAAAATATCGAACATCCTTCCCGATCGGAAGATTTTTGTGGCGGTAAGCGAACGCAAAGTTGTTCTGGGAGATCAGGAACTCCTTGCGCATACAGTAGAAAGCGAAGGAGAGCAAATTGTGACGCCTTTTGTTTCAGAGGCACCGCATATGTCCGATGACCAAATGTCCCAATTAAAAGATCTTCTCGACCAGTTTTCAAGAGAGAAGCAAGAGTTGCTGAACGCTCTTGATTCAAGCGGAATAAGCGAACAGGACATTCAAAACCTTGTGCACATTCTGAATCAATCGAACCTTGAAAAGTTGGCAAAATCAGTCCAGATATCAGGAAGAATTCCTGTCCAGACTGAAGAGCCTGCCCACAAAGGGCAGGATTACAGCAAAGTGCAACCCGATAGAGAACTCATCAAGGAATTAGAAGAAGATATATCATTCATGTTCGAGGATCTCGGCTCTGAGGATCCAGAGATACGAGCAAAAGCGGCAGCTTTGATGGTCACACAACAGCCTGCCATTCTTGCTGAAGCAGGACTTAAAGCGATCATATCCGATCTCCCGATTAAAATTCGGCGACTCATGGCAATAGTCATCAAAAAGGCAGGAAAAAATGCCGTGGACGAGTTTCTGGGGAAAATTCATGTCGGGATGAGCAGTGCATCTTTAAACAAAGCCATTCGAGTTAGTGATGTCTTTGCCGATAATCCTGGATTAGTCCCTTTGTTAGGCGAGATAGCTCTGAATGGACCGCTTGATTCAATTCCCACAATCGTCAGCATTTTGCAGCCCATACCAGGAAAAGAGGGAGACTCCGTTCTTCTTGATATTTTTGAAAGAGCAACAGGAAAGGTCAAATGGGATGTCATTCCCATTTTTGCGGAACGGAAAATGCTCGAAGCCACGCCGTTGCTGCTGGAATTAATAAAGCCCGCAAAGATATGGGAGAAGGAACAGGAAGTTTCGTTGCAGCAAGATGCCTGTCGAGCCTTGGGAATTCTTCGTTCACCCGAAGCGACAGAAGCCCTCATCCACGCAGCACAGGCGCCTCTGATAACCCTCTTCCATAAAACCAAACCAGACCAAATCCGGGCCATCGCAACCTGGGCTCTAACGCAATTGCCAAACGATACAAGAATCGACAAAGTTCTGGTCAAGTTGAAAAAGGACAGGTCTCACCTTGTAAGAAAAGCCGTAGAATTAGCTGAAATTATACACAGATTGCCCTCAGAGGATTCATAAGTCTCATCTCACTTTCAAGACAACTTCTTTCACCCGGCGGGCAAACTTCTCTGGCTCTTCGAAAAACGGAAAATGTGCGGATTTCTCAAACCAAACTATTTTTTTCGCAGGAGCTTCAAGCCTGTCATGATAAAGTTCGATGAGCTCAAATGGAGTTGTGTAATCAAACCGGAACCTTGGGCAACTTTATCGAGGTTTTTTTTTATTCCCTTGCGAATCTTCAAGATGTTTATTTCAAGAATTTTTGTAAATCTTGTGTTTCGGATCCTGTTTTTTTTTGGGCATAAAACTGGAAACTTCCGTCTTCATCTCTAATCCCATAAAAAATGAAATTCCGCGTGATGTACAATCCAGCCGTGGAAGTTCGGCCCTGGACCAAGATCTTTCCCTTTTTATCCAAAAGCCAATAATCCGTATCTACGCTCCCTTCTTTTGCTTTCCCTGCAACCAGGATATTTCCATCCGGAGTTTGAGAAATCCCATCCAGATTTGGTTTTAATTCGTGGATGGATTTTTTGTATTTTTCGATAACCGTTCCGAATCTTTGATACCAATCCTTATCTCTTGCTTCTTCTTTTCTCCTCCTCCTCCATTGGTCGAGATCTTTCTTGGTCACTTTTTCTGGTTCCGGAAGAGGCGATTTTATTTCTTTGACCAGATTCCCTTCATAGTCATACACCTGAAGGATTGGACTCAAACCTTCGGAAAACAAAACAGCCCTCTTTTCATGAGGACACCAAATAAACTGGGGTGCGAACGGCACAGGAGAGTCAGCGCCATCATTCCGGTAAGAAATTCGGGAGACATAACGGGTCTTTTTTAGCCTCGATACGATTTTGCCTTCCGAGTCTATGCGGACGAGGTCCCGTGGAGAGTTATACAGAAAATAATCATCCTTGACTTCCGGTTCCGAGAAAAACGCCAGTTGAACCAGAAATCCGCCATCCTCTAATGGATATGATTGGCTTATGCCGAACACTTCCGAAATCTGGAGTTTAATGGTCTTATGAAGTTCTCCGGACAGCTCCATCTGGGTGATCCAGCGGTGCCCGTTGATAAACTCGGTGAAATACAATTTGCCCTCCGCTGTGAATCCAAACCGGACACCCTCAGCCCGCTTGATCTCTCCTGGCCCCTGGCCTTCTCCGCCCATCCTTCTCAAATATTTCCCTTCCGGAGAATAGACTTTTATGTAAGCATCGACCATATCGTACACATAAATGTCTCCATCCGGTCCTTCTTCTGCCTGGCTCGGGTAAATCAGTTCGCCCTCCTCGCCGATTTTGCCGATGACTATGGAATCTTGGCCAAAGGAAAGCACAAAACTGATTAAAAGCAAACTCCAGACAATTAGTAATTGCTTCATATTTTTTGACCTCACTGTTTATTCATCTTAATATACGTCATCTCTGATAGAAATGTTAATCTTATGACTACGGTTTTTTTACTCCAAATTGACGGACATATTTATATTATGTTATGTTTCTCCTCCAAAGGAGACTGCAAATGAAAAAAATCGCTGTTATTCTCGTGTGTTTAGGCCTGGTTTTCACCTCCTGTTCTAAGCCTGCTGAGGAAAAACCAGCAGAAACCGCCACACAAAACCCGTTCTTCGTAGATTGGGACACGCCCTTCGGAGTGCCCCCTTTCGACAGGATCGAAGAAGCCCATTACATGCCCGCCTATCTCAAAGCTATGGTACAACACAAAGCGGAGATCGAGGACATCGTCCAAAACAGCGACCCGCCCTCGTTTGCTAACACCATCGAAGCTTTGGACCGGAGCGGTGTTTTTTTGACAAAAGTCAACGATGTTTTCCAAAACATGGCCAGTGCCCACACCAACGAAGAAATACAACGGATCGAACAAGAAATCGCTCCCCTGTTGGCTAAACACGGCGACGACATCAACCTCAACGAAGGATTATTCCAGAGAACAAAATCCGTTTATGAACAAAAAGACAATCTTGACCTGACGCCGGAGCAGAGCATGTTGTTGGAAATAACATTCAAAGGATTTGTCCGAGGAGGAGCCAACCTGGACAATGAGAAAAAGGCCAGATTCCGGGAGATCAACGAAGAATTATCCGTTCTTTCGGTAAAATTCGCCAAAAACGTGCTGGATGAGACCAACGCCTTTGAAATGGTCCTAGAAGAGGAGGACTTAGCCGGGCTGCCTCAATCCGTGATCTCAGCTGCCGCAGAAGCAGCAGGGGAAAAGGGATACGAGGGAAAGTGGGTGATCACTCTGCATAAATCCAGCTTCATTCCCTTCTTGCAATATTCCGAAAAACGAGAACTCCGTGAGAAGGTTTTCAAGGCCTTTGCCAACATCGGGAATAATAACAACGAGTACGACAACAAAGCCATCGCCTCAAAAACGGCTGCGCTTCGTGTCGAAAGAACTCAACTTTTGGGATACGATACCCATGCCGATTATATCCTGGAAGAAAACATGGCAAAAAACCCGGCAAATGTCTACAAGCTCCTCCAACAGGTGTGGGAACCCGCTCTGGCTAAGGCTAAAAGGGAGGCCCAAGAATTCCAGGCCAAAATCGAAAAAGAGGGAAAAGATTTCCGTCTCCAGCCATGGGATTGGTGGTATTATGCGGAAAAAGTCAAAATGGCCAAATATGACCTCGATGACAGTGCCTTGAGGCCCTTCTTCAAACTGGAAAATGTCCGGCAGGGCGCATTTGACGTGGCCACTAAACTCTGGGGAATCACTTTCCATTATCTCGAGGGTATGCCCATCTACCATGAGGATGTTCGGGTGATGGAGGTCAAGGATGCCGATGGTTCTCATATCGGCATCCTGTACATGGACTATTTCCCCAGAGCCAGCAAGCAGGGAGGGGCCTGGATGAGTCCTTTCAGAAAACAGCGGCGGAAAGATGGTGAGAACATCCGACCTGTGATCGTCAATGTGGGCAATTTTTCCAAACCGACGGCCGACAAACCGGCTTTGATCAGTTTTGACGATGCCCTGACTCTTTTCCACGAATTCGGACACGCTCTTCACGGGCTTCTCACCGACTGTACGTATGAGACCCTGTCGGGAACGGATGTCGCAACGGACTTCGTGGAACTTCCTTCTCAGATCATGGAGAACTGGGCCTCTGATCCTGAAGTCATCAAGATCTATGCCCGGCATTATGAAACCGATGAACCGATCCCAGATGCACTGATCGCAAAAATCAAAAACGCAGGGACTTTTAACCAGGGATTTGCCAACGTGGAATACCTGGCTTCATGCTTCCTGGATATGGACTGGCACACGCTAAAAAATACCGATGAAAAGGATTGTGCTGCGTTCGAGAAAGCATCGATGGAAAAAATCGGATTGATCCCAGAGATCATCCCTCGGTGGAGGAGCACCTATTTCGGGCACATCTTTGCGGATGGGTATTCCTCCGGATATTACAGTTATCTTTGGTCTGAGGTTTTGGACGCGGATGCTTTTCAAGCATTCAAGGAAACAAGTTTATTCGACCAAAAAACAGCGACCGCATTCCGGAAAAATATCCTGGAACGAGGTGGGACGGAAGATCCGATGACCCTGTATTTGCGCTTTCGGGGTTCAGAACCCAGGATCGACCCCTTCTTGAAACGCGAAGGCCTCAAATAAAAAATCTCTCTTCTATTTTGTATGGGCTAGGTCTAAGGGAAAAAAGCCATCAGGTCTGTCCGCAGCGCCATTGAGGATCTAGCCTTTACGAATCGTCCTTCGAGGGAAACAATATGGGTTTTTCTGTATTGTCGGCGAGTATGTATTGAGCACGACTTTGCTTAAGTGTTCAAGATCCAGACAAACACGGGAACTGAAGCCATTATTGTAAGAATCTGGAATAAACGTGCGCAGTTACGCAGCCGCTGAGAAGGGCGGTGAGGGAATGGCGTTAAAGATCCTCACTAGAGCGGAGGACAGCCTGAGGACAAATAAGACTGGATTATTCGGAAAGGATCTTTTTCAGCTCTTCCTTCAATGGTGGTATGACCTGAAACAGGTCGCCGACGATCCCGAAATCCGCCACCTTGAAAATTGGCGCATCCGGGTCTTTGTTCACGGCTACGATGAATTTGGAAGAGGACATTCCTGCCAGATGCTGGATCGCACCTGATACGCCAAAAGCCATGTAAAGGCTTGGGGAGACCGTCTTTCCTGTCTGCCCCACCTGATGCTGATGGTCAATCCATTCGGCATCCACGGCGGACCGGGATGCCCCTAACGCGGAATGGGGAAGAATAGCGGTCAATTCCCGGAGCAGATCAAAATTCTCCGGGCCTTTCATCCCTCTTCCCCCGGTGACAATGATATCAGCCTCAGTCACATCCAAATCTGCCCCTTCAGCCTTGACGACCTCGGCAACTTTATCCTTGACTTGATCTTCACGTATAACCACCTCTTTTTTAATGGTTTCGCCTTGGCTATCGACAGGCTCGATAAGCGGAAACACATTGGGTCTCAACGTTGCCATCTGAGGGGATGTTTTAAAAGTGAAACTGGCAAAAGCTTTGCCAGCAAAGATCGGCCGCTTCACTTCCAGCTTTCCATCCTTATTCGCGGTCTGTATACAGTCTGGCGCCAAGCTCACTCCCAATCTAGCTGCCAGCCGTGGAGACAAATCCTTTCCCATAGAGGTGGCCGCAAACAGAAAAATCTCCGGTTTTATTTCCTCTGTTAGGGAAACAAGGGCCTGCGCGTGTCCGGAGGGGGAATAACGACTGAGAAGCGTATTATCAAGAATAAAAACCTTAGAAGCTCCATACCGAAACGCTTCAGGAGCAAGCGCATCCACGCCGTGTCCCACAAGAACAGCGCTGGCCTCCATGCTCATTTCTTCGCCTCGTCTTTTAGCTTCGGATAGAACTTCCAAAGAAGATTTTTTTATCTTGCCATCTCGACATTCCATGTATACCAGTATCATCATGCGCCTCCTCTCAAATCACCTTGACATCCTGGCGCAAAAACTCCGCCAGTTTTTTTGCCGCTTCACCTGGTTCATCCTCGATGATCTTCCCCGCCTCTCGTGCAGGAGGGCTTTCCATCTTTGTCAACTCGATCTTTACCTCAAGTTCTTCCGACTGAAAACCCAGTTCCGCGAGAGTAACCACTGGAATTTCCTTTCTCTTGGCTGCCATGATGCCTTTCAGGGTTTCGTATCGGGGTTCGTTCAGCCCTTTCTGGGCACTGATTACGGCCGGGAGGGAAAAGATCACTTTTTCGCCAGCCCCTTCGATTTCTCTGTGAGCAGAGCCTGTGTTTCCTTCGAGTTCCAATTTTGTGACCACGGTCACCTGAGGTAAATCCAGTATCGCAGCTACCATGGACGGGACTATTGCGTTATCTGCCCCAACAGATTGTTTGCCGAATAAGAGCAAGTCAAACTCGGTGTACTTGGTCTTCAGGACCTTAGCGATGATTTTTGCGGTCCGCAATCCATCGAAGGTCTCTCCCTCATCATCGTTGATCAGGACCGCCTCATCGGCCCCCATGGCAAGACATTTTTTCAAAATCGTCTTAGTCTCCTCAGAGCCAACAGAAAAAACAGTCACCTGCCCTCCCTTCGCTTCCTTGATCTGGAGGGCTTCTTCAACTGCATACTCATCATAAGGGCTCAAAACGAAATTCAACCCTTCTTCATTTATGCTGTTCGTTTCATGGTTTATCTTTATCTTTGATTCCGTATCAGGAACCCTTTTAACAAACACGAATAAATTCAATACTTCCTCCTCTATTCTTCAAACCTCTTGAAAACCAAGGCTCCGTTTGTGCCGCCAAATCCAAATGAGTTGCTCAATGCATAATTAATGCTGGCCGGCCGGGCCTTATTCGGCACATAATCCAAGTCACACTCCGGATCAGGGAACTCATAATTGATCGTAGGGGGCATGATCTGCTCTTTCAAACACAACACAGAGGCTGCTGTTTCGATTCCCCCTGCCGCACCCAAAAGATGTCCTGTCATTGATTTTGTTGAGTTTATGCCAATCTTTGGAGCATGATCGCCGAACAATCTTTTGATGGCCAGTGTTTCGATCTTGTCGTTGTGCGGAGTGGAGGTACCGTGAGCATTGATGTATTCTACTTCATTAGGTGCGATCTGGGCATCCTCTAGAGCTTTGCGCATCGATTGATACGCCCCTTCTCCATCCAAACACGGGGCAGAAACATGGTAAGCGTCACCGCTCATGCCATACCCAACGATCTCGGCGTAAATCCGGGCCCCTCGCTTTAATGCGGCGCCCATTTCTTCAAGGACAACGATGCCCGCCCCTTCTCCCATCACGAATCCATCTCTTTGGGCATCAAATGGTCGGGAGGCTTTGTGGGGTTCGTCGTTTCTCAAAGAGAGCGCTCGCATGGCACAAAATCCGGCAAGGCCCAGCGGCGTGATCGGGGCTTCAGCCCCTCCGGCAAGCATGATATCGGCATCTCCCCTGGCTATGATACGGAAGGAATCCCCCACAGCATGAGTTCCTGTGGCACAGGCCGTCGCTGTGGCCGAATTCGGTCCTTGAGCCTTATACCTGATGGAAATCCGACCTGATGCTTCATTGATGATCGATGATATCAAAAAAAAGGGAGAAACACGGCTTGGCCCTTTAGTAAGCAAGATCTCGTGTTGAGTTTCGATCACGCCGATCCCCCCTATCCCGGAACCGACATAAACACCTGTTCTGTCTCCCTCCAAGATATCCATCTTGATACCTGAGTCATCGATAGCATGTGCAGCTGCAGCGACCGCATACTGGATAAAAGGATCCATTTTGCGGGATTCTTTCTTATCCATGAATTCAAGAGGATCGAAATCCGTAGCTTCTCCAGCGATTTGGCTGGAAAACGCTGAGGCATCGAATTTGGTGATCGGGCCTATTCCGCCCTTCCCTTCCAGCATGGCTTTCCAATTCCTGTCCACACCCAGGCCCAGAGGGGAGACCAATCCCAATCCGGTGAGCACAACCCGCCTCGAAGAGATTTGTCTGGCGGATAAATCAGGCTTTTTCATGGAAGGACTTGGAACTTATTTTTTGGAGAGGTGGCCTAAGACATAATCTATCGCTTTCCCGACAGTGTCCAATTTTTCTGCATCTTCATCGGGGATATCCATGTCGAACTCATCCTCTAATGCCATGACAAGTTCCACGGTATCCAGAGAATCGGCACCCAAATCCTCGGTAAAAGAAGCATCCTCGGTAACCTGTTCTTCACTAATGCTGAGCTTGTCCGAAACGATGGCCTTTACTTTTTTCAGCAATTCTTCCCTATCCATCTTTTCCTCCTTCTTAATATTTGTAAAAAAACGGCTACATGAACAAACCGCCGTTTACGTTGATAACCTGGCCAGTCAGATAGGAAGCTTCGTCTGAAATAAGAAATCTGACGGCTTGAGCGACTTCTTGTGCCGTCCCGAACCTCCCTATCGGTATGACATCGAGAAATTGTTTCTGAACTTCCTCGGGTAGGCTTTCGGTCATGGCCGTTTCGATGAAACCCGGAGCGACGGCGTTGACTGTGATTCCCCGGGATGCCACCTCTCTGGCCAACGATTTCGTGAGTCCAAGAACACCGGCCTTAGAAGCCGAATAATTCGTTTGGCCGGGATTCCCGATCAAGCCCACAACAGAAGAAATGTTCACGATGCGGCCATAACGGTTTCTTATCATGTGCCGGATTATGGCTTTCGAAAAATTAAAAACACCCTTGAGGTTGACTGCCATAACCGCATCCCACTCATCTTCTTTCATCCGCATCAATAAATTGTCCCGCGTTATTCCAGCGTTGTTGACGAGGTGATGGAGATCCCCATGATTCTGGATCAAGGTTTCGACTAGTTCCACGATCTGCACTGTTTCAGAGACGTCGGCCTCATAGGCATAGGCCTTCCCCTTGCTGTCCTTGATCTTCTGGACCACCTCATCCAGTTTCTTTTTTTGAATATCGACCAGGATGGTCTGTGCCCCATTCCGAGCAAGATTCAAAGCGATGGCCTCCCCGATACCCTGTGAAGCGCCTGTAACAATAGATACTTTCCCTGAAAAATCCATTTTTTTCCTTTAGATGGCCAATCCTTGAATAAAACCCGCCATCTCGTGCTGGATTTTCTCGACCGCATGGCTGGCCACAAAGTCTTTGGCTAATTTGATCGCGTTTTTCACAGCGGTTGGGTTGGACCGGCCATGCCCGACAACACAAACGCCGTTCAAGCCTAACAGAGGTGCGCCCCCGTATTCGGCATAGTGTAACCGTTTGTAAAGCTTCTTCAAGTTTCTCTTCATCAAAAAAAAGCCGATCTTGGAGAAAAAATTCCGCATAACTTCGGTACGAGCCATGCTCAAAACCGTTTCCACAACTCCTTCGCTTACTTTCAAAGCGATGTTACCAGTGAACCCGTCACTGACGATCACATCAGCATTGCCCGAATAGATATCTTTCCCTTCTACGTTGCCTATAAAATTAAGTGATGAGGCCTGGAGTCTTTCGAAAACTTCCTTGATCAAATCATTCCCTTTGGTCTTTTCTTCTCCGATGCTCATCAGGGCAATTCGCGGATTTTTAATTTGGCAGACATTCTTCATGAATATATGCCCCATCACCGCAAACTGATGCAGGTCATAAGCCCGGCAGTTCACATTGGCTCCGACATCCACAAGAAGTGTCAACCCTTTCAATGAGGGGACAAGAAGAGAAAGAGCGGGTTTTTCGATACCCTGGAGAGGGCCCAAGACTTTTCTCGAGATATAAACGACAGCGGCAGTGTTTCCTGTGCTGACAAAAGCATCGGCTTCCCCGTTTTTTACCATTTGAGTCCCCACACGGATTGAAGAGCGTTTTTTCCTCCGAAAGGAAAGCAATCCCTCCCCCATGCCGATGGCTTCGGCCGCATTAACGATGGATACTTTTGAGCCTGATGGGGTGGATTTGCCGATCTCTTTTTGGATCAGCTCCTCGGCACCGACCAAAATAACCTCAATCTGGTATTCTCGTGCCGCTTTGAGGGCTCCTTCTACCATGATTTTGGGGCCAAAGTCCCCTCCCATGGCATCCACAGCAACCCGCATAACCCCCTCTTCGTTATTCCTCTGATCCTTCGATCACTTGTCGTCCTTTGTAGTGTCCACACTCTGGACAGGCCCGATGAGGCATTTTTGGGCTCCCGCAGTTGGAACAAAGGGAAAGGGAAGGGACTTCAAGTGCATCATGTGCCCTTCGTTTCTTTTTTCTTGAATGGGAATGTCTTCTTTTTGGATTAGCCATTTACCTTTTGTCTTTCAAAAATATCTTTAATTTTTCAAGCCGAGAGTCGGAGTCCTTGGTCACGCAAGAACAATCTCCGCTGTTTATGTTTATTCCACAAACTGGACAGATCCCCTGACATGTTTCAGAGCAAAGGGGTTTAATAGGAAAAGTTAAATTCAACTGTTCTAAAACCACTTCTTTCAAGTCTATCTGCCGGCTGAAATAAAAAGAAGTATCCAGATCATCGCTACTCAACTCTTCCCTTGCCACTTCGAGCTCTTCAGAATAATAGACCAGGTCAAAAGGGGAATCCACAGGGAACTCGTACGGGACAAGACACCGGCTGCACACAAAGCTGATGAGCGTTTTGATCTTGCCCTTCACATAGACTTCCTCTCCGACTTTATTAACGGTAATATCCGCGTGCAAAGGAAGGAGGAAAACCGCGTCCTCTTCGACAATTTCATCATGAAAGAGCTCAAAATTTTTGCTGATCTCAAGTCCTTCCTTGGGGAGTCTATCAATATCTAAAATCATTTTTTTCTCTTTAAAAAAAGTTACTCTATTATAACATTCTGCCTTACTTTGTCAATTCCATGACTAGCGTCGTAAGCATCTCTATTTCCGTGATAAATTTGGCTTCTGGGGATGGTTGAAGCGACTATTGAAGATTTAGCTATTACGACCCGTTCTTCGAGGGAATCTGACGGAGTCAGACGGCGAGGATGTATTGAGCACGACTTTTCTAAAGGATTAGAGAGTTGAGCAATCATGGGAATAGAGATGCTTCCACTAGCGTCTGATCCTGTTGAAAACCATGTCGATTTTGAATGCGGCCATGCAAGCTGAGGAGAAAACCATCAAGAGTCGCATGAGTGACTTGATATTCTTTTCGCAGGTAGTATAATGAAGGTTGGAATGGCAGGATTTAACACGACAGTGACAAGAGGCAGCGTGGATTTTCACGTCCAAACACAGGACAAGGGAAGAACAGCCAATTATGTGGAATCGACAGTCTACAAGTCCGGCCAGGTCTTGTCCTCGAGGAAGACCTTTTACACATCTCTTCTCGACAATCCTGACCTCCAGAAAAAAATCAAGGCGATCATCGAAGAACAGCACAGAACGATCCTGAGGGAGATCGCAGAAGGCAAATTTGATCCCCTGTAAATTTTATATCCCCCCCGATCCAAACAGATCCGTTGATTAACAACACATACGACTGATTATGGGTAAGAAACGACTGTTTTTGATCGATGGACATTCCCTTCTCTACCGTGCCTATTACGCCATCAGGAACCTATCTAACACCCAAGGATTCCCTACCAATGCCATCTTCGGCTTCCTCAGCATGATAAAAAAACTTCAGGAAAAGGAGTCTCCGACACACCTAGGAATCGTGTTCGATGTCAAGGGCCCGACCATCCGTCACGAAGCATTCAAAGCGTATAAGGCAAACCGCAAGCCCATGCCTGAAGATCTGGCCGTCCAAATCCCTGTCTTGAAAAAAATCCTCGAAGCCATGCATATTCCTATCGTGGAATACGAAAAATACGAAGCAGACGATGCCCTCGGCAGCCTTGCAAAAAAAGCTTCTGCAAAAAAGATTCATGCCGTCCTCGTTTCCACAGATAAGGACCTCTACCAACTTGTCGACGAATCGACAACCCTTTACAATCCAGCCAAAGAAATTCACATGGACAAAAAAGCCGTGGAAGAACATTTTGGCGTTCTCCCTTCCCAGGTAGTGGATGTCCTGGCTCTCTGGGGAGATCCATCGGACAATGTTCCAGGTGTTCCGGGTGTCGGAGAAAAAACATCCAAAGCGTTGCTCCGCCAATTCCGGACACTCGAGAATATGCTGAAGAATATCGACCAAATTTCCAAAGCCCCTTTGCGAAAAAAAATCGAAGAAAACTTGGATCAGCTCGAATTGAGCCGGCAATTGGTGACCATCGAGAGAGACTTGGATGTTGCACTCGATCTCGAAGAGTTTTCCATCTCGGAACCCAGCTATGAAGATCTCATTCCCCTGCTTCAAGAACTGGAATTCTCCGGAATGCTTTTGGAGTACATAGACAAGCAGGATAAATCCGACAAACAATACCATGTCATCTTAAAAACAAAACAACTTCACAAGCTTGTATCCCGGATAAAAAAGAGCAAGGTCGTATCTCTTGACACAGAAACAGACAGCCCCCTGCCGACGCGAGCACGCTTGGTAGGGATGTCCTTTTCCGTTACGCCTGATCAGGCCTTCTACCTTCCTTTTCGTCATGACTACCCTGGTGCTCCACCTCAGCTATCCACGCAAAAAGCGTTCGATATCCTCGACTCGGTGATGTCGGATCCCAAAATCAAAAAAATCGGTCAAAACATCAAGTATGACTTCATCGTGCTTCGAAGAGAAGGGATGGAGCTCCAGGGGATCGATTTGGACACCATGGTCCTTTCCTATCTGCTGGAGCCGAACTGGGGAAAACACAACTTGGGGAAATTGGCTCTAAATTATCTAAAGAAAAAAACCATTCCTTACGAGGAAATCGTAGGGAAGGGAAAAAACCAAGTGACGATGAATGCCGTGGATATCGAACGGGTGGTTCCCTATGCCTGTCAGGATGCAGATTTCGCCATGAAACTCAGTGAGCAGCTATGGCCCAGGGTAAAAGAGAATGCCCTGGATGGCATCTACAGGGAATTCGACTTCCCATTGATCACGGTCCTTGCGGACATGGAAACATGGGGAGTAAAGATCGATCCCGCCAGACTCAAAGACCTGAGCGTAGAGATCCAGGAATCTCTCGATCGTCTCACAGGAAAAATATTCGAGATCAGTGGAGAGGAATTCAACCTCAATTCTCCAGCCCAACTCGCTACCGTCCTGTTCGAAAAAATGGGACTGCCAACCTCTCGAAGGACAAAAAAAACAAAAGGATACTCCACGAGCGTCACCATTCTCCAGGATCTGGCACAAAATTTCCCGATAGCCCAGCACGCTCTGGAATACAGGCAATTGGCAAAACTCAAGTCCACCTATGCCGATGCTCTCCCCCTCTTGATCTATCCCGAAACTGGGAGGATACACACATCCTACAACCAAACAGTCGCAGCCACCGGGAGACTTTCTTCAAGCGATCCTAACCTCCAGAATATTCCCGCTCGGGGAGACTGGGGCCCTCGTTTCCGACAGGCATTCATTCCCGAAAAGGGACACCTTTTTCTTTCTGCCGATTATTCCCAGATCGAGCTTCGGGTTTTGGCTCATCTCTCCGAGGACAAAGGATTGATCGAAACTTTTTTGCGAGATCACGATATCCATCAAGAAACCGCAACGCGGGTTTTTGCAGACTCCACAACACTTTTTCCAGAAGAGCAACGCAGGCGGGCAAAAATCATCAATTTCAGCATCATCTACGGGGCCACCGCCTATTCCCTTGCAAGAGAACTGGGAGCATCCAACGCAGAAGCACAAGCTTTCATCGATCTGTATTACGAAAAGTACCCAAAAGTGAAGGAATATTTGGAAAAAAGTGTGACCGAAGCTCTTGAGAGCGGCGTGGCAAAAACACTATTCGGACGCAAAAGGCCGGTGCCTGAACTTCGGCACAAAGACAGGATCGCCCAACAATTCGGGCGGCGGATCGCTCTCAACACCCCGATTCAGGGCACGGCCGCGGACCTGATGAAAAAGGCTATGATCGACATCTGGCAGGACTTCAAAGAACAAGGGCTCGAGGCAAAGATGATCCTCCAGGTCCACGACGAATTGGTTTTCGAGGTCCCCAAATCAGAGGTAGAGAAAACAGAGACTCTGGTCAAAGAAAGAATGGAAAACGTTTTTTCGTTGAAGGTTCCACTGAAGGTTCACCTCGGTTGGGGAGCCAACTGGGCCGAAGCGAAATAGACAGTCTCCCTTAGCCCAACTCTTACTGGAATTCGCGGGGAATGGTGGCTTCCCACCGGCGTACCCGGACGAGCTTTTTCTGTTCGAAAATCTGTCTAACGATCTTCACGGTAAAATCTTTCTCGTCTGAAACGACAGAGACGAGAAGCTTCAACTCTACAATTCGGTCTCCCAGTTGGATGATACCTCCTCCTTCTCCAAAAAAACTGGATCGAGCCGGATCTCGATCATTCGTCTGGTAGGCCACTTTTTCGATGGAAGCATACCTGATTCCCTGGATTTCCCACCATTTTTCAGCTTCCAATTCCACCGTTGTGGTGGATTGATCAAGGTCCCGTGTGACCGTGTGTTTATAGGGCCATCCCGGGCTTTCCATCGTACGCGCATCCGATCTTTTTTCTCGTGCCTCTGGGGGGGGGAAATTCGGAATCGGCCTTTGGGCAAAAGGAATCACAGGAAGTTCGAGGCTTGTGGAGTCGCTCCCCAGGAACAACTGGGTGGTCATCGGATAGGGCGTGGGCCAGATCATCGGGAACAGAGCGTTCGTGATGGCTAGACGGATCCGGTGTCCTGGTTTGAAAGTCCAGGTCGTGAAATGGAGTGGGAAATCGAGTTCGTACACCTCGCCAGGAGACAGGTATTCGGGATAGACTCTCGAATCCCGCTGAGATCCATTCAGCACTCCTCCAGTGACCAAGGATACGCTCCCATCTGGATGCACATCCTCCAGTCGAACGACCCAATGAGCCAACTTCGCATCGGCGGAAACTTTTAAACGGACTCGAGGTAACCCTATGATCTCAAGGCTTTCATCCTGCACCTCGCTGTCATAAACAAGGCTCTCCGCATCCTCCTGCCGCATATCGCCCGTCGGATCTCCCCACCAGTAAAGAGCAGCGATCCCGCTACTAGGGACATACCTTAAGCGATCGACAAGAGCGTCTCCTAGCGACAAACTCAGGAGATGGTTTTTGCCGGGATAGAGCCGCGTCCAATCCGTTCTCTGGATCGGCCATTCTTCATATCGCCAGTGGCCTGGCGTCATCTCCAAACGAACATCTGGGAGGTGTGAATCCCGGACAAAAACGGCAAACCGAGGTTCCTCCATGATTCCAGAATCCTTTCCCTTCAACCAATAATCCCACCACCGGACGACTTCTCTGCGCCACTCATAATTGGGCCCCGGAACTCCATTATCGGGCCATGCATGAGGCCAAGGGCCTAAAACAGCCTTTATCGGAACATTCATGTTTTCCAGCATCCGAGGGATGCTGTCCCGGTAACCATCCAGCAATCCCCCGATCAAATAAACAGGAATCTGAATAGCCGGGTAGTTCCAACGGAGAGAATTCCTGCGCCAAAACTCTCCATCCTTCTGTTGCTTGAGGTAGGTCAGCAACCACGGATAGGCATTAAAGCGGTCTTTGAAGTAATCGTCATCGAATAGGTAATCCGGCCATCTGGGAAGTCCCAAGTCTGTATCGATCGAGAGTTCATACTGATCGATGTGGAAAACACCGTCGATGTAATGGACATCATCATGGTAGAGGTCATCGGTAGCATCCATGGCCAGGATCGCCTTCAATTCCGGAGGACGGCGCATGGCAACTTGAATGGCATTGAATCCTCCCCAGGAAATACCCCACATACCGACATTCCCATTCGACCAAGGCGCCTCAGCAAGCTGTCGGATGCAATCTTCGGCATCCTCCAGTTCTTGCTCAGAATACTCTCGAGGTGGAACCATCCCTTCAGAGGAACCAGTCCCCCGGATATCGACTTTTACAGCAACATACCCACGGCGGGCAAAATAGCTGTATAACGGATAATCCCTGAGATAGAAAGAATCATCTTTCCGGTAGGGGAGAAACTCGAAAAGGACGGGAAATTTTTCCTTATCCTGCTTGGCGATCGGTTTGAACAAAGTAGCTGAAAGCCTCACGCCATCTTCCATCATTATCCAGTCGCGAATGATCTCAAACTCGTAGGTAGGAGCGGACAGCTCCACATATTCTGTTTGAGAAGCAGGAAAAAGAACCGAAAAAAGGAAAACAAAAATAAGCAAGAGGAGGGATTTTTTTCCCATTGTTGTCTCCTGTAAAACGTCGTGAAAAATTTATAACACAGGGAATTAACGCTGTCAAAAGCTTGGCCGACACACGATTTATTCCAGATAGCGGCATCTCTTATTAAAAAATCCAAATGAAGCATTTGACTTTGCCGTATGAGTTGATTAATTTATTGGTGAACAAGGAAGTATGACGCAAATGGATAAGCTTCAGCTCGGGTGGGTATACTAGGTGAATAAAGAGGATTCTTTCAAGGGCCTTTTTGGAGCTCTTAAGGTCGCTTTAAAAAACGCCTCTTTCTACCACAAAGAACATCCAGCCTTCACAAAAGCCGTGGAGGATCTCAAGAAAAATATAGACAGTCTTTTAGATAACGTTGCCCCCATAAAAATCGGATTCACCCCAAATGCGGTGTTTTTCGATAACAAATACTGGGAAGAAGATAAATCCTTCCGCGAGCTTGCCAGAACATTTCACTTCCGCAAAGTCAAAAACCTGGAGATCAAGAAGGGGTTGGATATTCAAGAATTGACATCTTTCATCGCCAATTTTCACCTCCCGCCAAAAGATATTTACAAAGAAGGCGGGCTCCAGAATATTCTGAAGGAAGAAAAAATATTCCACATTTCTGTAGAGGAACTGGACTACTCCCAGCTTCTCTTGGGGGAAGGGGAAGAGGTCAAAGATGTCTGGACCTACCTGCTGGATGAAGCCATCGTAAAACAGGACATGCAACAGATGGATCAAGTAGCCGAAAGTTTTGAAAAAATCGCCGGCCAGCTCGAGCCGGGGGATTTCGAAGAAAACGAAGAGCTCAATATGAATGTCAGCAAGCTGCTGGGATACATGAAAAAGGCTCAGGAAGAACGATTTCATTCCTGCGCCAAAGTCTTGGTCAAGGCCTTCGTGAAAAACAAAAAAATGGCCCAAGAATCCAAACTCGAAAAATTGCGAATCGTTTTTGCCGATATCGGCGAGGAAGATTTTGCATCAGCCCTTTGGGAGGAAATTGCCACAGATGCAAGTTTCGATGCGCTGAGTTTCAGCATCTTCTCCAAGCTGACCGAAAAGGACAAACAAGACAGGATCGCATCCAAAATGAAGGAGGAAGCGCATAAGGATGATGCCGTCAGCTCCTCGAAAGAGCTGAGAAAAAAAATCAAGGAGCTCCTCTCTGGAACCTCAAGCCCGTATGTGTCAGCGATCTATCGAGAGACCCTGGCCTCCCTGCTTCAAGATATCGAAATTAAAAAGGAATTACAGCTTAACCGGACAGAACTGACTAAAAATTTCCGGTATACCCTTCTCAATCTTTTTGTTGCAGAGAACGACAGAGAGACGAAAAAAACAATGTTAACGCACATCCTGAAGGAGTGGGACAATATACGAGAAACCGGGGATTTTGAGTATCTGAAAAACCTAGCGACAACCTTGAAGGCAGAGGGTGGTGACTTTTCCTCAGAGACTATCGCCATCAAAACGAATAAGTTGATCAACGATTATGTGGAAAAAGCCGTGTTGAGAGGAGAGTCCTCACCCTACTTCGATTCATTCATGGACGGTATGGAACATAGCTCCCTCGGTGTGAACGACTATCTCCAAAAAGTATTTTCAGAAAATAAAATAACTCCCTTTATCCTTCAGTTTTTTTTCAGATTTTTTTCTGACAGTATGCTATATTTTTTGATAAACCTTGAAGAGAAAGCCTCGGATAATAAATTTCTGGACCGAATGACCGAAAGCGTCAAGCTGATCGATTCTCCCATATCCCTGGAGATCCTGAAGACCATCTACCCTTTGGGGAACAATTTTGTGAAAGCCAAGGTTCTTAGGGCTATGCAGCAGCTCTCCACCCAGGATTCAGAATTTCTGATGCCGATCCTGCAAAAAGGAAATTACGCATTAAAAAAAGAAGCTTTGATAAGCCTTGTGAAATACGAGGAGACCAGGGAAAAAGCCTTGGACACCTTCTTATCTATCCCCTCCCTTTTTGGCCTCAAAAACAAACTCCTTCGCAAACATATTCAACTTGTGGGAGAAGCCTCTATTGAGGAGGCCCGCGACCAAATTTATATTTTGAGTCAAAAAAAAGATCTCTGGAATAGGAAAGTCCGCAAGGATGCAAAAACAGTCTTGGAGAAACTCGATGGTCGAAAAGATTAAAATCGCTCTGCTCAACTTGAGCTCTGCCATCCAGGCAGGAAAGATCTATTCGAAAGAGCATCCAAGCTTTCAGGAGTTTATCGATCGTGCTTTCAAAGCGCTCCGCGAGGTTCTCTCCAGGAAAAAAAATCTCGTCATCGGGATCGTCGAAGACGAATTGGCCTGGGAAGAAGAGATCTTTTTCTCACTAAGCCAGAAACTTAATGCTCTGGTACTTTACCTTCAAGAAAAAGATATCGAACGGGTCGTTATGCTTCCTGATTTGAAAGAAGAGGAATTGTCCAGTTTTGTTCTGTTCCTGATCGACAGGGAAAAAAGGGAAGCAGCGGATGCTCAAGAATATCTTACCGCTCTCGGTGTCAGAAACATCCGTGCCGGGAAAATTAGAGCTCTTGCCACCCAACAAGTAGCAGCCGGGGACGCCGCGACAGTAAAAAAGAAACGGAAAAACAAAACTGTTCAGAACGTCTCTCAGATCATCGAAAAAGTGCTCAACGAGGAAGATGTCGATTATTTGGAGTTGAAGTTCAACGTGCTCAATTATATGGAAGATTATTTAGGAAGACGCCAAGAACTGGCTGACTTGGTATCCATTAAGAAAAAAGACCTGAATACATTTCTCCACCTTTTGAATGTATCCATTATCAGCATGTTCGTGTCATCAAAGCTGGGCTACTTCCAAGAAGATGTTTTGGATCTTGGGATCGCCGGGCTTTTTCACGATATCGGCAAACTCTCTATCTCAGGCAGGATCCTCAAAAAGCCTGCCAAATTGAGCGAGGATGAATTTTTCAAAATGAAACACCACACCACACGGGGAGCGGAAATCCTGGTGAAATATACGGATGTGTTGGGCAAACTTCCCGCTGTCGTGGCTTATGAACACCACCTCAG
>Ga0114922_10000992_pt1 | contig 27140 bp, 29 predicted proteins | sample AartaG_FD_100975 | JGI IMG/M metagenome (GOLD analysis project Ga0114922, IMG submission 100975) | Deep subsurface microbial communities from Aarhus Bay to uncover new lineages of life (NeLLi) - Aarhus_00045 metaG | ecosystem: Environmental > Aquatic > Marine > Oceanic > Sediment | place... | reverse complement strand
TGCGGCCACCCTGCACGACGATGAGAGCAGCACGGCTGAGCAGGGCCTCCAAGAGGTCTACCGCAAGATTCGACCGGGCGATCCGCCCACGGTGGAGAGCGCCGAGTCGCTGCTCAGGAGTTATTTCCTGGATGTCAAGCGCTACGACCTCTCCCGCGTGGGCCGCTACAAGACGAACAAGAAGCTCGGGCTGAATGTGCCGGTGGACGACCGCACGCTCACCCGCGCCGACCTGGTGGCGATCGTGCACTATCTGCTGGGCCTGCCGCGCAGCGAGGGGGAGGTGGACGACATTGACCACCTCCAGAACAAGCGAGTGCGCGCCGTGGGCGAGCTGCTCCAGAGCCAGTTGCGTACCGGCTTCATGCGCACCGAGCGGGTCGCCAAAGAGCGTATGACCTCGATGGACCCCGACGAGATGGTTCCGGGCAATGTCATCTCCAGCAAACCCATCAGCGCGGCCATCAACAGCTTCTTCGGCTCCGGTCAGCTCTCGCAGTTTATGGACGAGGTCAACCCGCTGGCGGAGCTGGCTCACACCCGGCGTCTCTCAGCGCTCGGCCCGGGCGGGCTGTCCAAGCAGAGCGCCAAGCTCGAGGTGCGCGACGTGCACCACTCCCACTACGGGCGCATCTGCCCCATCCAGAGCCCCGAAGGCCAGAACGTCGGCCTCATCGGCTACCTGGCCCTGCATGCCCGGCTCGACGCCTACGGCTTTATTGAGACGCCCTATTGCAAGGTCGTGGACGGCCGCATTACCGACGAGGTCGCCTATATGACCGCCGACGAGGAGGAGGGACACTTCGTCGCCACGCTCTCGGAGCCGCACGACGAGAACGGCCGCTTCGCCGGCGATCAGATCACCTGTCGCCACAGAGGCACCTTCGCAGTGATATCCCCCAAGCAGGTCGAATACTGCGACCTCTCGGCCTCGCAGGTCTTCTCGGTCTCCACCGGGCTGATACCCTTCCTCGAACACGATGATGCCGTGCGGGCGCTGGCGGGCTCGAATATGCAGCGGCAGGCGGTGCCCCTGATCCGCACCGAGCCGCCCTGGGTCAAGACCGGCCTTGAGGGACGGGCCGCCGCCGACTCGGGCGTGGTCGTGGTCGCTGAGAAGGACGGCCGCGTCGCGGAGGCCAACGCCCGTCGTATCATCGTTGAGCACGTGGACGGCACCTCCACCCAGCATAGCCTCGAGAACTTCATCCGCACCAACATGGGCACTTGCGTGAGGCAGGGGCGACTGGTGCGCGAGGGGGATCTGGTCAAGGCGGGTCAGCCCCTGGCCGACGGACCGGCCACCTCCAGCGGCAATCTCGCCCTGGGCAGGAACCTCCTGGTGGCCTTCCTCCCCTGGGAGGGCTACAACTTCGAGGACGCCATCCTGATCAGCGAGCGCCTGTTGCACGACGATGTCCTGACCTCCATACATATAGAGAAGTACGAGTGCGAGGCGCGCGAGACCAAGCTGGGTCCCGAGGAGATCACCCGCGACATACCCAACGTGGGTGATGACGCGCTGGCGGACCTGGATGCCACCGGCATCATCCGCGTCGGGGCCGAGGTGCGCGCTGAGGACATCCTGGTGGGCAAGGTGGCGCCCAAGGGTAAGTCCGAGCTGACCGCCGAGGAGAAGCTGGTCATCGCCATCTTCGGCAAGAAGGCCGAGGAGATGCGCGATGTCTCCCTGCGCGTGCCGCACGGTGAGAAGGGCGTGGTGATAGATACCAAGGTGTTCTCGCGCTACAAGTGCGAGTGTCAGAGCTGCGGGGCGGTGCTGGACTTCGCTAAGGAGCCCGAGTACAACGAGTGCCCGCGGTGCGCGGGCAAGCTCAAGAAGCTGGCCGGAGACGAGTTGAAGCCCGGCGTCAACCAGCTAGTGCGCGTCTTCGTGGCCCAGCGGCGCAAGATAATGGTCGGCGACAAGCTCACCGGTCGCCACGGCAACAAGGGCGTCATCGCCAAGATCCTGCCCCTGGAGGATATGCCCCACCTGGCCGACGGCCGAGGGGTGGATATCTGCCTGAACCCGCTCACTGTTCCCTCGCGTATGAACATCGGCCAGATCCTGGAGACGCACCTGGGGCTCATCGCGCACGAGTACGGCCTGGACTTCGTCACCCCGATCTTCGAGGGCATCACCTGCGACGACATCACGGAGGGTATGCAGGCCCTCAGCGAAAAGCTGAAGGTGGACGCGCTGCGCGCCTACGCCGACTGCGAGATGAACCACCTGGGCTACGTCATAGACAGCGAGCTTCTGGACGCTGACAGCCTCGGCGCATTGAAGCAGCAGATCGCCGAGCAGCTTCTCGAGCGCGACAAGGATGAGTTGGGGGCGCTGGCGGAGTGGCTGGGCGTGAGCAGCCATGTGTGGGCGCAGGTTGACCGCGAGCGCGCCGTGGAGCTGCTGCTGGAGGCCGCCAGCGAGAACGCCTCCCGCAAGGGCTCCCTGGAGGCCGAGACCGGCAAGTGCATGCTCTACGACGGCCGCAGCGGCGAGGCCTTCAATCAGCCGGTCCTGGTCGGCCATATGTACATCCTCAAGCTGCTCCAGCTTGTGGAAGACAAGATACACGCGCGCTCAACCGGCCCTTACTCGCTGATAACCCAGCAGCCGCTCGGGGGCAAGGCGCAGTTCGGCGGACAGCGCTTCGGCGAGATGGAGGTCTGGGCCCTGGAGGCCTACGGCGCCGCCCACGCCCTCCAGGAGATGCTCACGGTCAAGTCCGATGACGTGCAGGGCCGGGTCGCTACCTATGAGGCTATCGTCAAGGACGAGAATATCCAGCAGCCCGGGGTCCCCGAGGCCTTCAAGATACTGGTCAACGAGATGAAATCGCTCGCCCTGAACGTGAAGATCGAGGACCATGAGGGCGAGGCCATGGACATAACCTCCGACGATGGAGACCTACGGTAAGGCAGCGGCCGGAGGCGAGAAGCTGGATGCTGGAAACGGCCAACGGCAAACGGCTGCAGCCTCCAGCCTCCAGTATCTAGCCTCCAGCATCCGCCGTAAGGAGTGATGGAGCTTGGCTGTCTCCACGACAGATTTTGAAGCGGTGAACATCGGTCTGGCCTCCCCTGAGGAGATCCGAGCCTGGTCACGCGGCGAGGTCAAGAAGCCGGAGACCATCAACTACCGGACCTACCGGCCCGAGCGCGATGGCCTCTTCTGCGAGCGCATCTTCGGGCCGGTGAGGGACTGGGAGTGCCACTGCGGCAAGTACAAGAAGGTGAAGTTCAAGGGCATCATCTGCGATCGCTGCCAGGTGGAGGTCACCCGCTCCAAGGTGCGACGGGAGCGGATGGGCCACATCGAGCTGGCCGCGCCCGTGTGCCATAGCTGGTATCTGAAGGGCGTGCCGAGCGCGCTGAGCTTGCTGTTGGATATGTCGCGGCGCGAGCTGGAGGAGGTCGTATATTTCGCCTCCTACATCGTCACGGACGTGGATGCCGAGCGGCTGCACAAACGCCGCGACGACATCCTCGAGGCTGTTGAGAAGGAGAAAGAGCAGGTCAAGGCCGCGCTGGAGGAGTCCGTGGACGAGCTGCGCCAGCGCTACGAGGAGGGCCTGGCCGCCGGCGACCAGGCCGAGGAGATCGAAAAAGAGGCCGACGAAGAGCAGGAGGAGGGGGATGGCGGGCCGGAAGCCCGCCTCACGGTGAGGGCTATGACCGAGGAGGAACTCAGCGGCGCAATCGAAGATGAGCAGGAAGCGGCTGCCAAGCGCATAGCGGACCTGGAGGGCGCGGTCGAGATGCTCTTCGATCTGGCGCCCAAGCAACTGATCTCTGAGTTGAACTACCGGCAGCTTCACGACCTGCTGGAGGTGTGCGAGAAACACCTGGGGGCCGACTTCGGGAGCATCTTCTCCGCCGGGCTCGGCGCTGAGGCTGCGCAGAAGCTGCTGGAGCAGATTGATCTGGAGGCGCTGGCCCGGGAGCTTCGCAAGGAGATCGAGGAGCACGGTGGCGCTCGGCGTGCGCGAGCAGTCAAGCGCCTCACGGTCGTCGAGGCCTTCCGCGCCAGCAGCAACCGGCCCGAGTGGATGATCCTGTCGGTGCTGCCGGTGCTGCCCGCGGAGCTGCGGCCGATGGTGCAGCTCGACGGCGGACGCTTTGCCACCTCCGACCTGAACGACCTCTACCGCCGCGTGATCAACCGCAATAACCGCCTGCGGCGCATAGTCGAGATAAATGCCCCCGAATCCATCGTCAACCACGAGCGCCGGCTGCTGCAGGAGGCCGTGGACGCGCTCATAGACAACAACCGCCGCAGCCGACCCGTCACCGGCAGCAACCGCCGCCAACTCAAGTCCCTGTCCGATATGCTCAAGGGCAAGGAGGGGCGGTTCCGCAAGAACCTGCTCGGCAAGCGCGTGGACTACTCCGGTCGCTCGGTGATCGTGGTGGGCCCGGAACTGAAGCTGCACCAGTGCGGGCTGCCGCGCGAGATGGCCCTGGAGCTGTTCAAGCCCTTCGTGATGCACCAGTTGGTGGTCAGGACGCACACCACCAACATCAAGACCGCCAAGCGGATGGTGGACCGGCTGGAGCCGGTGGTCTGGGATGCCCTGGAGGAGGTCATCGAGGGCCATCCGGTGCTGCTGAACCGCGCGCCGACGCTGCACCGGCTGGGCATCCAGGCCTTCGAGCCCGTGCTCATTGACGGCAAGGCGATTCAGCTCCACCCGCTGGTCTGCCAGGCCTTCAACGCGGACTTCGACGGCGACCAGATGGCGGTGCACGTGCCGCTCTCCGCGCACGCGCAGGCCGAGGCGCGACTGCTGATGCTCGCCTCCCACAACCTCTTCAAGCCCGCCGACGGCAGTCCGATCGCCCAGCCCGTCTACGACATCGTCCTGGGCTGCTACTATATGACCCAGGAGAGCGAGAGGGAGGCCGCCGAGGGGCCGCCCAAGGTCTTCGAGAGCGCGGAGGCCGTCGTCAGCGCCTACGAGCACCGCAAGATAGACCTGCACGCGCCGATCAAGGTGCGGCTGGCCCAGATAGAGGTCGTGACCCGCGATAGGTCCGGCAAGGAGTTGGAGGTCAATCCACAGTTCAGCATTGATCTGCGCCGCACCATGGCCGGCCACGTTACCCACGAGCACCCGGTGCGCGCCCGTGAGATCGTCGTCAAGCTCACCAAGAAGCTCGTCGAAGCCACGCAGAAAGAGGTGGAGGGGGGCCCGTTCGGCGGGATGGCCCCCGCGCTGGCGGTCCGTGAGGAAAGGCAGGTGGAGGAGCGGGGCGTTGATGCCGCCGAGGCCGAAGACAGGCTCAGCGAGGCCCTGCACAGAACCGCGGCCCTGGGATGTCTGGCCGGACACTGCCCGGTCAGCACCAAGATCACGGTGAGCGTCCGCCGGGAGCTGATAGACACCACGGTGGGACGCGTGATCTTCAACTATCACCTCCCGCTTGCCATGCCGTACTACAACATGGACGTCGCCCGGGAGCAGCTTGCCCAGGTCGTAACGGATTGCTACCGGTACTACGGCCAGGCGCGCACGGCACAGCTTGTTGACGAGGTGAAGGAGTTGGGCTTCGAGTACGTCACCCGCTCCGGGCTGAGCATCTGCCTGGCCGACACCGGCATTGACACCGACAAGGAGACCATCATCAACCGTGCCGAGCAGCAAGTCGAGCGCGTCAACCGCGCCTCGGCGGACGGCGCCATCACCGAGGACGAGCGCGAGCAGCGGGTGCTCGCCCTCTGGGAGCAGGCGCGCCAGGAGATCTCGGACGATATCCTCGCCCACATCAGCAGGTTCAACTCCATCTGGATGATGGTCAACTCCGGCGCGCGCGCCAGCGTCAGCCACATCTCGCAGATCTCCGGCATGCGCGGCCTGATGAGTGACCCGTTCGGAAGGCTTATCGAAGACCTGCCGGTGCGCAACAATCTCCACGACGGCCTGAACCTGCTGGAGTACTTCGTCTCCACCCACGGGGCGCGCAAAGGCTTGGCGGACACCGCGCTGCGCACCGCCGACGCCGGCTACCTGACCCGACGTCTCGTGGACGTGGCCCAGGACGTGATGATCCAGGCCGAGGACTGCGGGACCACCGATGGGGTCAGCGTCACGCCGATGTACATCCACGATGTCTACTGCCCATCCTGTGGTATGGTGGACTATCACCACGAGGGCGTCTGCCAGTTCTGCGGTGCAGACCTGCCTGAGGTGACCGACGATGAGACCTATCAGCCGCTGGCCATGCGCATAATCGGGCGCACAGCCGCCGAGGATATCATTGATCCCGAAACCGGCGAGGTGCTGGTGGAGGGCGGCGAGGAGATTGACGAGTTGGCCGCTGACGCCATCTCAGAGGCGGGCCTGAAGGAGGTCAGGATACGTTCGCCGCTCACCTGCGAGCTGCGCAACGGCATCTGCGCCAAGTGCTACGGGCGAGACATGGCGACACAGCGCCTCGTGGAGGTGGGGACGGCCGTGGGCATCATCGGCGCACAATCCGTCGGCGAGCCCGGCACTCAGCTCACCATGCGCACCTTCCACACGGGCGGCGTGGCCGGCGAGTACATCACCGGCGTCGCCGACGTCAAGAAGCGCAAGCAGCAGGCCCTGCGCAGCCTGCACGAGGACATTGAGCAGGGCCGCATCTCCCTCGACGCGGCGGGCGGCGGTCGCTCCCGACGCAAGGCCGTCAAGGACATGCTGGCGGTGCTCGAGACCGGTGTGCGCGGGCTGTTGCGCGTCGAGGAGTTGTTCGAGGCGCGCACTCCGAAAGGACAGGCGATAACTGCTGATGCTGACGGGGTAGTGGCCGAGATCGAGGCTCGCGGTCTGCGCGCGGTCGTGATCCACTCTGAGTACACCGTTGACGACAGCCTCGCTGAGAGGGCTATTAGCGGCGAAATCCTGGCTGAGGACGCGTACGCCAAGGACGGCAAGACGGTCGTCGCCGGAGCGGGCGAGAAGCTGCTCAAGAAGGTCCGCGAGCGGCTGGAAAAGCACGGTGTGAAGACCGTGAAGATCCGCACCGAGCACTTGGTGCCCTACCGCGGCGACCTGCTGGTGTCCGAGGGGATGGAGGTGCGCGCCGGCGATCCGCTCACCGCCGGACCCGTGGACCCCGGGGACCTGCTGGCCATGCGGGGCCGCCAGGGAGTGCAGGACTACCTGCTGCGTGAGATCCAGCGGGTCTATCGTATGCAGCACGGCATCAACATCAACGACAAGCACATCGAGAGCATCATCCGTCAGATGCTGCTCAAGACCAGGATACTGGACCACGGAGACACCAGGTTCCTGCCTGGGGAACTCGTGGACCGGTTCGCCTTTATGGGGGAAAACGAGCGCGTCAAGGAGTTGGGCGGTCAGGAGGCGACGGCCGAGCCGGTGCTCTTGGGCATCACTCAGGCCTCGCTGGCCACCGACAGCTTCCTGTCGGCGGCCTCCTTCCAGCGCACCACGCGGGTGCTGACCGAGGCGGCGTGTGAGAACAAGCGCGACCCGCTGTTCGGGCTCAAGGAGAACGTGATCATCGGCCGGCTCATCCCGGCCGGCTCGGGGATGCCGGTGCACCGCGACCGCGAGATCGGCTTCTCGGACGATGTGCTGGATGCCTTGCCTCCGCGCAGGAGGGACCGGGACAAGGCGGCGGACACGATGGAGAAGCTGCTCGGCGACGTTGACGCCGCCGCGCGCAGGCGCGAGGCCCACGCCGATAAGTCAGAAGGCACCTGAGAGCCGCCGGCAACGGCGCCTGTCACGCGAAAACCTCCGAATCGGCGCTTGACAAAGAACACGTGGGTAGGTATACTCACGTTTCGCTTGCATCGGGTAAGCGTGCTGCACTACACCTAATAGGATAACAAGCAGCGCCGAACTGCCCGGTGCGTCGCAGCGTGGTTGGAGGGGTGGCAAATCTAGAGTGACTTGCGCGCGCATCACGCAAGTCATGCGGGTCACAAGGGGGCGGTCGCCACAGCCCTGATTGACTGAACGCTCGTCGGCGGGCGTACTGCTGACAGTACGGTCAACGCCCCTCTGCGACTGAGGGGTTTTTTGTGTCTTCCAGGCTGTGATCGCGACCGAAGTGCTTTGTCGGGCTTGGAAGCCCTGAGAAATCGGAGATTTCTCTTAAGAGAAAGCCTGTGGCTTTCTCAGACCTACGCGGCGCGAAACCAGGAGGAAACTAGCCTATGCCCACCATCAGCCAGCTCGTGCGCAAGGGCAGGCGAAAGAAGGCCAAGAAGGCCAGGGCTCCGGCTCTGAAGTTCAGTTGGAACGCCATCAAGCGCAAGTCCAGTCGGGTCAGTGGGGCCCCGCAGCGGCGTGGCGTGGTCACCCGCGTCTGGGCGCAGACGCCCAAGAAGCCGAACTCGGCGCTGCGCAAAGTCTGCCGCGTGCGACTGTTCAACCGCCAGGAGGTCACGGCCTACATTCCGGGCGAGGGTCATAACGTGGCGCCTCATAGTATCGTGCTGGTGCGAGGCGGTCGCATCAAGGACCTCAACTCAGTCAAGTACCATGTCATCCGAGGCACCCTGGACGTCTCGGGGGTAGATGAGCGCAAGCAGGGACGCTCCAAGTACGGGGCCAAGAGAGCGTAAGGCAGAGGCTCGAAGCTGGACGCTGGAAACGACCAACGGCAAAGGGCTCCAGCCTCCAGCTTCCAGCATCCAGCCTCCGCCGTACGGAGGTGCATCTGATTGCCAAGAAGAGGGGCCGTAGCGAAGCGTCAAGTAGCGCCTGACGCGGTGTTCGGCAGCCAACTTGCCACCCGCTTCATCAACAAGCTGTTGCAGGGCGGCGTGAAGACCGCTGCGGACAAGATATTCTACGGCGCTATGCAGCACATTGCCGAGCAGACCAACGGGAATCCCCTCGAGGTCCTGCGCAGCGCCGTCCGCAACGCAATGCCGAGCCTGGAGGTCAGGCCCCGGCGCGTCGGCGGCTCCACCTATCAGGTGCCTATGGAGGTAGCTACCAGCCGCCAGATCACCCTGGCGGTCCGGTGGGTGGTAGATGCCGCCCGTGAGCGTCCCGAGCGGCAGATGTTCGAGCGGTTCGCCGCAGAGCTGATGGATGCGGCCAACCGCGATGGCGGAGCCGTGCGGCGCCGGGACGAGATGCACAGGATGGCGGAAGCTAACAAGGCGTACGCTCATTATCGCTGGTAACCAGCGACCAGCTATCAGCTAATAGCTGATAGCTAACGGAGAGCACCAAAGTGGCCGTTGCAGAGAAGCTGCGAGAAACCAGGAATATCGGCTTCGCCGCGCATATTGATGCGGGCAAGACCACGATCACCGAGCGCATCTTGTACTACACCGGCAAGGTGCATCGGATGGGCGAGGTTGATGACGGCGATGCCACGATGGACTGGATGCCGCAGGAGATGGAGCGGGGCATAACCATCACCTCGGCGGCCACTACCTGTCAGTGGATGGACCACCGGATCAACATCATTGACACTCCCGGGCACGTGGACTTCACCGTAGAGGTCGAGCGCTCCCTCAGGGTGCTGGACGGCGCAGTTGTCATCTTCTGCGCCGTGGGTGGGGTTCAGCCCCAATCAGAGACGGTCTGGCGCCAGGCGAGCAGATATGACATCCCTCGCCTGGCTTTCGTTAACAAGATGGACCGGGTGGGAGCGGACTTTCACGATGTGCTGCACCAGGTGCGCAAGCGGCTGGGCGGGGAGGCACTCGCGCTTCAGCTTCCCATAGGCGTTGAGGATAGCTTCCAGGGCATCATTGACCTGATCACCCAGAAGGCCTTCGTCTACACCGACGAGCTGGGCGCCGAGAGCGAAGAGGTCCCCGTTCCCGCCGACCGCGGCGAGATGGTCCGAGCTTTCAGAGAGCACCTGGTCGTAATGCTCGCCGACACAAACCCCGAGCTGGAAGAGAAGTACTTCGCCGGAGAAGAGCCCACGCTCGAAGAGATGCACGAGGCGGTGCGCCGGGCGACGCTCTCCTGCGAGCTGGTTCCGGTGCTGTGCGGCAGCGCGCTGCGCAACAAGGGTGTGCAGCCCCTGCTCGAGGCCATCGTCAGGTATCTGCCCTCGCCGCTGGACGTGTCGGCGGTCGTCGGCGAGCATCCCAAGTCCGGCAAGCGAGAGGAGCGGGCGCCGGACCCGGAGGCGCCCTTTGCCGCGCTGGGCTTCAAGGTCGCCAGTGACCCGTTCGTGGGGCAACTGACCTATATGCGGGTGTACTCCGGCAGCGCCAAGAAAGGCGACCGCGTGCTCAACGCCGACAACGGCAAGAAGGAGCGGCTGAGCAGGCTCCTGCGTATGCACGCCAACCGCCGCGAGGACATCGAGCAGGTCGGCCCCGGTGACATCGTCGCCGCCGTAGGGCTCGATCACACCACCACCGGCGACACTCTGTGCGCCGTCAACGCGCCGATCGTGCTGGAGCGTATGACCTTCCCTGAGCCGGTCATCTCGATGGTCGTTGAGCCCAAGTCGCAGGCTGATGAGGACCGGCTCGACGAGGCCCTGGCCCGCCTTCAGATGGAGGACCCCACCCTGCGGCTGACTACCGATCACGAGACCGGCCAGCAGATACTCTCGGGGATGGGCGAGCTGCACCTGGAGATCATAACAGATCGGCTGCTGCGCGAGTTCAACGTGGAGGCCAACACCGGCAAGCCGCGCGTGGCCTACCGGGAGACCATCACCGGGGCCGCTATCGCCGAGGACAAGTTCGTCAAGCAGACCGGCGGCCGGGGGCAATACGGTCACGTGGTGCTGCGCCTGGAGCCGGCCAGCACCCGCGAGAGACTCATCTACGAGGATCTGAGCAAGGGCGACGAGATCCCCCAGGAGTTCAAGAGGGCCGTGGAGCAGGGCATCGAGGAGGCAATGCAGGCCGGGACCCTGGCCGGCTATCCTGCCGTGGGCGTCAAGGCCACGATCCTGGGCGGGTCGTTCCACGATGTGGACTCGTCGGATGTCGCCTTCAAGGTCGCGGCGGGCAGGGCCTTCCACAAGGCCTTCGAGGCGGCCAGGCCGGTGCTGCTGGAGCCGCTGATGGCCGCCGAAGTCGTCACGCCGGACCAGTACTTCGGCGACGTCATCAACGACCTGACCACGCGGCGAGCCCAGATACAGCACACGGACATCACCTCTGGCGAGACGCGCGTCATCGAGCTACGTGTGCCGCTGGCCAATATGTTCGGCTACGCCACGGGTCTGCGGTCCCTGACCCAGGGCCGCGCCACCTACACAATGCACCCGGACCGGTATGAGCCGGTCCCGGCCCAAGAGCAACAGAAGCTGGTTGGATACGCGTAACGGCGGAGGCTGGATGCTGGAAGCTGGAGGCTGGAAACGGCAACGGCGAACGGCATTGGCAGGCCCGCCGTCGCCAAGGCTATGGCGGGTAGACTTGGAAGCCTGCCCCACCGTTTGGGGGCGAGAGGCGAGAAACAGCGTAGGGCAAGGCCGTAGGTCGGGCTTTCCAGCCCGACTCGTCAGTGAGACACCGCGAGGGCGCGACCGGAGGAGCCAGACAATGGCCAAGGCTAACAAGGTCAGAATCAAGTTGAAGGCCTTCGATCACGAGCTGCTCGACCGCTCGACGCAGAAGATCGTGGAGACGGTGGTGAGGACCGGAGCCAAGGTCTCCGGGCCCATCCCTCTGCCCACCGATAAGCACGTGCACTGCGTGGTCAAGCCGACGGCGCTGGGGCGCGCGACCCGCACCATGGAGCACTTCGAGATGCGCGTGCACAAGCGTCTGATTGACATCCTGGACTCGACGACGCGCACCGTGGACGCGCTGATGAAGCTGGACCTGCCGGGCGGGGTTGACGTGGCCATCAAGACCTACGCCCCCTGAGACGGCAGCGAACGACGGCGAACGGCAGCGAACGCCGGCGCACCTCTGTGGGCTTCGGCCCGCGCAGACGGGGAACAGACAGTTGGTGACAACTATGCCAGCAGGACTACTGGGCAAGAAAGTGGGAATGACGCGCATCTTCGACGATGCGGGCAACGCCTTGCCCGTCACCGTCGTGCGAGCCGGCCCGTGCGTGGTGGTGCAGCGCAAGACGGCCGAGACGGACGGTTACGAGGCGATCCAGCTCGGGTTTGAGGAGAAGAAGCGCAGCCGTGTCAACTCGCCTATGACCGGGCACTTCGCCAGCCGCAATGTCACCCCTCAGCAGCACCTGCGCGAGTTCAGAGTCGAGGCCGAGGAGGAGTACAACCCGGGCGATGTCCTGAACGTGACGCTCTTTGAAGAGGGGCAGATCGTGGATGTGACCGGGACCTCGAAGGGCAGGGGCTTCGCCGGGGGGATGAAGCGCCACGGTTTCCACGGCGGACCGGCCAGCCACGGCTCCTCGGTGCATCGGCAGCCGCAATCGGCGGGAGCCACCGACGCCCAGCGCGTCTTCAAAGGCAAGCGAAGCCCGGGACATATGGGCAATGCCCGGCGCACGGTGCGCGGTCTGAGGGTGGTGGGCGTGGACGAGGAGCGCAACGTGCTGCTCATCAAGGGAGCGGTCCCGGGCGCCCCGGGTGGCCTGTTGATGATTCGGTCCAGCAACAAGGCCGACCGACTTGTCCGCTGAGTTGTGCGCCGTAGCCTTGGCGAAGGCGGAAGGAGCGAGCAATAATGGCGCAGGTGGCCTTGTACGACAGACACGGCGAGAAGCTGGGCCAGGCGGAGATCAGCGATGAGCTGTTCGCGGCGCCGGTCAACCACGACCTGTTGCACCAGGCCGTGGTCGCCGTCGAGAAGGGTCGCTGCTATGACACAGCGCATACCCTGCGCCGTCGCGAGGTGAGCCTGACTAAGGGGAAGTGGTACCGGCAGAAGGGCACCGGCCGCGCCCGGCACGGCGCGCGTTCCGCGCCGATCTTTGTCGGCGGCGGCGTCGCGCACGGGCCGGGCAGAGACCGCACGCGCAAGCCCAGGCTCACCAGGCGTATGCGGCGCCAGGCGCTGGCCTCGGCGCTCTCGGCCAAGGTGCACGAGGGTGCGGTGATCGTGGTGGACGAGATGAGCGCCGACGAGATCTCCACCCGGCAGTTCAGGGAGATGCTCGAGCAGCTCGGCGCCCGGGGCCGAACGCTGATGCTGCTGGGCTCCGATGAAGCCCGGAATGAGAACGTCTACAAGAGCAGCCGGAACCTTCCCGACCTGATCGTTCGCGAGTCGCCGCACATCAACGCCCGCGACGTGATCTGGGCGAAGACCATCATCATCAGCGAGGCGGGCCTGGAGCCTCTGCACGAGGGGGTGGGCGCAGATGCTTAGCACCGATCGGCTCAACTACTACCGGGCCATCATCCAGCGGCCGGTGGTCACTGAGAAGAGCATGCGCGAGGCCGAGCGGCTGAACAAGTACACCTTTGAGGTCCATCCGGATGCCAACAAGGTGGAGATAGGTCGGGCCATCGAGGCGCTCTTCGATGTCACGGTCACGCGTGTCAATACCATGCGGGTGACGGGCAAGCAGCGGCGCCGCAGCTATCAGTACCGCACGGGCCGCACGGCTGAGCGCAAGAAGGCGATGGTCACCCTCGCCGAGGGCGACAGCATAGATGTCGTGGAGATGGGCGGGTAAGACCCAGGGCCGCAGCACGGGAGAGTATCGAAGATGCCGGTGAAAGACTACAAGCCAACCAGCCCGGGCCAGCGCGAGCACATCGGGCTCGACCGCTCTGAGCTGAGCCGCGGCGGCCCCGAGCGCAAGCTCACGCGAGGCAAGCGCAAGAGCGCCGCCGGGCGTAACGTGCGGGGCAAGATCACCGTCAGGCACCGAGGCGGTGGGCACAAGCGCCGCCTGCGCGAGGTGGACTTCAAGCGCAACAAGGACGGCGTTCCCGCCAGGGTAGCCACCATCGAGTACGACCCGAACCGCTCCGCGCATATCGCGCTGCTTAACTACGTGGACGGTGAGAAGCGTTACATCATCGCGCCGGAGGGCCTGGAGGTCGGGGCGCAGGTGGTGTCCGGTCCGGATGCGCCCGCGCGGGTGGGCAACTGCCTCCCGCTGGAGCGGATGCCGGTCGGCACGGTCGTGCACTGCGTGGAGCTGACGCCGGAGAGGGGCGCGCAGCTCGCGCGCAGTGCGGGGGCCGGCGCGCAGTATGCCGCGCGCGAGGGCCGCTACGCGCTCCTGCGCCTGCCCTCGGGCGAGATGCGGATGGTGGATATACGCTGCCGGGCGACCGTGGGCCGCGTCGGAAACGCTGATCACGCAAACATCTCTCTGGGGAAGGCCGGGCGGAAGAGGTGGAAGGGCATCAGGCCCACCACCCGAGGCTCGGCTATGAACCCGGTGGACCACCCGCATGGGGGCGGCGAGGGCAAGGCGCCCATCGGCAAGGACGCGCCGCGAACCCCGTGGGGCAAGAAGACGCTCGGCAAGCGCACGCGCAAGAAGCACCAGCCCTCCGATCAGTTCATCGTGCGCCGCAGATACGGACGCTAGGCACAGCTATCAGTTGGCGGGATAGAGAGGTCCGGCCATGGCAAGGTCAATGAAGAAGGGCCCTTTCGCCGATGAGCACCTGCTGCGCAAGGTGGAGCAGATGAACAAGTCCGGCGAGAAGCGCATCATCCGCACCTGGTCGCGGCGCTCAACCATCTTCCCTGAGATGGTGGGGCACACAATAGCCGTCCACGACGGGCGCAAGCATGTGCCGGTCTACATTACCGAGAACATGGTCGGGCACAAGCTGGGCGAGTTTGCGCCGACGCGGACCTACCGCGGAATGCGGCCACGTGCCGGTGAGCGAGTGACACGACTTGCGGAGGCCCGTGAGGAGGCCGCCCCGCGCCCGGCCGGCGCACGTGTGGGCGAGATCACCGCCGATGATGTGCCCGCCGCGACGCCGAGCCCAACGGAGCAATGATGACGCCACCTTGTTCGCCGAAGCCTTGGCGAAGGCGGAAGGCGTCGCTGGAGAGATAGCGCCATGCAAGTGAGGGCCGCAGTCAAGTTCCTACGCCGGGGACCGCGCAAGGTGCGACGGTACACCGAACTGATCGTGGGCAAGGAGATCGCCGATGCGCGCGCGATCCTGGCGGTGCAGAACAGCCCCGCCGCGCGCGAGCTGGCGAAGGTGCTCAACTCGGCGGTGGCAAACGCTGAGAACAACCACGATCTGGACGCCGATGACCTGTGGGTGGAGAAGGCCTACGTGGACGAGGGTCTGATCCTGCCCCGGATGCGGCCGCGCGCCCGCGGTCGCGCAGACCGCATCAAGAAGCGCACCTGCCACGTCACCGTGGTGCTTACCGACGGCGAAGACGGAGAGCCTGAATAGCTCGTCGAAGGCGGGCCCCCGGCCGCTGGCGGGCTGGAAGCCCGCCCCACGGGCCGGACAGAGACCAGGGAGTTGACAATGGGACAGAAAGTCAATCCTTACGGAGTGCGCCTGGGGATCATCCGAGAGTCACGCAGCAAGTGGTTCGCCCAGGGCAAGCAGTTCCGCGATCAGTTGACCGAGGACCTGCAAGCTCGCAAGCTGATACACGAGCGGCATCATCATGCTGCGATCTCGGATATCACCATCGAGCGCGCTGCCGGCACCACCACCATCACCATCGAGAGCGCTAAGCCGGGCATCATCATCGGGCGGGGCGGGGGAGACGTTGACCGCTTGCGCCGCGAGCTGGATGGGATGATGTCGGGCAAGGTGCGCGTGAACGTTGAGGAGACCAAGACGCCGGAGGTGAACGCGCAGCTAGTCGCCGAGGAGATCGCGGGGCAGATTGAGCGCCGCGCCTCCATCAGGCGCGCGATGACCCAGGCGATAGAGCGCACCATGCGCGCGGGGGCGGTGGGCGTGCGCGTCGCTGTGAGCGGGCGGCTGATGGGTGCGGAGATCGCCCGGACCGAGCGCGTCGGGCCCGTGGGCCGGGTGCCGCTGCACACGCTCCGGGCCGACGTCGAGCTTGGCATTTCTGAGGCATTCACCACCTACGGTCACATCGGAGTGAAGGTCTGGGTCTGCAAGGGCGAGATCCTGCCGCCGCGCAAGGAGGAGGCGCGGCCACCGGCTCCGGCCGCCGTTGAGCCAGCCGTCGAGGCCGAGGTTGAGCCCGAGGCTGTCGTCGAGGCCGAGGTTGAGCCCGAGGCTGTCGTCGAGGCTGAGGTTGAGCCCGAGGCTGTCGTCGAGGCTGAGGTTGAGCCGGAGGCTGCCGTCGAGGCTGAGGTTGAGCCGGAGGCTGCCGTCGAGGCCGAGGTTGAGCCCGAGGCTGTCGTCGAGGCTGAGGTTGAGCCGGAGGCTGCCGTCGAGGCCGAGGCGCCCGAGATCGCAGAGGCCGTGGAGGCCGATGCCGTCTCCGTGGAGCCGGAGGCCGTCGCGGTCGAGCCCGACCTGGCAGATGTCGAGATGGTGGTGCAGCAGTTGTCCGTGGACGAGGCGGAGGAAGTGCCTCCCGAGGTCCCGGAGCCGGTGGCGGCGACCGCCGACGAGGAGCCTGTCGTTGAGGAGGAGCCGGCCGAGGAGCTGGCCGACGCCGAGCGCCCCGCCACCGCAGGCGGGCTGGAAGCCCGCCCTACGCGGGCGGAGGAAGTAGCCGAGAGCGAGCAAGCAGCCGAGGAGGATACCGGCGATGTTGATGCCGAGGAAGCAGAAATATCGTAAGCACCACCGGGGGCGGATGAAGGGAAAGGCCTACCGAGGCTGCAACGTGGACTTCGGCGACTACGGTTTGCAGGCGCTGGAGCCCGCCTGGCTGACCGGTCGGCAGATCGAGGCGGCGCGCGTGGCGATGACCCGGCACGCCCAGCGTGGCGGCAAGGTCTGGATCAGGGTCTTCCCCGACAAGCCGGTCACCGAGCGTCCCGCCGAGACCGGGATGGGCAAGGGCAAGGGCGCGCCCGCGTACTACATCGCGGTGGTCAAGCCGGGCAGGGTACTCTTCGAGATGGCGGGCGTGGATTACGAGCTGGCACGCGAGGCGATGCGCCTGGCCTCTCACAAGCTGCCGATCAAGACCCGCTTTGTCACGCGGGAGGGGATCGAAGATGCCCGATGACAGCAAGAGCACCAGGGACTTGCTGGATCAGCTCCGCGACGCCACCGATGAGGAGCTGGCGGAGCGAGCGCTGCACATCCGCGAGAGCCTGCTCAACCTCCGCTTTCGGCAGGCATCGGGTCAGATTGACGATCCCAAGCGTGTGCGCAAGTACCGCAAAGCGATCGCGCGCATAAACACCATCAGGCGCGCCCGTCGCCTCGGCATCGAGTGAGCGGCGAGCGACTCTGAGGCATCCGGCAAGTGAGGCAAGAGAGATGAGCGCACGGGCCAGGGGCAAACGGGCTACCCGCGAGGGCATCGTCGTCAGCGACAAGATGGACAAGACCATCGTGGTTGGCGTGGAGCGGACGACCAGCCATCCTATCTACGGCAAGGTGCTGCGCCGCACCAGCAAGTTCAAGGTGCACGACGAGAGCAACGAGTGCAAGGTGGGCGACCGCGTGGTCATCACTGAGTGTCGGCCACTGAGCAAGGAGAAGTCCTGGCGCCTGGTCGAGGTGCTGGCGCGCGGCGACTAGACCCGACGGCACCGGTCCCGCCCTGGCGGAACCAAGGCGGGCTCTCGACCCGGGAGGAAGCTAAGTGAGCAACTGGCAGCCGCAAGAGTTGCGCAACATTGCTCTGGTCGGACACCGAGGCGTGGGCAAGACCTCGCTCAATGAGGCCCTGCTTCACGCCGCGGGCGCTACCGAGCAGCTTGGCAGCGTTGACAAAGGCACCAGCATCGCCGACTGCGAGCCGGAAGAGCAGGAACGCAACATATCCGTGACCGCCGCGCTCTCGCACTGCGAGCACGACGGCGTGAAGGTCAACCTGCTCGACACCCCGGGCTACGCCGAGTTCTTTGTCGAGGGCCTCTACTGCCTCTGGGTGGTCGAGAACGCTCTGCTGGTGTTGGATGCCGCCTCGGGGGTCGAGGTCCACACGATTAAGATGTACGATGCGGCCCGGGCCGCGGGCGTTCCCGTCATAGGCGTCGTCAACAAGATGGACGGTGAGCAGGCGGACTTCGCGTCTGTCATCGAGGCTATGAACGAGGACCTCGCCGATTGCGAGGCTGTTGCGGCGCAGTTGCCCATCGGCAGCGGCGCCGGCTTTGAGGGCGTCGTGGACCTGCTCTCGGAGAAGGCGGTGGTCGGCACCGGGGCTGGCGCCAAGCTGGCGGACGTCCCCGCCGAGATGGACGATGACGTGACGTATGCCCGCGAGGCGCTCATGGATGCGGTGGCCGCCACTGACGATGATCTGACCGAGAAATATCTGGAGGAGGGAGCCCTCAGCCAGGAGGAGCTGGCGACGGGGCTGAAGGCGGCGGTGGCCTCGGGGTCGCTGGTTCCGGTGCTGTGCACCTGCGCTACCGGCGAGATCGGCGTCAAGGCGCTGCTGGAGTTCATAACGCACGTGGCGCTCTCGCCGGCCGATTCCCTGGCAAAGCCACGGACCGGGCATGCGCCCGACTCGGAAGAGGAGGTCGTGCTCGAGGCTGACGCTTCGGCTGTCACGACGCTCGTGGTCTTCAAGACGCTGAGCGACCCGTATGTCGGCAAGTTCAGTCTTGTGCGGGTGATGGCGGGGACGGCCAGGGCCGATCAGGACGTGGTGAATGTGCGGACCGGAGACCGGGAGCGGCTCAGCGGCCTGGCGATCAATCAGGGCAGGGAGACCGAGGGCGTGGCTGAGCTGGTGGCGGGCGACCTGGGCTCGGCTATGCGCCTGGAGCACACCGTCACGAGCGACACCCTCACCGCGCAGGGCGCTGCCGTGGTGGTGGACCCGCCGGAGGTCCCCGCCTCGATGTATGCGGCGGCGGCCAGGGCAGCGTCCCGCAGTGACGCGGACAAGCTCTCTGACGCCCTGGCCAAGATCGCCGCCGAGGACATGGCCTTCAGTTACCAGCGGGACAACGAGACCGGCGAGCTGTTGGTCAAGGGCATGGGCCCGCTGCACCTGGACGTGGTGCTCGCGCGCCTGCGCCGGCAGTTCGAGGTGGCCGTGGACCTGAGCGAGCCGCGTATACCCTACCGCGAGACGGTGCGCGGCAGCGTGCGCGTCCAGGGCCGTCACAAGAAGCAGACCGGCGGGCGGGGGCAGTTCGGCGATGTCTGGATCCGGGTGGAGCCGATGCCGCGCGGGGCTGGCTACGAGTTCGCGAACGAGATCCGAGGGGGATCCGTGCCGACCAACTTCATCGCGGCGGTGGAGAAGGGGATCGTGGATGCGATGGCGGTCGGCCGGCTGGCCAGCTACCCGGTGGTGGACATCCGAGTCACGCTGGACGACGGCAGTTCGCATCCGGTGGACTCGTCGGACATCGCCTTCCGCACCGCGGGCAGCATAGCGCTGCGCGCCGCCCTGGAGCAGGCTCTTCCGGTGTTGATCGAGCCTATTATGGACGTCAGCGTGACCACGCCCGAAGACCTGATGGGTGACCTGATGAGCGATCTCAACAGCAGGCGCGGACGAATACAGGGCACCGAGCAGGCTGGCTCGCTTCAGGTCATCAAGGCCCAGGTGCCGCAGGCCGAGCTGGGGCGCTACGCCGCCGACCTGCGCTCCCTGTCACAGGGGCGCGCCAGCTTCGAGCTGGAATTCGCGCACTACGAGGAGCTTCCCGGGCACCTGGCCGAGAAGGTCATCGCCGAGGCCCGGGCGGCAAAGGAAGCTGACCAGGAGTAGTCGGCCCACACTGCGGTCATTGTCGTCGTGCGCCGTTCCCTATTGCCCTTTGCCCGCCGTGTGGAGAGGGAAGCACCATGATACAGACCACCACGAGATTGAAGGTAGCCGACAACTCCGGGGTGCGCGAGGTCTTCTGCATCCGCGTGATGGGAAGAGGTGGCTCCAGGTACGCCAGCCTGGGCGACGAGATCGTCGCCTCGACCAAGGTGGTCACGCCGCAGAGCGCGATACTGAAGGGCGAGATAGTGCGCGCCGTCGTCGTCCGCTGCCGCGACAGCATCGCTCGACCTGATGGCACGCACGTCCGCTTCGATGACAACGCCGTGGTGCTGGTGGACGAGAACCGCAACCCGCGCTGCACTCGAGTCTTCGGGCCGGTCGCCAGGGAGCTTCGAGACAACGAGTATATGCGCATCGTCTCCCTGGCGCCGGAGGTCATCTGACACGGCAGAGGCTGGAGACGAGAAGCTGGAAGCCGGAAAACGACAACGGCAAACGGCGGAGGCAGGAAGCTGGAGGCTGGAAGCTGGAAACGACCAGGGGCAAACCGCTGGACCCTCCGGCCTCCAGCATGGCGCCTTTGCCGTGCGGCAGAGGCTGGCAATGATCCCGCTAGGCCGCAGCAACCGGCTCCAGCTTCCGCACTACGGGAGGCGCTGATATGCGAGGCCAGGACAGAACAGTGACAAAGATGAGAATCAAGAACGGTGACATGGTGCAGATAATGTCCGGCAAGGACCGCTCGAGTAAGGCGCGCCAGCGCCGGGGCAAGGTGATCAAGGTTGACCCGCGCCGGCGTCGCGTCACCGTGGACGGCATCAACATCGTCAAGAAGGCGGTCCGTCAGACCCAGCAGGTGCGGCAGGGCGGGATCGTGGAGACGCCCGCCGCCCTCGCCGTCTCCAACGTGATGGTGGTCTGCCCGAGCTGTGATGAGCCCACGAGGATCGCCGTGCGGGTGCGCGAGGACGGAGATAAGGTGCGCGTGTGCAAGAAGTGCGGAGCCGACATTGACGAGTGACCCCGCCTGGACGGGACGCAGGTGGATGGGTGGGAGAGAGATGGCCGAGACAATCACCAGGACGAAGCCGCGGCTGAAGACCCTCTATGAGGAGGAGTTGATCCCCGCCCTTATGGAGAGGTTCGGGTACAGCAACTCCTGGCAGGCGCCGCGGCTGCGCAAGGTGTCCGTGAATATGAGCGTGGCCGAGGCCGGCAATGACATAGACACTCTCGATGCCGCGGTGCGCGAACTCAGCCTTATCACCGGGCAGTTGCCGGCGATCACGCGCGCCCGACGCTCCATCGCCACCTTCGGCATCCGTGAGGCACAGCCCATCGGCTGTCGCGTCACGCTGCGCGGTGACCGGATGTATGAGTTCGTGGACCGCCTCTTCAACATCGCTCTGGCGCGCATCCGCGACTTCCGCGGACTGTCTCCCGACAGCTTCGACGGGCGCGGTAACTACACCATCGGCATAGACGACGAGCTGATCTTCCCGGAACTCAACTACGATGACGTCAGCAAGGTGCGGGGGATGGACATCACCATCGTCACCACCGCTGATACTGACGAGGAAGCGGCGGAGCTGCTGACGGCCATGGGGATCCCGCTGGCGGGGCGGTAGGGCTGCGTTCCGTAGGTGCGTGCCGTGGCAGGCGGGAGCCCGCCACGGTGAAGAAGAAGGACGCGACGGGCAGGAGGAGTTCAATGGCAAAAACGGCCTGGAAGCACGATGCGGCTCGCAAGCACAAGTTCCGCACGCGGGACTACAACCGGTGCGCCCTGTGCGGGCGACGCCGCGGCTATATGCGCAAGTTCGGGCTGTGCCGAATATGCTTTCGTGAGAACGCTCTGGACGGCAACATCCCCGGGATAACCAAGTCGAGCTGGTGACTTTGTAAGAGCTGTCAGCTATCAGCTGATAGCTGATAGCTGACTGGCAGCCGTAGGAGGAGACCAATGGCCGCCTTGACCGATCCCATAGCAGATATGCTCACTCGCATCCGAAATGCCGCAGTGGCGCGGCACCTGGATGTGGACGTGCCCGTCTCCAAGCTCCACCTGGAGATCGCGAAGATTCTGCACCGCGAGGGCTACGTCCGTGGCTATCAGCTCATCAACAGAGGCAGGACCATGCGCATCAGGTTGTGCTATGACGCCAAGCGCGAGCCTGTGATTCGTGGGCTCAAGCGCGTCAGCAAGCCGGGCCGACGTGTGTACGCGGGCAAGGACAAGCTGCCGCGAGTGCTCCAGGGCCTCGGCGTAGCTATTATCAGCACCAGTCAGGGCGTGATGACCGATGGCGACGCTCGCAGGCGTGGCATCGGCGGCGAAGTCATCGGACAGGTCTGGTAGGGCCAGCTACCAGCTAATAGCTAATAGCTAATAGCTGACGACAGGGAGAGAGTGAAGATGTCCAGAGTCGGGACTATGCCGATCGCGATCCCCACCGGGGTCACGGTTGAGGTAGGGGAGAGAAACGAGGTCAAGGTCACCGGTCCCAACGGTGAGCTGAGCCGCCGGCTGCATCGCGCGATGAGCATCGAGGTCGGCGACGAGGAGGTCAGGGTGATGCGGCCCAGCGATGCCACAGAGCACAGGGCCCTGCACGGCCTGACCCGCTCTCTGCTGGCGAACATGGTGATCGGTGTAACCGACGGCTTTGAGAAGAGGCTGGAGATTCACGGCGTTGGGTACCGTGCCGAGATGCAGGGACGTAGTCTGATGCTGCGCCTGGGTTACTCGCATCTGGTGAGCTACGAGCCGACCGAGGGCGTGGAGCTGGCGGAGGAGGGCGGCACCCTCATCATCGTGCGTGGCGCGGACAAGCAGGCGGTCGGCCAGGTGGCCGCCGAGATACGCGCCCTGCGCCCGGTCGAGCCCTACAAGGGCAAGGGCATCCGCTACCAGGGCGAAGAGGTCCGCCTGAAGCCGGGCAAGGCGGCCAAGGTGGGCGCGGACCTGGGCGTCTGATGCAGTCAAAGGTCTGCCCGGGCAGCGACGGCGGTTCCGCCCGGGCGGGACGAGGTGTAGCAAGTGAAGACAGAGGTCAATCGCAGGGCTATGAGAAGGCGGCGCCAGATGCGGGCGCGCCGGGATATCGTTGGCACGCCCGAGCGGCCCAGGCTGTGCGTGTCCGCCAGCCTCAAGCATACCTACGCGCAGATCATTGATGACTACGCCCAGCATACACTGGTTGCCGCCGGCACTACGGAAAGCGAGATCGCCAGCCAGTGCAACGGCAGCACCGGCAATATCGCCGCCGCCCAGGTGGTCGGCAGAGCGATCGGCGAGCGCGCCCGCGCTCAGGGCATCCAGCAGGTGGTCTTCGATCGCGCCGGTCGGAAGTACCACGGACGCGTCAAGGCTCTGGCGGAGGGCGCAAGGGAGGCAGGGCTGGAGTTCTGAGCCCGACACCAGCGATGGCGAGGAAGCAGATGATAAAGGTAACGCTGCGCCGCAGCGCTATCGGTCGCAAGCCCAAGCACGTGAAGACCCTCCGCGCGCTCGGTCTCAGGCGCATCGGCCAGAGCAAGGTGCTGCCTGATAATGAGAGCGTGCGCGGCATGATCCGCAACGTGGACTTCCTCGTCGAGAGCGAAGAGGTCCAGGCGGCAAGCGCAACCAGCGAGGAGTAAGAGCGATGGACCTGTGCCATCTTCATCCGAATCCGAGGGCAAAGCGCAAGCGCAAGCGAGTGGGCCGCGGCATCTCCGCGGGCCAGGGCAAGACCGCTGGGCGCGGTGAGAAGGGTCAGAAGCACCGCTACAGCATCGCCCCTGGCTTTGAAGGCGGTCAGACGCCTATGCACCGGCGCGCGCCGATGCTGCGCGGCAAGTCCAAGGGCGCTCACAACATCGGCATCTTTCGCACCGAGCAGGCCGTGGTGAACGTGGGCAGCCTCAACGACAGGTTCGAGGCGGGCGAGGATGTCGGCCCCGAGCGTCTGCTCGCCGAGGGCCTCATCAGTAAGCTGCTGGACGGCGTCAAGATTCTCGGTGAGGGCGAGATTGAGAGGCCGCTGCACGTGAGGGCTCACGCCTTCAGCGCCACGGCCCGGGAGAAGATTGAGGCTGCCGACGGCATCGCCGAGGTGATCGAGGGATGAGAGAGCGTCTCGCGGCGCTGGGACAGGCGATGCGGGTGCCCGACATCCGCAAGCGGATTCTGTTCCTGATGGCGATGTTCGGCGTCTATGTCGCCTGTGCCCACGTCCCGCTGCCGGGCATTGACAAGAGCAAGCTCGAGACGCTGTTCCGCGGCGTGGGCGGGCTGGGCGAGCTGCTGGACGCCTTCGCCGGCGGCGCGCTCAAGCGCTTCTCGGTGCTGGCTCTGGGCATTATGCCCTACATCAGCGCCTCCATCATCTTGCAGCTTCTCACGATGGCCATCCCCGCCCTGGAAGAGTTGCAGAGAGAGGGCGAGTACGGTCGCAAGAAGATCAACGCCTGGACCAAGTACCTGACCATGGGCGTGGCCGCCCTGCAAGCGGCAGGTATGATCACATATTTCCGCAGGGGCCAGGCCTTCGTGGGCGGCCCCTGGCTTATGATGTACGTGATTCTGATGATGGTGTCGGGCACCGCGTTCCTGATGTGGCTGTCGGACCTGATGACCGAGCGCGGCATCGGCCAGGGCGTGTCGCTGATCATCTTCGCCGGCATCATCACTCGACTGCCCCAGGACCTCGCGCAGACCATCATAATGTGGCGCAACGGCCAGATAGGCGTGGCCAACATCGCCTTCCTGGCGGCGATTATGTTCGGCACCATCTACGGCATCGTCAAGGTGCAGCAGGCGCAGCGCAAGATCCCGGTGCAGTACGCCAAGCGCGTCAAGGGCCATCGTATGTACGGGGGGCAGAGCAGCTACTTGCCCCTGCGCGTCAACCAGGCGGGCGTAATGCCCATCATCTTCGCCATCTCGGTGGCGCTGTTCCCGGGCCAGATAGCACAGTTCGTCAACGCCCCCTCCACCATCGCGAAGATCGCGGGGCTGCTGCACGTGAGCGAACAGGCGGTGAGCAAGGCGATGTTCTCCCTGGTGCAGTTCACCACGCCGGGGCAGAACCACTTCGCCTCGTTCCTTTACTTCTTGCTGGTGATCGTGTTCACCTACTTCTACACTGCGGTCACCTTCAACCCGGAGCAGATCGCCGAGAACCTGCAAAAGAACGGTGGCGCCATCCCGGGCATCCGTCCCGGGGCGAGCACCCGCGACTATCTTGACAGGATACTCTACCGCATCACTCTTGCCGGCGCCCTGTTCCTGGGCATCGTGGCGGTCATGCAGTACTACGTGGGCGACATAACCGGGGTAACGACCTTCACTCTGGTAGGTGGCACCTCGCTGCTGATTGTGGTCGGCGTGGCCCTGGACACGATGCAGCAGATAGAGGCGCAGTTGCTGATGCGGCACTACAAGGGCTTCCTGGCGTAGGGGAATCTGCGGGACAGATGACGGGCTCATCGGAGTACAACATAGTGATGTTGGGGCCGCCCGGCGCGGGCAAGGGCACCCAGGCGGTGCGCCTGAGCGAGCAACTGGGTGTGCCGCACATATCCACCGGGGACATCCTGCGCGAGGCCGTGGCGCAGGACACCGAGCTTGGGCGCCAGGCTAAGGGTTACATGGACGCGGGCGAGCTGGTGCCTGACGAGCTGGTCATCGCCATCGCGCGCGAGCGCCTGGACCGGGAGGACTGCGCGGCCGGCTTCGTTCTGGACGGCTTCCCGCGCACCGTCCCGCAGGCGGAGGCGCTGGATGAGGCTATGCGCGCTCTGGGGCGGGAGCCGCTGAGAGTCCTGAACCTGGAGGTGGGAGAGCAGGAGATGCTCCGGCGCTTGTCAGGGCGGCGGATGTGCCGGGGCTGTGATGGCATCTTTCACGTGGATCAGGAGGGTGTCGAGGCAGACAGTCCCTGCCCGGAGTGCGGCGGACAGCTCTATCAGCGCACCGACGACCAGCCGGAGGCGGTTCGCGAGCGGCTGGCCGTCTACCAGCGGCAGACCGAGCCGCTCATACAGTACTATTCGGACCGCGGCCTTCTGACCAACATATCAGGCGAGGGCGCTCTTGGCGAGATCCAGGAGCGCGTCCGGAGCGCGGCCCAGAACTAGTTCGAAGCTAACCGCGGGAGACTTGCACGATGAACGGGCCGCGCATCGGCGGGCATAAAGTCACGCGCAAGAGCCAGGCCGAACTTGAGACCATGCGCCACGCGGGGCGCATTCACGCCCGCGTGATGCGCCGCCTGCGCGAGGTGATTGAGCCTGGGGTCAGCACGCTGCACCTGGACACGGTCGCCGAGGAGATGATCCGCGACGCGGGAGCCGAGCCCTCCTTCAAGGGCTATCGCGGCTACCCGGCGACAATCTGCGCCGAACTCAATGACATCGTCGTCCACGGCATACCGAGCGACGACGAGCTGCTGCGGCAGGGGGACATCCTGGGTATAGACCTGGGGGTCTGCTGGGAGGGCTATCACTCCGACGGCGCGTTCACCGTCGGCATCGGGGAGATTGACGACGAGCTGCGCCGCCTGATGGCGGTCACCGAGCAGTCCCTGGAACTCGGCCTGGCGCAGGTGAAGGCCGGCGCGACGATACGCGACATCGCTGGCGCGGTGCAGGCGTATGTAGAGGCAGCCGGCTTCAGCGTGGTGCGAGCGCTGGTGGGGCACGGCATAGGCCGCTCGCCTCACGAGCCGCCGCAAGTGCCGAACTTCATCGAGGACGACAACTCCAGGGTCTATGAGTTGACCCTGGAGCCGGGGATGGTCCTGGCCATCGAGCCGATGGTCAACGCGGGCGGGCCGGAGGTCGTCACCGGCGACGACGGCTGGACCGTGCGCACCGCGGACGGAAGCATCTCGGCGCACTATGAGCATACCGTTGCCGTCACCGAGGACGGCATGTGGATACTTACCGCCCCGTGAGGGCCCTGTTGTCGCAGGGCGGCGGGACCACGTGCAGGAACGACGGCCAGGCGCGCCAGAACAAGCAAGGACGGAGCAGTCTATGGCCAGGAAGCAACAGGCTCAGAGCCAGCAGCCGAAGATGCTCCGCGTGCTCGCGACCGTGATCGAGAAGCTCCCGGACGCCGTGTTCAAGGTGGAGCTTGAGAACGGTCACAAGCTACTGGCCCACGTCTGCGGGAAGATACGAATGAGGTACATTCGCATAATGCCCGGAGACCGGGTCACGGTTGAGATCTCGCCGTACGACCTCACCCGCGGCCGCATCGTCTGGCTGCACAAGTAAGAGCTATCAGCTCTTAGCTATTAGCTATCAGCTATTGGCTGTTGGGAAGTGATGGAGATGAAAGTCAAGGCATCCGTGAAGAAGCGTTGCGATGGGTGCAAGATCATCAGGCGCCGCGGCGTGGTGCGTGTGATCTGTTCCAAGCATCCCAGGCACAAGCAACGCCAGGGCTAGTCCAGTTGCGAGTGGCGAGTAGCGAGTA
>Ga0114922_10000991_pt1 | contig 27146 bp, 25 predicted proteins | sample AartaG_FD_100975 | JGI IMG/M metagenome (GOLD analysis project Ga0114922, IMG submission 100975) | Deep subsurface microbial communities from Aarhus Bay to uncover new lineages of life (NeLLi) - Aarhus_00045 metaG | ecosystem: Environmental > Aquatic > Marine > Oceanic > Sediment | place... | reverse complement strand
GATGCGCGCCAGGGACGAGCGGGGCCATTTCGCCTCGATTCCATCTCTTACCTATTATACGAGGGGCAGGCTGCCCCGCCGAATGGCGGATAGGGCTGAAGGCCCGTGGCATTGCCTGCCCTCTGGGTCTTTCCGCATTTGACATAGACTGAGAGGACGCTAAACACATACTACGCTCGGCGGGCCACTGCCGCGACCATCTGTGCATGGCGCGCGACATCATGCAACGACGAGGAAGACGTTGTTCTTTACCAGGTCGGCCTTCTCGGCAGATCAACACTTTGCGGCGGCCCTGTGGTCCGTGATTCATTGAGAATTGATTTCGGCGAGTTTGTCGCGGGCGGCTTGGTATCGGAAGTCGTCGGGTGGAACAAGCTCGTAATGCTCGCGGGCGGCCTCGGGCATGCCCGTGAGGATGTGGCACAAGGCAAGCCCAAAGTGCACGGTATATTCCTCAGGATGCCTCCGCACGAGGGTTTCCAGCTCTTCGACAGCGCGCTCCACATAGTCCATTTGCAGGTAGTTCCACGCCTTGCGAAGGGCGATGGCGGTGGGTGCGTCGTTGGGCGTCCACAGCTTGCGGGCCTCAACGGCCATGATTCGGTGGTTTACCAACGTAGGCTCGTCCTCTTCTTCCTCCTGCACGCGCCGGTAGTGTTCGAGGGCCTCGTTGGGGCGGCCGTTGATCTCGGCGCACACGCCCATGTAAAAGTGGACGGGCCTGTAGGCCGGATGCAGAGCGGTTCCCTCGGCGAACGCCTCGACCGCGCCGTCCACGTCGCCATCGGCGAGCAGCCCCACGCCGAGCTCAAAACAACTGAGCGCTCTGAACCGCGGCCCGTCGAGCAGCCTGCCGCGCTCAAGCTCGAGCAGCCGTGTCCGCGCGGCGAAATCCACGCGCGGGTCGTCGGCGATGCTCTCGTAAATCTCGCGGGCTTCTTGCGCGTCGCCGCTGAGTTCGTGGCACAGGCCCAGGTGGAACCACGCGATCACGTCCGACTTGTCGCGCTTCAACGCGCGCTCGAAGATCTCAGCGGCTTCATCCGCTCGGCCTTCATTCATCAGGCGTATTGTCTGGTACATCTCTGTGCGGCGATGCCGTCGACACATCACCGTATAGATCAACACGCCCAGAAAGCTGGCCACGATCAGGGGTATCCAGGGGATATCCACGGGTTCACCACCACTTTCACCGCACTTCTTTTATCGTCGGCGTAGGCTCTGGCCCACCGCAAGATCCGCCGCGGATCCGACCGCGCGAATTGTATCAGAAACGGCACGGGAACAGAAAGGAGATTTCGGGCTGGGACATCGCGCGGGTGCGACAACGGAATATGGTTCTTGGTTGGTGCGCGATACCTCAATTCGTCCTCGTCCTCGTCGTCGAATTGTTCTGTCGCCCCCTGCGGGGGCTCTGCGGTTTTGGGCGATCGTTTTCCACGGGCTCACGCCCGTGGCTACAGACTATCGCCCTTTGGGCTAAGAAAAAGTCAAACACGGAAAACGCCAAGAACGGGCATTTCGAGCACGAGAAACATTGCGGCAATGTTCAATGACCAATGTCCAATGATCAATGACAAGATTAAGAGTCCAAGGCATAACTTTATCCTTCATCCTTGTCTTCTCTGCGTCCTTTGCGCCTTTGCGGTGATCTTCTTCCGCCTTCCGCCTTCTCTTCAGTTGCCGTCGATTCACGGAAACCATAAATACTGTGTCGTACCCCGTCGCGCGACGGGCGGTTCTGCCGACAAAGCGAAGGCCTGAGCCAAGATTTCTTATCACACACGATGCCGTCGATCGGCCCGAGTTATTGTTGACCTATGCTGCCCGGATCAATACAATTATACGGCAAGAAGACGAAGTCGTGTTTGAAACAAAGAGCAGAAAAAGAGGTCCAGATGGATATGTACAATAATTCACATCCCAAGCGCAGCGGGGTCGTCCGCGATTTCGCGGAGGAAGAACCGTGGCGCGTCTTCAGGATTATGTCCGAGTTAGTAGAGGGCTTCGATGTCCTGAGCCAGGTGCGCCCGGCCGTGACTGTGTTTGGCGGGGCCCGGACCAGTGCCGATCACCGCCACTACCAGATGGGCGTTGAACTGGCCAAGGGGCTCGCCCACGACGGCTTTTCGATCATAACGGGTGGCGGGCCGGGTATCATGGAAGCCGTCAATAAAGGCGCCCGAGAAGGCGGAGGCCGATCTGTCGGGCTCAACATCGAATTGCCTTTCGAGCAAGAGGCCAACGAATATCTCGACGTCCACATCGAATTCCGCTATTTTTTCTGCCGCAAGATGATGTTTCTCAAATACTCGTGCGGCGTGGTGGTGTTGCCGGGCGGCTTCGGCACGATGGACGAACTCTTCGAGTCGCTCACGCTGATCCAAACGAGCAAATATCCGCGCTTCCCGGTAGTGATGATGGGCGCCGACTACTGGCAGGGCCTGATAGAATGGCTCAAAGACTCAATGCTGCGCGAGGGCAACATCCTCCCCGGCGACATGGATACTTTCAAAGTTACTGACGACCCCGATGAAGTGAGAAAGATCATAAGGGCACACTGCGATGGACTTCTCGCCGTAGGGGAGCACCATGGCTCACCTCCCACAGGGCTCGTTGGCGAGTAAGTCGCTCAATACACCCCCGCCCGGCAGTGGGCGGCGCCCACGCCCTGCACAAGGAGGCGCACATGTACGCGCAAAGAAAATGGATTCTGGCCGCGGCGGCTTCTGCCGTCCTGATGCTCAACACCGGCTGCTTCCATAGCTACACGAGAGGACGACCGGTCGATGAAATGGTCCTTAAGGAGTTGGTGGTCGGCGAGGCAAACAAACAGCAGGTCGAAAACAAACTGGGCCTGCCCGACGACATAATCCCGCTGGAAAACGGCATGATTTACCGCTACGAATATAGCAAGGCCAATACGTTCATCCTCTTGATCATCGGCCACACGAGTAAGGAAGAAGACAAGGTCTATATGATATTCAACGACCGGGGTGTGTTGGCCGACAAGAAGGTCCAGTCCCTTACCAAGGACCTCGGCTGGCGTCTGTGGCCCTTCGGCAGATGACCGGCAGCGATCGGGCCGGCGTTGCGGACGCCGAACTTTTTTCAAAAAAATGCCAACAAAACTTGACCTCAAGAGGTTTTTGGTGTATAATTCTCTTGGAGTACCCAAGTTCGAAGCAAGGGCGTGAAGGAGAACAAGGAATGGTCACCAGGTCCATCTTCGTAATGGCGCTTCTAATCGGTGTGGCGTCGCTGTGTGCGGCCCAGTCGTCGAGCGCAAACTACACGCTCAACAACTCCGTGATTGCATCGGCAGGAAACGTCAGCGCCTCGGCCAACTATTCTCTTGGCTCAACCCTCGGCCAGCCGTCGGCTATCGGTGTGAGCACTTCTGCTTCGAATCGCCTTGAGGCGGGATTCTGGTATCAGAGGGTTCCCCCGCTTGGTGATGTGACAGGCGACTGCGTAGTGAATGTCCTCGACATGATCAATATCCGGAATCATCTGTACGACGATGTCAGCAGCGGCGACAACTGGCGCTACGACCTAACCGGCGACGGGAAGATCAACATTCTCGATATGCTCGTCGTGCGGAATCACGTGAGAGAGATGTGCACGGACTGAGGCGGGAGTCTGAGGCCGGGGAGCCCGGGGGCCGAAGTCCCCCGATGGTCCAAGATATGAAAAGAGGTATCCGAGGAGGGCACGAATACTACTGACAGTAACGGCACGTGCCTTTTGAGCTTGAGGCACCGGGGTTTTGCGACCCTGAATCCGTCAAAATTAGGGCGAAGCGGCATTTGAGCGTACCACGCAATAGCCGTGTGTATCATTTAGCGGGTTACAAATCCGCTCGAACCACGCATTAAGACGTGAGTTCCTTACAAGCCGCTCCGCCCTTCCTATTTCGTCGCCGTTTTCGGCGGCTTCCGCCCGGGCCACACAAACCATGACCCCGTGATTCCCAAAACGCCCTTGACTTAAATACCACCGAAACTATAATAGAGAGCGTCGTTTTCTGTGTTCCGTGAGAATTGCGAAAACGCAAAGCATCGAGCGAAAGGGAGAGCGCTGTGAGCTATCTTTTTTCCGGCGGCCAGGTGGCAGACCTCGCTGTTAGAATCGAAAGGAACGGTATCGCTTTTTACGAGGCCGCGAAAGAGAAGGCCCAGTCCGAAGACGCGAAAAAGGTGTTTGAGTATCTCATCGGAGAAGAGAAAAAGCACCTTGCCAGTTTTCAGGGCCTCCTGAAGGACCTCGAGCTCGTCAGGCCGCCCGAACAGTATGAGGGCGAATGGGACGCCTATCTCGCAACGGCCGCCGAAGAGCATGTCTTTAGCGAGGACAAACTCGCACAGGATGTGATCGCGAGCATTTCCGGCGAAAAGGACGCTGTCGGATTCGCTATCGGGTTCGAGAAAGACAGCATCCTGCTCTTCTATGAACTGAGCACCCTTGTCGAGGGCAAGAACAAAGAGATCGTCGACAGGCTCGTCATGGAAGAAAAACAGCATCTTCGGACTTTGTCCAAGCTGAAGAAATCCATCGGGTAGAGCACCGCGGAGACACACGGCCGTCAGCAGTCGCACGAGCGTTCATTGCATAACTGAAGAAAGGAGACCCTAGTGGCAAAGAAAGGCGTTCCGCGCGGAAAGGGCAAGCAAAACAAACATCACAGTCGCAAGCCCGCCGGACACCGCAAACACCGCAGGAAATACTAGGCGGGCGCATCGGTTTTCATTATCGAGATCGCGGCATTGAGGACTTCCTCCGTCGCGATCTCTTTCATGCAGCGGTTGTCGTCGCACTTGCGCCGGGTGCAGGGCCGGCACGGCAGGTCGGCGATCAACTTCCTGTGCGCCTCACCCAAAGGCCCGTACACGGTCGGATCTTTCGGCCCCATCATTGCTACGGTCGGCGTGCCGAGCATCCAGGCCATCTGCGTAGGGCCTGTGTCGGACCCGACAAACGCCGCGGCGCGCCGTATCAACTCCGCCAACTCCGAAAGCGACAGCCCCTTCACGGGCGCGGCACCAGCCGCCCCGGCCGCAACGGCCTCGGCAAGCTCCTCTTCCCCCGGCCCGGCCGATACCAGCACACCAATGCCCCGCTCCTGCAAATCATGCACCAGCTCCACATAGTTCTCAACGGGCCACTGCTTATACGAACCGAACTTGCTCACACCCGGGTGGATCAAAACAAAACGGCCCGAAACACCCAAGCGCCCCAGCAAGTTGTCCACGGTCCGGGCATCCTCGGGCGACGCCGGCAAGAACACGGCCTCCGTTGCTTGCGCGGGCACACCGATCGCTTGCAGGATGGCCAGGTTCCGCCGGACCTTATGAAGGGCCGGGTCCACGCGTATCGCGCGGTGCAGCACAACGTGGTTGCCCTCCCTGCTGCACGGCGGAGCAAATCCGATTTTGCATCGGGCCCCCGAGGCGACCGCAACCAGGCCGCTGCGCAAGTTGCCGTGAAAATCGATTGCGAAGTCGAACCGCCTCGCACGCAGTCCGCGCCTGAACTTCCAGACCTCGCTCAGCACTCCGAGATGGCCGCGCCTGAGGCGTTTGTGCCATGTTTTGCGCGGCACAACAATCACCTCGTCGATCTGGGGATGATTCTCCAGCAGGTCCGCCGCCGCCTCTTCCACGGCCCACGCGATGAAAGCCCGCGGGCAATGGCGGCGCAAGGCTGAGAGCGCCGGCAAGGCGTATACAATATCGCCAAGGGCGCTCAGCCTGATAATCAGTATGCGCTGCTGTGCGGAGGGGTCGAGCGTGATCATAGGTCTATTTGAACACCCGCCAACTCAATGAATGCAAGGCCACGCTCCTGCGGCAGCTCTTGAGAAGCGTCGAAACGTCGTCGCCGAAGATGGAGTCGCCCGAGCGATATGCCCTCAGGAACCGCCGCCTGTCGTCGTCGTCGATCGGTGGCAGAGCGCGCTGCATCTTCATTATCGAACGGTTCAGCCGCCTGAGGTTGCGTGCCCGCAGCCGCTCCGGCACGCTGTCGTTGATTGTGGACTTGTCCAGATCTACGAAGAGTATTTCGACGCCCGTTGTCGATCGGCGAACCAGGATGTTCTTGACCTGGAGGTCGGCGTGGTACAGGCCGGCGTCGTGCATTTTCCTGATCGCCCCGGCGGTTGCGTCGATGATCTGCCTCTTTTCCACGAGTATCTCACGAGGCGGGGTGGCGGGCAGCCAGCAGATGTATTCGCCCAGGTCGAGGGCGTCCTCGATCTCCTCGGTTGCAAGGCTGCACAACCAGAAGGGTGGCCGGGCCTCGAAGATCGCCCCGACCACGTTTGCCACGGGCACACCGCGCGCCGCTGCTTCGCACGATATGCGTATCTCGTCGAGCGGACGGCGGGGGCTCAGGTATTTCTCCTTGTTTACCACCCTCAAGATGCCGCCGCGGCGATACTGGCGTATCAGCAAGTTCACGCCGCTGGGCAGCGCCAGCCGCCTGACCGCTGCCCTTCCGTGCCCTGCTTGCGGCAGCTCAGGAATATCGGCAGTCGCCAGGAGGTCCAGGTATTCGGGCAGCGCTGCAACGGTGATGCCGTCGCTTGTCCGGGTCTTGAATTCGCTCGGAAGATGTTGGGCAAGATTCACAGTCTTGTCAGTCGCTCAGTCATTCAATGGCCCTGTCGCCGGGCCTTATTATGCTGTGACGGCAGCGCAGGTAGCCGAACGTGTTTTCGAGTACTGTGCGTATTCTTATAGGCCGCGTCCGATTCTATTTCAGTATAGCCCGGCCCAACCGTGAAGTCAAAATAAATCGCCGCCCCGAATCGCCGGCTGCCCGGTCAGTTGGTCGCTCCGGCGGGCGGCGTTTCGCCGCTTCGGGCGTTACGCGCAAGCCAGAGCGCCCCGGTGATGCCGGCCAGTGGGAAGCCGCAAGCGGGAACAATCAGGATGGCCCACATCCCCGACTCGCCCAGCTTGCCCGCCATCCATCCCATCAGGTTGGCGACCACAAAAGCGCTCGTGCTCGTGCCGAGCATGCTGATGGCCAAAAACGTTCCGTATCGGTGGGGTTCGCGCTCCGAGATCAATGCCAGGGCAGCGGGATACTCAAAGGACCACAGAAACCCTGCGGCTACGTACCCGGCAGCGGTCAGGATCTGGCTTCGGGAAAGAATGCCGGCCAGCAGGACCGCCCCGCCCAGAATGCCGGGGGCAACGAGCATCATCCGTCTGCCGGTTTTCTCGGGCAGGATAGAGAGGCCCGCTCGCGACACGGCGTAGGCCAGGCCGAAACCCACCATTACAAAGGCCGGATCAACGGCTTTCACAGGGAAGCTTGCGCTGTCCAAGACCCTGGGCATCCACATGGCCAGAGCGGTGTCGCTTGCCCCGTGAAGGATCGTAATACCAACAAGCATCATCGTACCGCCCGAGAGCCACTTCAGCGAGAGCCGTACGCCTGGTTGGCTGTCAGGCGCCTGAGGGGGCCGCGCTGCCTTGCGGTATAGGAATATGCCAACAAACATCAGGATCGCCAGAACGGCGAAAGGGATGTGCAGGACGTTGGCGAAGCTCACACCATCGACCTCGCTCTGAAGGTCGAGAAGGAACTTGGCCAGGAGGCGATACAGAATGTTTGCTGAGCTTACTGCCACGAGGGCGAGCGAAATAACCCGCCGGCGGCGGTTTGGGAATAGACTTGTGAGATAGGCCTGCATCGAGACGTAGAGCGCGTGGCCGAAACAGCCCAATACGGCAAGCGCCGCCAGCATTATTCCCCACCGCGTGCCGATGGCCGCCAGGCACATTCCGATCCCCACCCCTGCAACACAAACGCGCACCGCCCACAGCGCACCCTTTCGAGTGATGAGAATGCCGACCGCGAGTGCAGCCACAGCTCCGGGCACCAACCCTACACTGTAAAGCAGACCCAGCCCCTGAATCGTGATACCGAAGTAGTCTTGGAGCACGCCTCTGAATATCGGCAGTGCGCCCGACCGGTAGCCGGCCAGTGCTGCGACCACAATGGTCAGTACAGCGTAACGGAGGCGCCTGGATGAGCCGTTCGCAACCGGTGCGAGGGGCCCGTCTTGGGGTCCGATATCCATACGTACCCTTCACGTCGATAGTGATGAATTCTTCAAGTGCTTGCGGTACGGAGTACTGGCGAAGCCGATGTGGCCCGCAGTCATGAAAAAGCCCGGCCAGTCGCCGGGCTTTTTTGGGACTTCTTGTTTTCCGAGGTCAGCGGTTCTCCTGCGCTTCTCTCTGCAATTCCATCTGCGATACGCTGTCGTCAGACACCAAGCCGACGGTGTTGCCGGTGTTGATGAGCCAGGTCCGCACGCCTTCCGACATGTTGCCGATTGTGGCTCCCACGAAGGCTGCCATCGATACGAGCATCAAGAGAGAGAGAGCGGCGAGAAGGAACGTCTGCGCTCCGTGAGGAGTGACGGCCTCTTCGTATATGACGGGCTCTCCTTCGGCTTCGGGCTCTTCTTCGGCGCCTTCTTCCGGGGCGAATTCGCCCGGCTGGTCCATTGCGGATGTGGGTGCCTTGTCTTCCTCGAGGATCAGGTAATCCTCGTCGGCGAGGGATACCTCCTGTGTGGCGACGTCGGTGTGTTCCTCATCCGCGACGGGAATGGCCTCATCGGGCGAGAATTCGATGGTCGGCATAACAGTGTCGGTGGGTGCGGAAACGTCGTCCTCGTCGGCCAACAGCGGCATCTCGGTGGGCGAGTCGTCTTCGGCGAACAACGGCTCGGGCTCGACGCCGGGCTCTGTGGGTTCCTCCTCCACCAGGGGGAGGGGTTCTTCATCGCCGATGATGGGCAGCGGTTCGTCTTCGGGAACTATGGTGCGCTGGCCCTCGGTCGCCCTCTTGAGGCTCTCGATGTCACTGCGACTGAAGCGTTCTTCGCCCCCTTCTCCGGAGACGTTGAGCTGGCCCCTTGTTATCATGGCCCTCAGGTCGGCCTCGCTGATTCCCAGTTCCTTGAGGGCTTCATCCAAGCTGATGTATTCTGCGTCCACTGCGATATCACCCCTTTCTCCGAGAGTGTCGGATGGCGATCAGTCGTCTTCTCCGGCTTTCAGTTTTATGAGGTCCCGCACCTGTGCCGGCTTTGGACCTTCGGTGGCGCCATAGAAGCCGCGTTTCTGCGCCAGTATGGCATCCCACGAGTAAAGGCGGCCGTTTAGGAAGGTGAGGTTCGATCTCTTGAACCCACCCACCTTGGTGTAACACGCGTAGGTGAGGATCACCTCGCGGTTCGTGTCTATCAGGTAGAGAACGGAGTTATTGTTCCTGTCCGGATACACGCCGACGACAGCGATCATGCCGTTCGCTACGCCCCCGGACCCCGATACTGCCGCATCCCCCCCGCGCCGCGATATTGCCGCACCCCCCGCGGCCGCGGCCACTGCAACGTTATTGCGGCTGCCCTGCACGAGGATCACACCCATCAGCACAACGATCAGCCCGATGAGGATGGCATTGAGCGTACCAGTTCTGTTCATGGTCTTATCTCCCACTCCGTTTCTGCTATGGTACTCGCTACTGTACGTCTAATTATACCCCACTCCCCGCATTTTGCAAGTCATTTTTCCGGGATTTCGTTGGACGAGGCAATTCGCGCCCCAGGAAGCCCCGGCGCAACCTGAAAGACCACCGGTGGCGTCACTGGGTTGAGCCTCAAGAACATGTTTTGTTTTGCTTTTGCGTGTCAACATGGTATAATCACTTATTGGTTCGGCGTTGCCGAAAGGAGGGTCCTGGGTATGATTCGGGGAGGCCTATGGATAGTCTCGAGCTTACATGCGACAACTGCGGCGCCCGTTATAAGCTGCAGCACACACCACCTCAAAACCGGTTCAAGTGCAAGAAGTGCGGCTCCGTCATCGAGGTGGCCGCACCGCCCGAGCGAACCGACCGCACCGGCCAGACAATCAGCGGGTGCAGAATCATCGAGCGTCTTTCGGCGGGCGAGCGTGCAGATGTCTACCGGGCGGAACAGCTTGCGATGCGGCGCACAGTGGCCCTGAAGGTCCTTGGAGGCGAATACGTGACAGCCAAGGCTGTCGTGGACGACTTTCTGAGAACGGCCAGGGTCGCCGCCGCCATGCACCACCCGGCTATCGTCACCATCTATAATGTGGACGCGGCTGATGTGCCGTGCTTCTCGATGGAGTATGTTGAGGGCTCGAGCATTCGCGACATGTTGAAGGAATTGGGGCCGCCCCCGCCGGCCGACGCCGTTCACATGACCCTTCGCGTAGGCAACGCACTCACGCATGTTTTGCAGAGCAATGCGAAAGGAATCCGAATTGCCACCGACACGGTGATGCTCACCGACAGCGGCGAGCTGAAGGTACTGCCCTCGGCCTTCTCCACGACCGCCGACGAGCAAGAAGCTCCCGAGAGCAAATGGATCACCGGTCTGGGCACGTTCTTATACGCTCTGCTCACGGGTATCGAACTGGACCCCGGTCTAAAGAGGGTCGACCCGCTCAGCAAGCACAATTCCAGGGTGTCGGCTGGTCTCGACAGGGTCGTGCTGCAAATGGTGAGGGGAGGCAAGAAGGGATTCTCGTCGGTGGCAGCCGCCATGCAGGCGCTCAAGCGGCCCTCGGGCGTTGAACGGAAAGCTCAGCGAGATGCCCAGGAGAGGCTCGAGCGCGTCCATAAAGGCAAGACAACCGGCTCCGTCAAGACGATTGCCATTGCCGCGGCGGTGTGTGCGGTGTGCATGGCCGCGGTAACAGGCGGTGTGTGGTTCGTCTTGCGCCAGAGCGACATAGCAGCGCGGTTGAACGAGGTTGGGTTCTACTACAAGATCGACAATCACACGGAATTCATTGAAGCCGCCAAGGAGTTCATCAATAAGTACCCGTCCCATCCCAGTGTTGAGGAATTTGAGAGGGATATCGAGGCCGTCGAAGAAAAACTGCGCGCGGAAAAGCGCAGGCGGGGCGCTCAAAACGCCATAGGCGAGGTGCTCGACGCTGCCGCCCAAGCACCTCACCTTGTGAAGAAGCACCACGACAAGCTCGACCAAATAGCGCAGTCTTTCTCGGATGTTGAGGATATTAACAGACTGATGGTCGTGCCGGCCAAGGGCAATGTCCTCACGCTTTGGCTCGATAAACGGGACGATTGCGCGCGGCGAATCCAGGCCGCGGCGAAAGGCGGCAAATTTACCGACGCTTCCAAGAAGATGGAAGAACTGCGAGGCTTCTACGCCGACCCGGACGGCCCCGGCGCCGAGCGGGGCAAGGAATACTTGCCGGACCTCCAGAAGGTGATCGATAAGCACTTGAATGACTGGTACTACAAGGTCGGGAACAAGGCGTGGAAGCTCCAACAGGACGGTAAGACCGATGAAGCAATCAAGCTTTATCAGGACATAATCGACAACTGGGGATCGGAAGAGTACGCACAGCGCGCCCGCAGAAGGATAGACAGGCTCCAGGGCAAAGCCCCCGAGCCCGAAGAAGACAACGGCGAGTAAACGCACGAGAAAAAGGAGAACTATGGCAATCAAGGCGCCGCGCGGCACCTTTGATATCCTGCCCGACCGGGCCACGCTGTGGAACCGCGTGGAAGCCGCGGCGAGAAGTGTTTTCAAGCTCTACGGCTACGGCGAAATCCGCACGCCGATTTTCGAAAACGCCAAGCTGTTTGCCGCGAGCATCGGCGAGACAACGGACATCGTCGAAAAGGAAATGTACATTTTCCAGAGAGGCCGCGAGACCTACGCCCTGCGCCCCGAGGCGACGGCCTCAGTAGTGCGAGCCTACATCGAGCACAACCTGCACAAGACGCGGGCGTTTCAGAAGTTCTACTACATCGGGCCGATGTTCCGCGCCGAGCGCCCCCAGGCGGGAAGGTATCGTCAGTTTCACCAGATCGGCGTCGAAGCTATAGGCTCGACCGACCCGCTGCTAGACGCCGAATGCATAATCATGGCCTCGGATCTGTTTCAGAAGCTTGGGCTCGACGGATTCAGGATAACCCTGAACACGCTTGGTGGGGATGAATCGCGCGACCGCTATCGCAGCGTTCTTCGCGAATACCTTCAGCAACGGCGCGGCGACCTCTGCGAGAACTGCCGGGCCAGGATAGAGCGCAATGTTTTCAGGGCGCTCGACTGCAAGGAACCGGGCTGCCGCGAGATCACACGAAGCGGACCCAATATACAGGATCATCTGTGCGATGCCGACCGCCGGAGCTTCGCGACGGTCACAAACGCGCTCGATAACGCCCGCATACCTTATGAAATCGATGGTTTCCTGGTAAGAGGACTCGACTACTACACGGGCCTCGTGTACGAGTTTCTGCACGGCGGGCTGGGCGCGCAGGACGCGATATGCGCAGGCGGGCGTTACGATCACCTGGTGGCCGACCGCGGCGGGCCGGACATCGGCGCCACGGGCTTCGCGCTCGGCGTAGAACGCGTGATCATGATCATCAGCGAAACGCAAGCAGACGCAGAGGACCCTCGAAGGCCTCACGTTTTCCTCGTAAACGTCGGCGACGAAACAAGGCCCGAAGTATTCAAGATTGTGCGGCAACTCCGCAGGCACAACATCCACGCCGAGATGGACTACGAGGGACGCAGCATAAAAGCCCAGATGCGGGCGGCGAATCGCCTCGGCGCACCGTTCGTGGCCGTCGTCGGGCCTGACGAGATTAGATCGCGGCAAGTCAGAATAAAGGACATGGAAACGGCCGAAGAAACGGCCGCCTCCCTCGACAGTTTTACCGAAGTAATGGACAGCAAACTGAAAGCAAAGAAAAAGGAATTCCCTGAAGATTCCCCGGAGAGCTGAATGAAACTGAGAAGGACGCATACCTGCGGTCAACTGCGTAAAGACGACGTCGGCCAGGAAGCTACGCTGTGCGGCTGGGTCCAAACCCAGCGCGATCACGGCGGAGTCATTTTCGTCGACCTCAGAGACCGCTACGGTCTCACCCAGCTTGTATTCAACCCGGAGCACAACAAGGAGATGCACGCCCTTGCCGAAACGCTTCGGACGGAATTCGTGATCGCGGCAAAAGGCACGGTGCTGCAGCGCCCGGCGGGCACCGTCAACCCGGACCTCCCGACAGGCGAGATCGAGATCCTGATAGACCAAGCCGAGGTCCTCAACAAGTCGGATACCCCCGCTTTTGAGATAACCGATGATGTTGAGATATCACAGGAGCTTCGCCTGAAGTACCGCTACCTCGACCTCCGCCGGGAAAGTATGCGGCGTAATCTCATCGCGCGCCATCAGGTGACCCGGGCGATTCGCGATACGCTGGACAAGCAAGACTTCATCGAGATCGAGACGCCGTTTCTGACGAAAAGCACGCCCGAGGGCGCCCGCGACTACCTCGTGCCCAGCAGGCTCAACCCCGGCCATTTCTACGCCCTGCCCCAGTCGCCGCAGCTATTCAAGCAGATACTAATGGTGGCCGGAATGGAGCGTTATTACCAGATCGTGCGCTGCTTTCGCGATGAGGATCTGCGGGCCGACCGCCAGCCCGAGTTCACCCAGCTCGACCTCGAAATGTCCTTCGTTTCCGAAGACGACATAATCGAAGTGACCGAAGGCGTGATAGCCGCGGTCATGGCCAAGGTGCTCGGCCGGAGCATTGAGCTGCCGATTCAGCGACTCGACCACGACAAGGCCATTGACCTGTACGGCACCGACCGCCCCGACCTGCGCTACGGCATGACATTCGCAGACATCACGGAAAAAAGCAGGGAGTCGGAGTTCAACGTGTTCAAGAACGCGCCGCAGGTCCGCGGAATAAACGCCAAGAAGGGAATGGACACCTTCTCGCGGCGCGACCTCGACGCCCTCACCGAGTACGCGAAGGAATTCGGGGCCAAGGGCCTAGCATGGTTCAGAGCGGAAAAAGACGGCTTCTCGTCTCCCATCGCGAAGTTCTTCAGCAAGGAACTCCAGGCCGAAATCGGGACCATGATGAATGCGGAACCGGGCGACATACTCATGTTCGTGGCCGATTCCCCCGCGGTGGTGGCACAGGCGCTCGGCGCCCTGCGAACGCACGTGGCCGGCAAGCTCGACCTGATCGACAAGGCGGCGTTTTCGTTCTGCTGGGTGGTCAACTTCCCCTGCTTCGAATGGAACGAAGATGAGAAGCGTTACGAGTCGATCCACCATCCATTCACGTCGCCGGCAATCGAAGACCTGCCCAAGCTCGAAACCGACACGCTCGCAGTACGTGCGAGGGCATACGATATCGTGCTCAACGGCGTCGAGATCGGCGGCGGAAGCGTGCGTATCCACAACCCCGATCTGCAGCGGCAGGTGTTTGCGCTTCTTGGTATCCGGGAGGAGGAAGCGCAGCGGCGGTTCGGTTTCCTGCTCGACGCCCTTCGATTCGGCGCACCGCCCCACGCAGGCATAGCCTTGGGGCTGGATCGGCTGGTGATGCTGTTGCTGGGCCTCGACACTATCCGCGACGTTATCGCCTTCCCGAAAACGCAGAAGGCGCAATGTCTGATGAGCGATGCACCCTCAACGGTCGACCCGAAGCAATTGAAGGAGCTCGGGATAAAGATTTAGCGGACGCGAGGCCGCCCTGCGCGTTTCGCCGCGGGCAAGAGAGGGTGCACCAAGGTATTGTGCTTGTCCTGTCCGAAATGCCCGTGGCTGTCGTTTCCCGTGTTTGGCGTTTTCTGTGTTTGGGGCTTTCTTAGCCCAAAGGGCGATAGTCTGTAGCCACGGGCGTAAGCCCGTGGAAAACGATCGCCCCCAACCGCAGAGCCCCCGCAGGGGGCGGCAGAATAATTCGAGGACGACGACGAGGACGATGTTGAAGAAGACGACGAGGACGAGAGGAGATGTCGCGCGCCAACCAAGAACCATATTTCGTTGCCGCACCCGCAAGAGACTCTCGCCCGAAATCAGATTGAATCGCGCCATGGGTTATGTTAGACTTATCCAAGCGGCCCCGTGTGAGCGCCGCAAGGAGCTTTGTTTCCCGATCTTACGCATTCCAACCAGGTATTGGGCAGGAGGCCACCGTGCTTGATGCTATCAACATCCTGGTCGTTGACGACGACAGAGACGTTTGCATGTTGCTGGAGGGAGCGCTTCATGCCGCCGGATACAACGTCAAGGCCGTCACCGATCCTGAGCTTGTCGTGCCTTCGCTGAAGGAGAAGCACTTTCACCTCGTTGTGCTCGATCTCAACATGCCGGGCAAGAGCGGCCTCGAGGTCCTTCAAGACATCAGAAAGTCCAATCACGACATCGCCGTCGTGATCTGCACGGGGTATCCGTCGGTGGAGACCGCCGCCGCTGTCATGAGGCTCGGCGGCACCGACTACGTGCAGAAGCCCTTCAACCTCGACCGCTTTCTCAGCGCAGTGAAGAGCGCCATAGAGAAGCACGGCGTTGTGTTTGACCCGGAGGAGCGGCTGAATCGCCAGATCGGCGAGCGCGTGCGCACGTTCCGCGTGGAGAAAGGATTCACCCAAAAACAGCTCGCCTTGAAGGCCAAGATATCGAAGAGCCAAGTCTCACAGATAGAGCTGGGCAGCAGCGGCGCGTCGGTATCGTCGCTGTATCGTATTTCGGAAGCGCTCGGCATACGGCTCGGGCGGTTTTTTGAAGGGATGTAAAGCGTTGGCGTGGGGGACGAGCTGATATGCGGATAGGCTTCATCCAATACGACGTTACGTTCGGTGATCCTGATTGGAACCGCGGCAAAGCGGCCGACATGATAGCCTCCGCGGAAGCAGACCTCCTCGTTTTGCCCGAGCTTTGCACTTCGGGATACCTCTTCACCTCTCGCGAAGAGGCGGAGGGTCTGGCCGAACCGATCGAGAATGGCCCGACTACAGACGTGTGGCGGAGGCTGGCCCAGCAGAGGAACGTCCACATCGTCGCAGGCATTGCCGAAGCATCCGGCGGAAACGTCTACAATTCAGCCGTGCTCGTGCGGCCTTCGGGCGACGTTGAAGTCTACCGGAAAACGCACCTCTTCCACGAAGAGAAGCTCTGGTTCACCCCCGGCGATTCCGGCCTCAACGTTTTCGACATCGGGGAGGCACGTGTCGGGATAATGGTCTGCTTCGATTGGATCTTCCCGGAGAGCTGCCGCACCCTCGCGTTGAAGGGCGCCGACATCATCTGCCATCCGGCCAACCTTGTGCTCCCGTACTGTCAGGATGCGATGGTAACGCGATGCATCGAGAACCGCGTCTTCTCCGTCACCGCCAACCGTTTCGGCGTCGAGCGACGCGAAGGCAAACAGCAGACGTTCACCGGACGCAGCCGGATCATCAGCCCGTTCGGTCAGGTCCTGGCCGAGGGGGCCGAAAGGGAAGACTCGGTCGAGGTCGTTGAGATCGATCCCGCCGAGGCGCGAAACAAGGCGCTGAGTGAGCACAACGATCTCTTCACAGACAGGCGCCCCGAGCTTTACGAGCTTACCGGATCCGCTGCCCCGGCCGAATAGCAGAGGCTTGCTAAGAGCCCAAAGGTGGGGCGGGCACTTCCGCTACACTACCGCCCCCTCCTGTGCCGGGATCGTAGGACAATGGGACCGTTGGACCATGGGACCATGGGACAATGGGACCATGAGACAATGAGACAGTGGGAAGCCACCCTTATGCCCAATGGCGTGAAATCAAGGCATTCAGAGGGCAGGCAATTCGCTCGAAGACTCGCTCAGCCGGCCCCTACAACGACGCGGGCGCCTTAATCTCACGCCATTGACCCTTATGCCGCTTCTCCGGAAAGGGGTGCACCAACATAAATGCTTCTCGTGGATGGCATGCCAACCCGGACCCGCATGCCGGAGCCGCCTGCAGAAGCCTTGCGGCGGACAGGAGGGCGACTTGCGGCGGACAAGTATTGTGCTTGTCTTGCTCGAAGTTCCCGTGTTCGGCGTCTTGTTAGCCCGAAGGGCGATAGTCTATAGCCACGGGCGTCAGCCCGTGGAAAACGATCGCCCAAAACCGCAGAGCCCCCGCAGGAGGCGGCAGGCCCGCCAAGAGGCGGGGCGACGAGGACGAGCGCACCTCGCACCGCAGACCTTGGGCCTCGGGCTTCGGACGGGCGAGAATCACACTTTTCTCCAGAGCGCGATCAACGGGGTCCTACGGTCCCATTGTCCCATGGTCTCATGGTCCTATTGTCGCATCCGCGGCGGCAAGGCGTTCTACTACAACAGCCTGCCGCTTTTGGGACATTACTAAAGGCTTGCTAAGGATTGAAAGCCCCACCGAGAAACACAATTCATCATCTCAGGTGCCAGGTGCTGGAGATCGTTGAGCTGGAGGGTGAGCACTGCCGCCTGCGTTTCCACGCCCCGGCCATCGCCGAAAGCTCTTCTCCCGGTCAGTTCGTTAATGTCAGGTATCCCGGCGAGATCGGCAAGCCGCGGGCATTCGATTCGCACGCCGACACCATCGAATATTACAAGAAGCACCCGGCTGCCGAGCCGCCCTTCCTGCTGGCAAGGCCCTTTGGCGTGCACCGGGCCAATGCCGACGGCTCCGTGGAGATCATGTTCAAGGTCCTCGGTCGCGGCACCCGCCTGCTGGCTGAGGCCCAGCCCGGTGTGGAGCTCGACGTACTCGGCCCCATCGGCAACGGCTTTGACCTCGCGCACCCGCCGCAGACGGCCGTCCTTGTCGCCGGCGGCACGGGAATCGCGCCGCTGTATCTGCTGGCGGAGCGCCTGCACGAGGCCGGAGCGGAACTAGTGATCCTTGTCGGTACAGGCTATGCAGTGCCGATGACTGTGTCTGATTCTGAAGACGTCGTGCATTTCCTCGACGAGGAGGTCACGGCCGTCATTGATGAATATGTGGGGCTCGATGCGCTGGTGCGCATTGCAACCATCCGCCCGCGCAAAGGCTGCTATACCGGCACGTCCGTCGACCTCCTGTCGCAGTATCTCAATGCTCTCAAGCCCGAGCAACGTTGCGGCAAGGCGATCTTTTCGTGCGGCCCATGGGCGATGCAAGCGGCCGTGGCCGACCTCGCGGCAAAGTTTGAGCTTCCTTGCCAGGTGCTGCTCGAAGAGCGGATGGGCTGCGGCCTCGGGGCCTGCATGGCTTGCGTGTGTAAAATCAGACAAGAATCCGGTGAATACAAATACAAGCGCGTTTGCGTGGACGGCCCCGTATTTCGCGCGGAGGACGTGGGATGGCAGGAAAGGGAATGACCGAACCGAAGCTGGCAGTGGACCTCGCCGGGCTGGCAATGCGCAATCCGATGATCATCGGATCGGGCACGTTCGCCTATGGCGAGGAATTCATAAACGTCGCAGGTTTCAAGAACGAAGACATCGGCGCCATCACTCTCAAAGGCACCACCCTTGAGCCGCGCGAAGGCAACGCCACGCCGCGCGTGGCGGAAAGCGCATCGGGCATGCTCAACTCGATCGGCCTGCAGAATCCGGGTGCCGACGCCGTCGTCCGCGATATACTGCCGCGGCTGCGCGTTTTTCAGACGAGGGTGATCGCCAACGTCGCCGGCCGCACCGTAGAGGAGTACCGCAAGGTCGCAAAGAAGTTCAGCGATGCACCCGAGATAGACGCCGTGGAGGTGAACATATCCTGCCCCAATGTTCGTCGCGGCGGGGCGGAGTTTGGAACGGACCCGACAATGGCGGGCGAGGTGATCGCCAGTGTCCGCGAGGTGTGCAAGAGGCCGCTGATCGCCAAACTCACGCCGAACGTGACGGACATAACGGCTATAGCCGAGGCGTGCATCGAGGCGGGCGCCGACATCCTGTCGCTGATCAACACGCTGCGTGCGATGGTCATCGACACGGCCACGCGTCGGCCCGTGCTGGGCGCCAACACCGGTGGCCTGTCGGGGCCGGCGGTCAAGCCCGTCGCCATCATGATGGTCCACCAGGTATATCAGATCGCGAAGGAAAAGAACGTCCCCGTCATCGGGATGGGCGGCATCTCCACGGCGAACGACGCCCTCGAATTCATCATCGCCGGCGCGTCCGCGTTTTCCGTGGGCACGGCGCTGTTCTGGAATCCCGCCGTCTGCAAACAGATCATCAGCGGCCTGCGCTCCTACCTCATCGAGAATCAGATCGATGATGTTTCGAAGCTCGTGGGCACGCTGAAACTCAACTAGGCGCCGGGCGCGTCTGTTTCCAGAAAACCAGCAGCAAAACCAGCATCAGGAGCGCCGGGCCGGCGTCCAGAATGTACCACCGAGCGCTCACGCCAGACATTGCGCCTGCAATCGGCGCAAACACCGTAAACATCGCGGACATCACGATCGCCAGCGCAACGATAGCCCGAAACCTGACCGGATCAGCCGCTGCCACGATGAGGAACACCCCGAATGCAAGGAAGCTCATCAGCGTGACTCGCAGGATGTACGTCTCCAGCGGCCCGCCGCTGAAAGCGTATTCCTCCCCGATCAGACCGCCATAGAAGCTGAAAAGCCCTTCAATTGTTGTTTTTGGCAAGAACGCCCACCCTCCGAAGAAGAGAAAAACGAGCCCGCTCAGCCAAAGAACGATTCTCAGGCCAACGCCTTTCTTTACTTTTGTCGGCTTTTCCGTCACGGGCTTCTCCTCAACAGGCGCTTCAACCGTCGTTTGTTGCTCAGCCATAGTAACTGTTCCTCCTTCCTCTTGCCAAACAGGCCTCCCTTAATGATAGCCTGTTGCGTGTCGAGAATCAAGCCTTCATTAGCCTGAACAATCCAAACCCCGATCTCGCACCTCGGAAATGACTGTTTTGTGCATACCCACCCAGGGGTGGGATCAAATATTATGATCTTTCTTATGTCTTGACCTGCCTGTGCTGCTGGGCTAGCTTCGCCCCGATGGGGATTAGGTCCTTCTATCGCCATTCCGTGGCTTGTCGTTTCCGCGTACACCTCCCCCACGGCTCACGCCGTGGGCTAATGTTGCGCTGCCCCTCCGGGGCATGACTTTCCCTCCCACGCCCCTTCAGAGACTCCTTGGCTGTTATAGCCGTGCCGGCTCCTGCCGGCACGGCAGCCAAAAAGTCTTTGGAAGGGGGTCTGGGGGAAAACCTTTCTTCGTATCTGTTTAGCGTGTTGTCAGTCTATGTCAAATGCGGAAAGACAAAGAGGGCAGGCAATGCCTGTCCTGCGGACAGGTTGGCCGAACTCTCGTTCGCCAGTCCGTGTAGGGGCATGCTGCCCCGCCGAGTGGCGGCCTGTCCTGCGGACAGGTTGGCCGAGCTTTCGCTCGGCGGATAGGCGCCGTCGCGGGGCCGTGGCATTGCTTGCCCGCCGAGCCCGAGCTCGGCCTCCTGTTCTCATCAGGGCAGGATGACCGACCGAAACGGTCGGCAGAGGGCAGGCAACACCCGACGTTGCGGCCCGTCGGCCGAACGTCGTGCGGCCGGCCCCTACACCGGAGATCATCGCGCCATCGCGAATCGCGGCCAGGTGAAACGCACGAGGGCGGACCGCACGCTAAACACATACCTTTCTTCAGAAAGGTTTCCCCCAGCACAAGCGACAAGACCGAGGCTTGAACCAAGATTTCTTATCACACACCCCCGCCGAGCCGGAAGGGATGCCATAGTAGAAAAGGACCGCTCCGCGTGATACAATGGCGCCGTAGGGTTGAACTCGGACCAAAAATCTTCAAAGCTGCCCCTCGGAAAAAGGGTCTTATCTACGGAAGCGCTTCCGACGCAAACACGGAGTTGAAATGGAAGAACTGCGGTCACTCGTCACGCGGGCGCTGTCGGGCGATCTGGACGCATACGGCCGGATCGTGCGCCGCTTTCAGGATATGGCCTACGGCTATGCCTACTCGATTCTGGGCGATTTTCATCTCGCTGAGGACGCTGCTCAGGAAGCCTTTATCCAGGCCTATCGAGATCTCCCGAAACTGCGCCGGCCCGAGGCTTTTCCTGGATGGTTCCGGCTGATCGTTTTCAAACAAAGCGACCGGCTCGCGAGACGAAGGCGCGGGCCACTCGCGCCGTTCGACGCCGCACGGTTGCCGTCTGCAGCCCCGGGGCCGGTGGAGGCAGCCGAGAAGCGCGAGTTGCAGGAGGCCGTTCTGGATGCGGTTCGGTCGCTTTCAGAAAACGAGCGCGTAGCGACCACGCTCTTCTACATCAACGGTTACTCGCAGAAAGACATCGCCGAGTTTCTCGAGGTGCCCGTGACGACGGTCAACAATCGTCTGCATGCCTCGCGGAAGCGGCTTAAAAGGAGGATGATTGAAATGGTAGCCGAGGATCTCAAGAGTCGTGCGCTGCCGGACGATTTCGCGCGCGAAACAGTGGAACAGGCCATTGCCGACGCAGAGGCGCTCATCGGACAAAGGAAACACAGCCATGCCGAGAAGCTTCTGCGCAAGACACTCAAGGACCGGCCGAGGCACCCCCGTGCGCTCAAGCTGCTCAACCGCGCCCTGATGCAGGGCAGGGTCTACGCCGAGGAAAACTGGCAATTGCTGCCCGAGTTGGCCGAGAACGGTTACACGATCCTGGCATCGGAACAGGATAATCTGGAGGTGTATCGCCGACTCGCCGACACGCTGCTGGCCATCCCCGCCATGCCCGGGGCAATCGAGTTCATCGAAGGGTGGATCCGAAAGAAAGGCCCGAGCCTCGAACTGCTGGCCAAACTGGCATACGCCAAGGGATGCGCAGCCGATTACGACGGGGCCGAATCGACCTGGAAAGAGCTCATGGGCCTTGCGAGAACGGCCGACCGTGACGACGTCGTCAGGCACCTCCCGCACGCCGCCGATGCGATCGTCGATTGCCTCTCCGCCGCCGGCGAGAAGCCGCGCGCCGCCCGCGCCCTGCGTCCCTGCTGGGAACTCTGCCGCGATCTGGGGGCCGTTCGCCTCAGCACACGGTTCCACTCCTGCCAGTGGCCTCGCAGTTTCAAGCAGGCCGGCCTGGAGGCAGAATGCGCCGCGGCCGCGCGGGCTTGGCTATACGTTGTCCGATCCGCGCCCGAACAAGACGCAAGCACTGAGGGCTAGGCGCTCTGCGCCCGCGCGTGGTTCGACGCCCCCGAAGCGGTCACGTGCGACTGGCTGGCATGGGCAAAGGCTCGCATCACGGCCAAAGATTGGAAAAGCCTCAAAGACCTGAGTGCGCCGATCTCGTGGGCGTTCATTCAATCCGGCAAACTCGACGAGCAGCGCCGACTCGCGCAAGAAACGTTTGACCTGCTCAAAAACGCGCTGGGCGAAGATGTGATTGTTATCCCTGACAACTACTATGACTTGAAGGAGGACCCAACTGCCATCGCCGCCTGGTGGAGTGTGCAGCGTTTCAACGCTGCGTCTTACATTCTGGCCGGGGACCTGTGCGCTGCCGAGGCGCTGGCTCGCGAAGCGGCGGCTGTGGGCCACCAGTACGAAACGTGCTGGCTCAACGACATCGCCGTCAGGCGAGGCGACCCGTCGCCTCCTGAGCTGATGCGCGAAATTGCCGAGAAAGAACCCGACAGCGAATGCGTCTTCGGGCTGGACGAGTGGTATCACACAGCGCGCGAGGCAGCCGCCGCGGGAGAACAGGAAAAGGCCTTCGATGGCCTGCGCCGGGCGTGCGAGTACTGGTGCAACCCGCCCCTGGCTCGACTGGAGGTGTGGGAAAAGGACAAGCGTTGGGGCCCCCTGCTCGACCACCCAGAGTTCAAACTCATACTCGACCACAGGCGTCGCCGCATAGGGCCGGTTCACGGCGAGCTGAAGTACTTCCCCGGGTGGTAGACCGCGCCCCCTTTGCACGTAAGTCCTTTGGCATCGGTTGCGGTGCCGAATAAGTTTTTGTACAAGAGATGTGCAGGGCTTGTTATGACCCTGCACAGATGGAGTGTGGTGGAGGATACGGGAGTCAGGAGACGCGGTTTCCCGAAGCCCTTATCCACCAACATCTTCTGTCGTAAGTTGTTTTCTCACAAGAATCTACTAAGTTCTCATTTCTTCCCGATCTTTCCCGCCGAAGGTCTCGCGCAATGTTCAATAGACAGGGGCCGGTGGAGAACTTCGACAAGGAGAAGGACTGCTCCTGGACGATTGCATGGGCCGACAAGATCACCGGCTTCGATCCCAAAGCCATCGTGATCGACAAGAGCCGTTTCAGGAACCCTCTCGCAGGGGGCCGGGACTTCTCCGTTGGCGTCTCCGACGACAAGGGCAAACTTGAGCTGCGATACGGTCCGGCCCGGTGAGCGCGCCGGCCCGAACTTCCCTGGCGGGTTGCTCATCGCCAAGGCCAAGCCCAAGTGCGCCGGCGAACTCAAGCCCCACCCCGGTCAAGGCGAATGCTGTCACCTCATTCGCCCGTAAGAAATCCTTGCCAACCGATACCGGATATCGTATACTTGTTACAAGGCCAATGGGGGGCCAATTCGACAGCCCTACTGCCCCTGTTCCTGCAGGAGCACCCAGGCCATGAGGACGTCAGGACCAGGATGATTTATACGCATGTTCCGAACCGTGGCGGCAAGGGAGTGCACGGCACCTCGAGCAGAGCGGCCGTTGGCGAACGATATGTTCTGCGCGGAGAATACGAGCTGCCGGGCACCGACCTCTATTCCATTTCGGTGGCGGTCTTCACCAAAGCCTTTGGCGCGGGTGCACATCTCCAACCATGCACCGGGCGGTTCGACGTCAGCACGGAGATCTTGGCACTCGCGGAGAGGCCGCCTAACGGCCTCGATATCGTCGTCAAGAACGAGAAGACCGGCAAGTGCGACATTGTCCGTTGGGTGATGTTGAAAGACTGAGACGCAGAGGCCTAACAACATTGTCAAGCGGGCGCCGCCGCCGCTTGCACTGCACGTTGGCATTCGGAACAGAATATACAGCTACGGAACGAACTGCTTCGGGTGATGGAAGCGGACGGGAAAAAGGGATTCAAGAAAAGCAAGGGAATGGCGGAAAGCTGAGTATATAGCAACAGGCATGAACACGCTGATTCTCATTCTGGGCATAGCGGGCGCCACGTCCTTTTGGGTGCTCAACAGGTGGACGGTCCGTCACGACGGCCGCCCGGCCCTCTATAGCTTCTGGCTGTTGTTGGTCAGCGCGGCTGTTGCGGGTGTGCTGGCGGCGGCATTCGGCCAGGACCTGCTGGATCGAGAAGTCTGGCTGTTTGGGCTCATCATCGGCCTGTGCTACGCCGGCTGTCTCAAGCTGATGCTCTTCTGCTTGCAGCGCGGGCCGTCCGGGCCCGTTGTGGCCGTCAACAACATGGGCCTGGTTTGGCCGGTCACGGCGGCTTTTCTTTTTCCATATCCGAGGCGTCCGTCATTCCTCACTGTGCTCGGTGTTCTCTCGGTGTGTATCGCCCTGATACTGCTCGGGGTCGCCCAGAAGTCTGCCCGGAACGCGACGCCGGGCAATTCGGCAGGTACGGGAAATCGTGCACGGTCATTGGGGCCGGCGATGTTCCTGCTTTGGGTGGCCGCCGGGCTGTCGATGATGTTCCAGGCGATAGCCGCCAAGCGCCTGCCGGACAGCCCGCTGGCGCTGGTATCCGTGATGAGCTTTGTGGCATGTGCAGCCGTTTTACCCATGTGCGTGCGAGCAAGCCGCCCCAGAGTTCGCCGCAACGAAATCATCCCCGGCGTCATTACCGGCATCGTGCAGGTGATCACAGGTACTGCGGTTTTTGTAGGTATTGCGCGGATCGGGGCGCAGATTGTTTTTCCGTTTATTATTGCCACTCCAATCATCATAATGCTGATGGTCGGCCATTTCGCTTACAAGGACAAACTCGGCCGACTTGCCTGGGCCGCCTGCCTGCTGGGCGCGCTCGGCCTGGTCTTGCTGGCCTTGCAGGGGGCTTGAACTAAAGGACACCACAATGCAAAATGACGCAACACCGCAAGAAGAAGAACAGCCAGCCGATTTCTACGTTGCAACTAACGGCAACGACGCGTGGTCGGGAAAACTCGCCGCGCCGAACGCCGGCAGCACAGACGGACCCTTTGCCACACTGCGGCGCGCACGCAACGCCTTGCGTGAATTGAAGGTGGCGCAGGAAGGTCTCACAGAGCCCGTCACCGTAATGGTGAGAGGCGGCAGATACTATCTCGAAAGCACATTCGATCTCACGGCAGCAGACAGCGGCACCGCTGAGGCGCCGGTCACCTACACCGCGTATCCCGGTGAAACCCCCGTTATCAGCGGAGGCAGGCCGATTACGGATTGGGAACCACATGCGGGCAAGATTGTCAAATGCCAACTCCCGGAGACCAGGGGAGGAGCATGGACGTTCCGTCAGCTTTTCATGAACGGGCAGCGTCAGGTACGGGCGCGCTATCCAAACCTGGATCCTGAAAACGATCGCTGGAACGGCAAATGGGCCGTGAGCGAACGCGATGACGGCGCGCTCGAGGCGAGTAACCCCTACATTGTCTGGAAGGAGCCCGGTGCGTTTCCGCGCGACTGGGCCAAGCCCAGCCAGGGCGAACTCTTTCTCATGCCGAACGAGCCGATGTGGGGCGACTCCTGCATGATCCGGATCAAGTCCATAGACCAAGATAAGGGCATTATCAGGCTGGTTCACGGCGTGCGGGATTTCGATACAAACCCCATTTTCTTCCCCAAAGAAAACCATCGTCCCGATTGTTGCCAGTTCGTTGTCGAGAACCTTCTGGAAGAACTCGATCGACCCGGCGAATGGTGCCTGGACGGCGAGGATGGTGTTCTTTACTTCTGGCCGCCTGAGGAAGACATAGCCGACGCCGAGGTGGTGGCACCGGTACTGAAGCGGCTTGTGTTCATGAGAGGGGTCGCCCACGTCCGCATATCCGGTTTTGTCTTCACCGAAACGAAGGGCGGCGAGCCGTCTTCGCATTATTCGGACGTGGACGGAGTGGGAGCGATGCGTCCTCAGATGGACTGGGAATACTGCGGCGAAGCGATCTACCTCAACTGCTGCACGCACTGCCGCATCGAGGACAACAGAATCACAGTTGTGGGCGGCAACGGCATCTACATGCGCCATCACAACGAGATGAATCTGATTCGCGGCAACGAGATAAGTTACGCGGGCGCTAATGGAGTTGTCTTGGCCGGCGGCAGGCACGCCATCTACGAGTGCACGGGCGGCACGACGGGGATCCCGCATCCGGTGTTCAATGAGGTGAGCGACAACCTAATTCATCACTGCGGGCTGTACGACACTTATGCAGCCGGCGTGTTCCTCGGCCTTAGCAATTGGAATCGCATTGTTCACAATGAAATCCGCGACCTGCCGCACCACGGGATCAACCTGGGTGCCAGCCGCTATGGCCGCAACTACCTGGAGTACAATCGGCTCGACCGCACCTGCCAGGTCACCAGCGACCACGGCGCAATAAACTGTTGGCATGAGGTGCCGGTCGAAGATGATCCACCGGGCCACGTGATAAGATACAACTTCATCACCGACACCGGTAATCAAGGCTCGGGAATTACGATGGGCATCTACCTGGACAACTGGACCAGCCAATGCCTTGTCCAGGGCAATATCGTGGTTAATACCCATCCCGGAGGGCGCAGCTATTCCATACTGGCGAAGGGCGTGAACAACATCATAGAGAACAACATCCTCGTGAACTCGGGTATGAGTCACATCTGCCTGATGGCCCACTGCTGTTACCCGCAGTTTGCCGCAGTTGTGTCCAGGAACATCATGTGCGACCTGTCGGGGGGGATGGAAGCCTTCTTCGACCTGGCAGACTCCGAGCACCTGTGGAAAGCCGTGGCGGCGAGCGACCACAACTTGTTCTTCAAGGCCGGTACCGACAGTCCCGTGATCGCAAAAGCTGTCACTAGATCGGATGACCACGGTGCGATGTATGGTCGTTGTGAAGGCCTCGCATGGCTGCAGTTGGCCGACTGGCGCAAGGCGTACGGCCGGGACGAGGATGTCTACGATATCCATTCAATCGTTGCCGACCCGCTTTTTGTGGACGCCGCGAACGGCGACTACAGCCTGAAGCTGGATTCGCCGGCGCTCAAGCTGGGCTTCCAACCCATCGACATCTCAAGCATCGGGATCCGAAAAACAACAAGGAGTTGAACAGCCGTTACCCAGACGTCTTATGTGTCAGATCAAGGTTTTTTTTCATAGTTATCCACCTTGTTTTCCACATTTTATGTGTTCGATGAGGGGGCTGTCGTGGCGAATGAGGGAGGTCAGATACTTT
>Ga0114922_10000990_pt1 | contig 27147 bp, 24 predicted proteins | sample AartaG_FD_100975 | JGI IMG/M metagenome (GOLD analysis project Ga0114922, IMG submission 100975) | Deep subsurface microbial communities from Aarhus Bay to uncover new lineages of life (NeLLi) - Aarhus_00045 metaG | ecosystem: Environmental > Aquatic > Marine > Oceanic > Sediment | place... | reverse complement strand
CCAGACCAAATCAAACTGTTTTTCAGGTAGTGGACTGCTCAGGATATCCCAGCCGTTATTGAGGTCTCTCCCCTCATAATAGATATCTTGGCTTAGATATTTGTTTATGCCTGAGACCACATCCCTGACTGTCTCACTGCCCTCTGCAGGGTCGAAAACACTCTGGCAGTTGAACCGTAAAATGAGGTCTTTAACCAAATGCCCTGAACAATTCCCTTTGTATCTCGCATCTCCCCAGGGGCCTCTGTCTGGATAGGAAACCACGCTACAGAGCTCTTTGTTCTCCTCGTAGGGACCATAGAAACCGTTTCCAAATGAACTTAACTTCTCTTCAAGATTATCACTCCGAGACATCTCAGAGAGTCTGGCCCTGACAGTGTGCTGTGGAACATCTGGACGGAACTCAACCACCTGGAGATGCACCTCCCTGATATGGCTTGTTCCGCTTTTGGTCATAAATTCGAGGATAAGTGTTTTGATAGTTTGTCTAATTTTTATCACCTCATTGTTTCATCGCCTTCAAAAATATTCGGCCTACTTTTCATTCTCCTTTTTGCCTTAGCAAGCTCCTTTCTTGGAATATCAACCTCAACCACATAAAATCCTTCCTTTGCATAGGTGATTATATATTCCCATCCTGTTTCAACAAGGTGGTCTATCTCCCTGTTGAAAAGTAAAAGCTTTGTCTTAACCATTCTTTTACACCTCCAAAAAAATCAGTTACCATTTATATCAGCTCCGTGCTTTTTGAAAATGGCACGGAGCGTGTTTATTCAGTCGATTTTTGGATTTTCTATGGTATTGCTCAGATATTTTTTAGTAGGTTTTGCACTATTATCGTTTGGAAAATGGGCTTTTGAGTAAAGAGATTTGACAAAGGCTTGAGGTTTTAACTACTATATGAATACTTAAATTTGTCCGGATTTCATGTTATGGCACGTAAGCTTGAATTTTATACTCACAATAGAGAGATGATTGGAGGCCAGCCATGAAAAGAAAAACAATGGCTCTTCTATCAGCAAGAAAAACCTTGTTTTTTAGTGAGCTTTTTGTATCCTGACTTATAACAATTTTCCGAAATTTCATCTTTCATAGCCTAAACCTTCAGGAGGGAATTGTGAGAAGAGGTCCTCTGAAGATGCCGATATGAAGCCTCCAAGGGCTCCGTCTAAAGTCCAGCTATATGGGAACCTGAAGTTTTCAAAAAAATGCAACGAATAAATAAGACTCAGATCCTGATCGGTGTAATAGGATTACTTTTCGGATCATTGATCTATCTAATTGATCGACCTCCAGACCAAACCTATTTCGTATACAGCAGTCCTATCAACATAAGTCTATTCAATATCATTCCAACCTTATTTGCTTCTATCGGCAACAGTCTTCCAGCATTTATTCATGTATTCTCATTCATATTGATAACAGCAGGTCTGATATTTTGTCAAAAAAGAGGCTATCTCATCATTTGCCTATCTTGGTTTCTCATAGACTCTGCCTTCGAGTTGGGCCAGAAATTTAATACTTGGTCCTCAAGTATAATTCCCAATTGGTTCACAGGTATTCCTTTTTTGGAAAACACTGAGAACTATTTTCTCCAAGGAACCTTTGATCTTCTTGATATGGCTGCTATCGCACTTGGTACGGTAATAGCCTACTTTGCTATATTAACCACAAGTAAAAGGAGGGAAACAGCATGAAGAAACCAGGAACTATGTTTATCAAAAATCTACCTTCCCTTTGCCTAGTAGGTCTTATTGCCATTGGATTGATGACTATCGTTGGTACTGGCGGCGGTAACGGAGGGGCAACTAACATAATCACAATTAAAGGGAACATTCTTAACGGAAGTCATGCTAAAAACTTATGGTATGACAGGTTATTAGACAAAATACACTCACCCGCCTATGCTTTAGACCCAAATGAAGTAGCTAAAGTAATGGTTTTCTACCAAGACGGTAGCCATAAGTTTTCTAAGGTGACGGAGGATGGAAATTTCTCAATCACTGTGGACAAGAGTGCCCCTGCCGGTATGATTTTTGTGGGAGCCGGTGATAATTTTCTGGGATATCTAACTTTGGGAGATGGCATAGATACGCTCCCCTTAAATTCAATTGCTGATGATGTGTCTGAAATTGACTTAGGAATCCTTTCTTCATCAGGTCTCATCGTTGAGCCCTCACACAATCCTTTGGGTAATGAAATTCCTCTAACACCAGAAGAACAAAAAGCCCTAGCACAATGCGATGACCTCTTTTCCTCAATAGTAAAAAATCCTGATGTAGATGGTAACGGGATAATAGATTTCTTGGAGGGAAAGTTTTTTGGCCTCCAGATTCTCTATTATTTGAATGGGGGTGGTTTGAATGGGAATCTTAGCCCTACAGTCAATGAGCCAGCAAATATTACCGGTTACAGACTTGCATTTGACGCTACAGATGCTTATCGGCCTGATAACGTAGATTTTACAGGTCCTCCCGGGTCCGGACTTTTAAACTCCACATCAAATCAGTCTAACATATATACAGATAGGACTACATACTTCTCACCTTACATTCATAGCCCTTCAATTCCACCGGCAGGACAATACACAGTAGACTATAAAACCAGTACATTGACTTTTACCCTACCTGATCAGTCTGCTGCACCATCTAATATTGTGCTGCCTGTGCCGATCGTGACCTTAAATGATGATAGGACCATACAGAAGGTCAATTGGGTTTACAGGCTTGGTAGTGGGGCTACTGCAGCATTGGACCCACTGACAATTATTAGTAAGATTGAGCTTCAAATAGATGGGAGCGGGAGTCCTTGCGCAAGCTATCCACAGCAAGGCCGAATATATAATTCCGGGTGGCTCTCTGCTACTACGACAGGGCATGTTTTGACCTGCCAAACACTTAATTGTGATGATATTACTACAATTTACATGGCATATGAGGATCTTTACGAAAACCATTATGTTATTACTTGGAACATATCTCAAAGCGATGCACCTGCTAACTTTAATGCTTGGGCTTCTTCAGCTATAGAATGGGCTTACAGTCGGATAGGGGAAGAAGAATGGAAGGAGTGGTGTTTACGATTTGTTGCATGTGCATTTCAGCAGGATGAAAACGGACATGCTATATATTGGAATTCAGCATGGGAGGCTGCTCAGGGCTTGGAGTTGTATAATCAAAGCTATGACGGTTGGCTGTATGCGCCACGCGGCGCCCTCATCTTCTTTTATGATGCTGATGGTCAGGGCCTTCTACACGATTACGGTCACGTAGGAATATATCTAGGCGACGAGAATATGATTCACGCGCATTGGGATGACGGAGTTAAAACTGACCAAGTCGAAATTTTAGAACAGCACTATATAGGTTGGGCATACCCTCCAGAGGAGTGGCGAGCAACTGATTAACTGAAAGCATGAAAATGAAATTGAAGGTCATTTGAAACATGTGAGCAGGTTTATGATCAGCGCTTTGAGAAGCAATATGCCTTTTTACGATATTATATTGGACAGGTGAAAAAAAGCACTACATATTGTGCTTTCCTTAGCTTAACCAAGATTGCAGATTTCTGATGCTTGGAAAGAATTGGAAGGCCGAAATTTTCAAGTATTGTGTTTGTAGTATTGAATAAAATCAGAAAGAATCCTGCTGTCACCTATGACAAGAAACATAAATTTTGGGCTAAAGCCAAATTTTGAACAATTATGGTAGAATACTATACTATTTAGATTGGCGATATGTGGCAGCATACAAACCAAGCCACTCCTGGATATTCTCAATATATCACAATTTCGGGTTAAACTGGTATACTGATATACCAATGCCGTGTTATAGTCGGAGAGCTATGACCTCAATGATTACTTAGATAATTGGTCTGGCAATAAAGAAAGGAGGAAATGTGCAATGATTAGGAAATCTGCTTTTTTTGTGTCATTGATAGTAGTCATTGCCTTCTTATCACCAGCTACTGCGGATGTTGTTAAATTTAAAAATCTCTCAGCTGAGTTAAGCAAGCCAACTGGAGAAGGGCTATTTCCAGCTATTGTATTGTTGCATGGTTGTACGGGAATCACACCAAGTTATGATGCGTGGATCAAGAGGCTTGTAAGCTGGAACTATGTAACTTTGATGTTAGACAGCTTCGGGCCGAGGGGTATTAAAGATGATTGCAGTCACCCTTTCCATATCCCTCTCGAGACACGAGTACAGGAGGCTTATGCTGCGAAGTCTTATTTAGCTGAAACGAATTATGTGGATCCCACTAAAATTGCCGTTATGGGGTGGTCTTATGGAGGTGTTGCAACAACTTATGCTGTCACTACAGCAAAAGAGGTTCCAAAGTCAGAACAGCCTTTCGGGGCGGGAATTGCATTCTATCCCGGTTGCCATACAATAAGGGCTTCTCTAAATGCCCCTCTTCTAATTTTGATAGGTGAAAAGGATGATTGGACAACAGTTCGTAGATGTAAGGCTTTGAAGAAGAGCTTGTTAAAGAAAAAGTCTGACCACGAACTCATACTGAAAGTATACACCAATACATACCATGCCTTTGACATTGAGGGAATGAACAGGAAAGTTAGGGGACATCAGTTGAAATACAATCCAGAAGCTGCTGCTGATGCAATCGAACAGGTTAAGGGCTTTTTAGGGAAGCATATGCAGTAACTAAAATACTAATTTTAAAATTATGATATCGCCAACGTATCTCTAAGAAATCTAGGCCATCAAAACCTGTGATATCCATACTCCCCAGTCGGAAGGCTACGGTTTCGATTTCTGCTATCTATTCGTAATTTCAGCAATATCAGATGTACTGTGATATTCAAATTGTAACCCAATAGCCCATTCGATTTTTTTATTCCTTCATTCAAGCGCGCATTAGAAGTGCACAATAGCTTATGAAACCTGAAAAATACTCCGATTCAATGTTTCTGCTATTAGTGATAACCCATACAATCCCCTAACTACTTCCCAATAGTGTTAGTAATCTGCACTCCTAAATAGTGAGGTTCTTTTTAGTTTTCTTAATAGTTCTTTCCAACAGTAGCTACTACCGGGCAATTTGTCTAAATTTACCCTCAAAAATATCCATTCTGGCGCTCTATTAAAAAAACGAATAGCAGAGTATAGACCTGTTGTTGATCTCGTGCCCAAATGTCTGTGGCAGTGCTAGGCAATGTATTGCGTTGATACCTTCACAAGTTAAAAGAGATCCTGGCGCATTGTGGCAATCGTGGCAGTATGCCAGACAGTAAATAGAGGTAAGACAGAAGTAGTTGATGGTTTGATTTCTTGGTATCCCTATGGAACTCGTGTCATAGTTTACTGGCAGCAATGCTATACAATGTATTCCCCAATGTATCTTTTCACTCTATCTTCTGCTCGGATATCGCAATGAATTCAAATGGATAACACCATACAGGGAATAGTCCTCTGTTGGCATTAAAAGTGCATTATATATCAAGGATTTATGAGGGAGAGCGGTTGAGGGTTTTACTTCCATAACCTATATGTTGTTGGTTTTTCCTGTTTTGGCAAAAACTGTTGGCCCCGGGGTTGCTCCAGAAAACTGTATGCCGAATAAAATCTGGAACTGTAAGGCGGATAATGAACATATCCTCAATACATCCTCTAACAAAACCCTTGTCTTATGGTGGTTTTTATGGTTAAAGCAAACACGTTAGCCAACAATACTATGCCGCTACGGAGATTGAGGATGTGTGGTCGTTCGACCTTGAGGCTCTCGACAGGTAATCAAATGGCGCAACACTTGCTCTCTCTCGTTTCCCACTTCTTACCTGTGACCGTTCAATGAGAAGCCTGTTACTCCCGATTACATCTTGGAAAGTAAAATCAATAACCCTCTTAGTTTCACTGATGAAGCTGAGAGGACTTTTATTTGGCAATTATTGTAAACTGTGAATATCATCGTGAAGCAACTTTATCATTGGAGGCCTGTCCAATGGCTACAAAGCCAACATATGAAGAATTAGAGCAAAGAGTTAAGGAGTTAAAAAAGGAAGCCGCTGAGCATAAGAAGACGGAAGAAGTGATACAGAACCAGGTAAATGATCTGGGCGAGCGGGTCAAAGAACTGGATTGCCTCTATGGCATTTCCATGCTTATCGAAAAACCGGATATCTCACTTGAGGAGATCCTTCAAGGAGCAGTCAATTTCATTCCTCCCGCCTGGCAGTATCCAGAGATCACCTGCGCACGAATTATCTTAGAGGGTAAAGAGTTCGGAACAGAAAACTTCAGAGAAACCACCTGGAAACAGGCCAGGGAGATCAGAGCCTATGGCAAGACCATTGGCACCTTGGAAGTCTATTGCCTGGAGGAAAGAGCAAAAAAAGATAAGGAGCCTTTTCTGAAAGAAGAATGGAATTTGCTCACTATGATTGCAGAGCGATTGGGACACGTCACTGAGCGCAAGCGGGCAGAGAAAAGAATTAAACACCTGAACCAGGTGCTTCGTGCTATCCGAAATGTCAACCAGCTCATTGCAAAAGAAAAAGACCGTGACAGGTTGCTGAAAGGTGCGTGTGACAATCTTACGCAAACTCGTGGTTATCATAACGCATGGATCGCTCTATTGGATGCGAATAGGGATTTGGTGGCAACCGCTGAATCCGGTTTGGGCAAGGATTTCTTGCCAATGGTTGATTGGTTGAAGGCTGGCACGTTGACTGACTGCGGAAAGAAGGCGCTCAGACACGCAGGGGTGGTGATCACCCAAGACCCACCACCCTCCTCCTGCACTGATTGTCCCCTGTCGGGTCAATACGGTGGGAGAGGGGCGATGACTGTTCGGCTCGAACATGATGGAAAGATTTACGGAATAGCATCTACCTCCACCCCCATAGATTTCCTCTCTGATGAGGAAGAGCAATCTTTGTTCCAAGAGGTAGCTATAGATATTGCTTTTGCCCTGCATAACATAGAGTTGGAGGAAAAGCACAAGCATGCAGAGGATACCCTTAAGGAGAGCGAGGAGAGATACCGTGGCCTTTTTGACCGATCACTTGATTTTGTTTATGTCCATGATTTTGAGGGGAATTTTATTGATGCAAATCCTGCTGTCTTGGAATCGTTTGGATACACAAAAGAAGATATATCTTCTCTTAATTTCACAACATTGCTAAGCGAAGATCAAATTCCTGCTGCTTTGAAAGTGCTTGAAGAGATAGCATACACTGGTTTTCAAAGAGAATTAACAGAGTATAGATTAAAACGTAAGGACGGTACATATCTGTATATAGAGACTAAGGCATCTCTTATTTACCGTGATGGAAAGCCCTATGCGATTCAGGGAATTGCAAGAGACATCACCTCCCGCAAACAGGCAGAAGAACAAATCCAGGCCTCCCTCAAAGAAAAAGAGGTACTCTTAAAGGAGATCCACCACCGGGTAAAGAATAACATGCAGGTCATTGCAAGTATGCTCAGTCTTCAATCACAGCACATCAAGGATAAAGACTCTCGTGAGATGTTTCAAGAAAGCCAGGACCGTGTCAGGTCAATGGCACTCGTCCATGAGAGTCTCTACACCTCTGAGGATCTTGCACACATTGACATTGCCAAATACATCCACTCCCTTACACACCAGCTCATCACCTCCTATCGCACAACAGCATCCCGTGTGGGTATGAATATCGCCGTCACCGATATCTTCCTTACTATCACCACTGCCATTCCCTGCGGGTTAATCATCAACGAGCTGGTGACAAATGCCTTAAAACATGCCTTTCCACAAGAACAAGACGGCACCATTACCGTGTCCATGACCCCATCCACAAACGACCACCTCATACTCACGGTCAGTGATACAGGAATCGGCTTTCCAAAGGAGATTGATTTCAGGAATACCACGACCCTGGGCATGCAGCTGGTCACCAGCCTGGTAGAACAGCTTGATGGCACCATCACCCTGGACAGAAGTGAGGGAACCACCTTTACCATTACCTTCAGGGGGGGGGTTACAGTATAAGAGAAGGGACATAGAAAATGGCAAAAGCACGGATACTGATTGTTGAAGATGAGGCTATTGTGGCCATAGATATACAGAGTACCTTGAAAGCCCTGGGCTACGATGTCCCTGCCATTGCCTTCTCAGGTGAAGAGGCCCTGCAAAAGACAGAGGAGCTTCACCCGGATGTCGTACTCATGGATATTGTGTTACAAGGACAGATGGATGGGATAGAGGCGGCACACCAGATACAAAAGCGTTTTGGAATTCCCATCGTCTACTGCACAGCGTACATGAATAAAGAACGGCTCACCAGGGCACAGCGCACAGGGCCGTGTTTCTTCTGTATCAAGCCCATTGACAAGGATGAGCCTTCCTTCACCATTAATAGGGTCCTTGAAGGGCGAGAGTGAGCTGGTGGATGCATTTTATTTGATAAGGGCGCACAATCAATCCGATGCTTTTATCAAGTCCGTGAGGGTTTTAACTACTGCTATTAACATTCAACGCAGGCCATACCCAAAGCGCTTTCCAATACTGTGAGCAATCTGTAATCATATCAAATCAGTATCTATGTAGGTATAGCAGCATTTTTCGGTTAGGCTTCCTATATATCTTGATGGAAAACCCTGATTACATATCCCTTGACCTTCTATATCTTCCCACTCTATACTCATCCTTTATAAGTGTCCATGCTTCACAACCTAATCCCTAACTGAGATAGCCACTACAAATATCTAACTCTCTGTCTCTGATAAAGAGGTAGTTTTAACTTTTGAGGAGGATACCTTGAGCACAGATCCAACACAGAAATTATCTAAATATATTGCCACATTGGAAGACATCAATGAGGAATTTCTCAAATCTCTTAAATATAGTGTAAAAGTTCTCAAAGAAATCAATGCTCAAGTGCCGAATCCAAAAAAGTGGCAGGAAATGCTTGATACATTTGACAAAACAATAAAGGTTGGGGAACGGATCGTCAGAGAGAAGAGACCAATTTGATTTGCAGTTCGATAAGCGAAAGGTCAAGAAATTCGTTTTCCTTGAAGAGGCGCCCGCCTCCTCTTACAGCGTGCTTTGCAGAGCACACGCTAAGGTTGCCCCGGTTTAAAGCTAGCGTGTAGCTCCGAGCGCTTGACCCTGGATATGGCCGGGGTGTAAAAACATTTCCAGATCCAGGGACTCGGAGCATTCAAAGTGATGGAGAATCTTTACAAGCGGAGTATCCAATGGCAGAAAAACTTGACCAAAAAGAGATAACCACTCCTGAAGAACTTATCATGGCCAATATATACCAATTAGATACGGTCACTCAATTACTAATTGAGAAAGGACTAATTACAGAACAGGAGTTCTTCACCAAACTCAAACAGGTCCAAGCTGAATGGGAAAGCAAGAGAGGGAGTTTAAAGCATTAGTGTCGATCAAAACAATATCAATCTAGGGGTCATATAGTTTTAAAATAATCTTTATACTCCATAATTGTATTCGAGGGACTATCAAATGAAAAAAACGATATTGATTCTTTGGATAGTATTGGCTGCAAACGCATCTTTTGCTGCTGAAAACATCCGCTCCATTTCTACATGGAATATGAAATGGCTTGGGGGAAGCATGGGTACACTTGATGATACCCAGGATATTCCCCGTTACGTAAATCACATAAAGACATCCAAGGCTACCCTATTCGCGATTCAGGAAATCACCCCGTCCCACGCAGTACACGGTGTTGTCAAGTGTCACTTCCTTGAGCTGATAGTCAAAGAACTTAATACTGATAATGGAAAATGGACCTTTTGTATTGACAAAAAAAATGGTTCACAACGATTGGGTTTCCTTTACGATGCTGATAGGTGGAAGTTCTTTGATGCTAAAACAATTTATCCTGGTAGTGCCTTCAAGGGCAGACTCCGTGATCCGCTTATCGGATTATTTCAGGCAATTGGTGATAATGCACTATTGAAATTGAACATCATAAATATTCATATGAAGGCTTTTCCAGATGGCGATGCAAAACGGAAAGCCCAATTTTCACAGTTGGCAAGCTGGCTCAAACAACATACTGTTGATGATGATGTGATTATCTGTGGTGACACAAATATCTATATAGATGAAACCGGCACTGCTTCAGCATTACTCAACGCCGGATATACAGAGTTAAAAGATACGGAAGGCACAGCTATCCATGAAGGCACATTAAGTCAACGTTTTGACAGATTCTATATATCAGAAGGTCTGAAAGAAGAGGTTGATTCAGCCAAACAAATTGTGGGTGAAGCGGCGTTGGTAGATTCCCTTCAGGAAGCTGCTCATGGTAATTATAATGATTTTGATAAACACGTTTCTGACCATTTCGCTGTAATACTTGCCATTGATGTTTCTGAAGAGCGATAAGCTGGAAAAATATAAGTTTATAATTCAAAATTTTTTGCTGTCCTGAATGTAAATGGGTGAAAAGATAAGTCCTAAAAATCTGATAGGATTTAAGAGTAGAAAAGAGGCAGTAAAGAGTGGGAGGAGAGCTTGTAAGCTTTGTGAGCCATGACAACGGATATGTTCGCTCATTACTATTCTCAAACGAGGGATACTTATGGATGATGAAACAGTCAAGCACCTCTGGGCATTGAGGAAGGTAAATCACGCCCTTATAGATGGATTGAAGGACGCTATTTATGTTCTATAGCATGTAGATGATATTTCAAAAGAGCGAAGGAAATCTATGTCTGAGACTCTACGTTCTTGATTGTGGCTGCGTCTATTATCAGAGGGTCTTTAAGTACGGTAGCTTAGATCCAAAAATAGGCATTTATAGAATTGAGTGCGTTACAGTAGGTATAGATGATTTTTCAATTAAACCTAATCACTTAGCCTCAGGGATTTTCAAAAGTTGGTTAATTTCTTGACTATATCTAGGACTAAAGCTAACTTTGAAATGCCAGAATCCAAAAACTTCCCGTTTAAATATCATGAATCAGCACAAATACTTAAGACTTTCAGTAATAACGAATAGACTCCAACAAATTTTACAGCCCGCAATTGGTAAATTATTCTGGGTTAAGGCAGAAATATCATCGGGAAGAGAAAGAGGTGGATCATTTTACTGTGATCTAGTTGAGACAGATGCAAATGGTAAGGTTGTTGCCAAAATGCGATGCAACATCTGGGCTAGGGATCTATCTAATATAAGGAAAAAGTTTAAGGACTCAGGTATTGATTTGACACTTGATAATGGTACTGAAGTTGGGTTTCAATGCTCTGTTCAATACAGTTCACAACATGGCTTATCATTAAAAGTCGTTGATGCTGATCCTGCTTTTGCCCTTGGTGAGTTGGAGCTTAGAAAGAGAGAAATACTTGAACGGCTCTTAAGGGAAGGCCTTCTTGAGCCAAATAAAAAAGTTTTCGTGCCGATGCTGCCTAACCAGATTGGATTAATTGCCAGTAAAGGGAGTGCAGCATTTAATGATTTTATTGCGACACTAACATCCTCAACATTCGGATTCAGGGTTTTTTTGGCTGATTCAGTTGTGCAAGGAGAACAGGCTGAAGGCTCAATTATGCATGCATTAGAAACATTGGAACAATTAGGTATAGAACTTGTTGTCATTATCCGCGGAGGTGGGAGCAAAGTAGATCTCCATTATCTTGATAACGAAAATATTGCACGAAAAATTGCAGCATATAAGCTTCCTGTCTGGACCGGAATCGGGCATGAAATAGACATAAGTGTCCTTGATCATGTTGCTAACAGAAGCTTTAAAACTCCAACTGCGGTTGCGGAAGAGCTCATAGCCCGGTTTATTGAAATGACGCGGCATCTTGAAGAAGCAACAAACCGTTTTAAATCAACCTGGACATATCGGCTAAAAATAGCGAAGGATTGGATTTCTAAAGAAAAAACCGGTATAAAAGAGGGAACACGAAAACTACTTAATGTCACCACAGAGAAACTGAAGAATTCTGTAAACATGCTTTCCTTAAGGGTCAATGACAGGTTAATCAATGAAAAAAAATGGCTATCCGAGTCCAAGATAAAGCTTGCTTTTATGCCCCCCAATCTTATTAAGCGGGTAAGGGATCATCTTGAGGATAAGAAAAATAGATATATCAAAGATTCTAAAAGACAGGTTACCGAATATCATAAGTACCTATCGAACCTGAAAGAAAAGTTTAAACTTAATAAGTATCTTCAGCCTATATTTCAGCAAAAAAGCCGTATGACCGCCTTCAATGACCAATTAAAAAGAGTTTATCATGCTGAAATGAGCATACGGGAAAAAGATATGATACGATTGAGAAATAGATTAAGAAGAGAAATCGTCCTTAATCGCATACAAAATGAAAAGAATAAAATTGATATGAAACATGCAACATTAAAAGCATCTGATCCTAAGACCAGTTTAAGAAAAGGGTTCTCGCTTACATATAAAGAGAATAGGCAATTGGTAAAATCTATAAATGATATTTATGAGCGAGAGGTTATAAAGACGGAAGTAAGTGATGGAGAAATAATGAGCACAGTAGATAGTGTTGGAGGGAAATAATATGGAAGAAAAAGAGATGACCTATGAAGAGAAGGTTGCAAAGCTTGATGAGATTCTTACCAGACTAGATAACTCTGAGACCCCAATAGATAAACTCGCAGAGGATGTAAAGCAGGGGGCAAAACTTATAAAAGAACTGGATAAGAAACTCAAAGAAGTTGAAACTGAAGTGCGTGATGCCTTTAAAGAACTGGAAGATAAATCGGAAGAGATGTAATTGTAGCACTAATATTTGTTTGAAGTAAAGAAGGATTAATTTTGAGGGAAGAGCTCTATTTAAATGGAACAGGAAAAGACATCCATAGAAAATAAATACAAGATGAATAAGAGACATAATTCTATAAGATATAATACTGGGAGTTAGTATTAAATAGCCTTAAAGGAGATCCCTAAAAGATTGAAAAAATAACAGCCAAGTTTGAAAAGGTTTAGAAAGTTGTTTGTTAAAAAATCACTTCAAAAAGCCTCGCTGATTTATACAATCCTGGCCTGAATTACGTTCAATTACCGGTAATTGAAAATTATGCAATCAATCTTTCTAGAGCTTTTTCTAGCTTTTCCCTCTTGTAAGTGTACTCACCAGTCAGCCAGTCTATCTCGTCCTCCATCGGATTCCATTTTTCCATCTTCTCATCTCTGGAAATTGGTCTGCTCGGAATGGGCAGAACAATTTCGTGGCCTTTATGAGCTGAATTTACTAAAAATGTCCATCAAAACTCACCGGGCTGTTTTAGGAGGCCCTGTTTAGATAGCTTCAATCAAAAAGATTCCCTGAATTCTTGACATTAATAGATATAGTGATAAACCTAGAATTCCATCAATTTGGAATATCGGAGGTGTGATTATGGATTCTGAGGATGTTGAAATAAATCCAATTATTCTAATGATTAATGACGCTTTGACAGGTAAGCGCTCCTTCGAAAAAGCGTTGAGGGACGCTTCATGCGTGGATTTTTTGAAAAGTGTTACTGCCGAACACTTTGAGGAGACCGCAAGATTAATTGAAGCCTTAAAAGGAGAGGATCTTTCTTTAGCCCTAATTGTTTCATCAATTAACTTACGTTGCGCAGAAGCCAAGAAAGTAGGAAATCGCCTCTGGGCATGGTTTAATTTTTTTCAGGCAGAGTTGTTGACAAAGGATAAATCTTACAATCAAGCACTCAAGTATCTACACATTGCAAAAGAAATCTATCAGGAAAAGAGCGATCAAATCAATCTTGCAAGATGTGAGATGAGCATTGCCATTGTTTATAGGAATCTCGAGCAACACAAAAAGGCCCTTAAGCTCTGTCAATCGGTGCGACCAATTTTTGCTGACAGCGGTATGGAGGCTGAAGTGGCCCGCTGTGACGTCACGATGGCTCTTACCCTCAATGCCCTTGGCCAATCTGATCTGTCACATGAGTACTATCTATCAGCTCGAGCTATTTTTGACAGAAACGATATGAAGGTTGATGTAGCCCGCTGCAATATGGCCATAGGTACTTGTCATCGGAACGACGGACAATATGAAAAGGCCCTTGAACTGTATCTGTCAGCCAGAAAGACGTTTGATGAGGCGGACATGCAAATCTACGTCGCTAGATGCGACATGGAAATAGGTCTCGTTTATGATGATCTAGGCGATTATGATCTAGCTATTGAATTCTATGACTCAGCTCGAGCTATTTTTGTTAAAAATGATGAGGATGCTGCCGCCCGTTGCGATGTGAACAAGGCCGTAATTTATGAGAAAATCGGTAAGCTTGAGGACGCTCTCCGACTTTATCAATCAGCAAATGAGGTCTTTGAAATCAAAGACAGGCAGACCGATGCTGCAAAACAAAAAGTAAGCATTGGAAATATTCTAGCTAAGCTTGGAAGACATGAAGATGCCCTTTATTCATATCGATCGGCTAAAAAAATCTTCGATAATGAAAAAATGAAATATAGTGCTGCTGCCTGTGAAAATGATATGGCCATAGTTTTCCGCAATCTCGGCCAGTATGATAAGGCTCTGGCAGGACATGAATCGGCAAAAAAAACCTTCGAAAAGCTAGGCGAGGTTATTAGATCAGCGGAGTGTGATGTAAACAGAGGCAACGTATACACAGACCTTGCTGAATATGACCGTGCTCTTGAGCTTTATCGTTCATCCAAAAGGACTTTTCATCGTAACGACAGAAATGTCGATGCAGCTTGGTGTGACATAAGTATCGCACGCGTCTATCAAAATACCGACAAGTACCAGGACGCCCTTAGGTTTTTCAAATTGGCTAAAAAAACCTTCAAAGAAGTTGACAAGACGGATGTTCTTGCTGAGTGTGACAAGAACATAGCAGAGATCTACGAAGGTCATCACAAATATAGACAGGCTATTAAATACTATCAGTCAGCAAGAGAGATCTTTCAAGAGCTAGGCAAAGAGGTTGAATGTGCTCAATGTGATATTAATCAAGGTAATGCATTTGTTGCCTTGGGTCATTATAATAAGGCCCTTGAGCTTTACCAGGCAGGAAGAAGAGTTTTTAAAAAAAGCGGAAAAAAAGTTGATGTCGCGAAATGCAATATGAACATAGCCAATACCTATGAATTTCTCGGTGAATATGAGAAAGCACTTGAACTGATCGAGTCAGCTGGAAGAGTCTTCAAGAAAAAAGGAGTTAGGATTGAAGCAGCCAAGAATGAAGTTAACAAAAGTAGGCTTCTTTCAGAACTTGAGCATTACGATGAAGCCCTAAAAGTGCTCCAATCAGCTCAAGAAACATTCGACGAGGAAAATGTAGAGGAAGGCATTGCTATGTGCAAGATGAATACTGCCAAGCTTTACGGTGTACTTGGTTGGTACCCGAAGGCCCTTGAAGTTATTGAATCCGCCAGGGGAGTCTTCGATGAGAAAAAGAATGATATTGAGGTCGCTAGGTGTGATTTTATCATTGGAGGATTATATCATGAGCTAGGACGTTATGGTTCTGCCCTGGAAGTGTATCAATCTGCGAGAGACATCCTTAGTATGAAAGGTAGAAGAGTGGAAGCAGCTTTCTGTGATCTCGACATAGGAAATCTGTACTCTGATCTTGGTCAGAAGGAGCAGGCACTCAGGATTTATGAGTCTGCCGGAAGAGTCTTCAGAGAGAGGTATGTAGAGTATGGTGTTAACAAGTGTGATAGTCATAAGGCAGACGTCTACCAAGATCTTGGTCGGCATAAACGAGCTATTAGGTTGTATAAGGCAGTTAGAAAAAGAGAAGAGAAAAAAGGTCTTGCAGAAAGACTTGCTACTTGTGACGCAAACATGGCGAATGCATTTCAGCGCATGGGCGAGCATGAGAAAGCTTTTGAACTATACAAATCAGCCAAAAAGGTATTTAGTGAAAAACAACTAGAACATAGTATTGCCTCATGCGATCTTAATATTGCAAATGTCCACCTAAACATGGGGCAATACGAAAAAAGTCTTGGTCTTTTTAAGAACATAAGTCAGACTTATCACCATTTATCAAATCATAGATGGATGGCTCTTTTTGGAATGGGAAGAATTCATGAAATGAGAGGTGAGATGGATGAAACACAGGTAGCATATGAGGAGGCCATTGAGGTTATTGAGGGTATGTGGAAGAACATTTCCGATGATGAGCTTCGTATTTCCTTCTTAGAATCTGTTTATTTTGTATACTACCAGATGATAGGATTTTACCTAGAGCATGGAGATTTTGAGAGAGCACTTGAGTACCTCGAGCGAGCAAAAAGCAGGAATCTTGCTGAGCTACTTGCTTACCGTGATTTAGTGCCGAAGAATGCTACTAAAAAAGAGATAAAAAAATATCGACAACTCCGTTTTCAAATAAAGGCGTGTTTCTTTAATATTAATAAAGCAAAAGAGCATTCCCAGGTTATCGAGTTTAAAAAGGAGATGACCGAGCTGGAGAAAAAACATGAAGAATTGGTGATGGCGTTCAGGAGAAAAGATCCTGAATTTGATCCCGATTTTAAAGAGCATATATCGTACCCAGATATCAAAGCACTTGTGAATGATAGTGCGACTGTTTTAGTGGAAATTTTCCCCATGAGAGATAAAACGGTAATTTTTATCATTAAAGGCGTCGGGAAACTAGATGAAAACACGCTAGTTATTGAAGATTACAATCTTTCCAATCTAAGGAATCATATATCTGAATTATCAGAGAAGTATACCGCCTATCAGGAGGAAAAGAGTTCTCAGAGGGGGAAGGCGCTGAAAGAATGGAAGGATTGTTTGGAAAATATACTTAAAGACCTTTACGTTAAACTGTTTAAGAAGATAAGGCCTTTTTTAGAGGGTGTTAAAGAAATCATAATGGTTCCCTATTCCGGCTTTCATCTCCTACCACTCCATGCCATGTTTACTGAAGAAAATGGTCCTAGGAGCTATATAATAGACGACTATCTGGTGACTTACGCTCCCAGTGCCAAGATTCTGAAACATTGCCGGGAAAGAGAGAGAAATAAAAAAGAAAATGTGGTGGTTGCTTTTGCAAATCCCGAGGGTACAGGGATGCTTCATTTTGCATCTGAGGAGGTAAAGGCGATAAACAAGTTGTTTGAGGGTTCGCATTATATTGAACGAGCGAGGAGGAAAGATATTCTAAAACAAGGTAAAAAGTCTAATATTTTGCACTACGCTGGTCATGCTAATTTCAACTCACTGTTTCTTCATAATGAAGAAGGAGGAAAAGAAGAATTTAGGGTAGATGATATTTTTATGTCATTGGATCTTCCTAATGCCTATATGTCAACACTTAGTGCGTGTGAAACAGGGATAACACGAGTGGGGCGTGTCGATGAATACATAGGTCTTCCAAGTGCCTTTCTTTATGCCGGTGCTCCTACGGTTATTTCAAGCCTCTGGTCGGTTAATGACGCGTCAACTGGTTTATTAATGAGAAAGATGTACGAGCTTATTAAAGAGCGAAAAATGGGTAAAGCTGAAGCCTTGATAACGGCCCAGCGGTGGCTGAAAAACCCGGAAAATGTTGAGGAGCACTTAAAAATGTTGCTCGAAATGCGATCTGAAACTGAGGATATTCAGTGGATTGGCGCGGAATCACCCGCTCCCTCAGTTGCTCCTGATTTCTCTTCACCCTACTATTGGGCTGGCTTTATCTGCTCCGGGGTAGATTAAAGTATCTAGGTATTTGGTTTTATGATCGAAAGATATGGTGAGGGGATCTAGCTCTCAATTATTTCAAATGTGGCCAAAGATTCCATCCACTCATCCGATCTTAATTCCTTCAGAGAACTTAGAAATTCCTCTAAGGCGGAAGCTATATCTGACTTTTTAGAAAAGTTAATCTTCTTTGGGTCGATCATCTGGTTGGAGGTCCAGATGGCCTTAATATAATGCTTTCCAATAGGCTCCCTTGCTTCTATTCCTATATTCTTCTCCTTGCCAGCTCTTATCAATGTTTCATCAGTTGCTTTGTGCGGAAATAGCAAATTTAGATTATGCTCGTCATCATAATGGATTACAGTCAAGTATCCGTCCTTAGGTGGTTTCATTCTAATAATGACCCGCTCACCAAGTACATGGCTAACCTTTTCTTGCTCCCCACCTCTCATCACATTATCAAAATTTGGCATTCCACTGATTGTGTCATAATTGGATATCAGGCATGGTAAACTAACTTCAGATTTCAAGTCATCCAGTTCCTCTATCATGAATATTTGCCTCTCTTTAGGCATCAGAACTGGAGCTTGTTTTGATACCTCTTTAGAGTACTGTAGCAATTTATCAACACCCTCTGTTCGGATAGCTCCGATTGTGGAGCTTGTTAACTCCATTTTATTAAAGCATTCATCACACTCAAAGTAATGTTCCTCCATAGCTTCTTTTAACTTCTGGTCGAAGTTTTTATTTGTCAGGTAATCAAATATGTGTTTTGAAAATTCTTCACAATTCATATCAAATCCTCTACTGAATGAATATTATGGCGATTAAAACACCGCCTTAAGTTTTCTAAGGCTTTCCGACATTCATTACCAGCCGTAACATTTGACGTTCCAATTATTCTTCCAATCTCCACAAAGTTGTATCCATGATAGAAAAACCAATTAATAACATTACGTTGCCTGTCATTTAAGAATGAAAGACATTTCGATAATAGATAATAGAATCTTGCCTTGAACGTTACCTCTTTTTCAACAACATTAACATGTCCAGATTTGGAAATAAAGATTTTCTCAAAAATTTCGAAATGTATGGGCAGCAAAGGTTCGTCATCTTTTTTTTCCTCTTTATCTGAAAAATGAGTCTTCAACGGCTCCCTCCCATATGTTGGCTCATGCTTATCCTTTTGGCCTACACTCCGGCACAAGCTTCTAACCTGATTGTATACCACTGTCTGTTCACTTTTCTCTATATAATGTTGCATAAACCAATCTTTGAGTTTGAGCCAAATGTTTGCTACTAGGTTTTCAAGGTCTTTTATTTCAGGGGCCCAGACATTCTTGTAAACATAAAGCTGAATCCTTTTATAATACCGCTCATAAAGTTTTTGTTCTGCTTTCTTATCTCCTCCCCTCAACTGAAATATCCAAACGTTAATCTGCTTTCTTAGATTTGGATCCATTATTACCTTCAGTTTTCTTTGAGTTAGCTAACTAATATAACAAACCGCGTTTCTTAAAAAAGAACTCTAATAGAAAGGAGGGCCATTTATGTCCTGCATTGACTCTTTTAATCCAAAAGACCCAAAAAATCAATCATAAAGAAAGGAGTTCAGCCATGGTCAACGATGATCAAAACTCGGGAAATAAGGGAGACAAAGAATATGATCGTAGCTTTAGACAACCCCCCAACACCCTCCTCAGGGAGGAAGTTATGAACCTCAATGGCCAGGATATTGTGAGCTGGACTGAGTCCTTTGTGAGGAAGGAAGATGGGTCAATGGTCAGACAGACGAGACACAACCACCAGATCGCCTCGGATGGGAGGTGGGTTAGAATGGATGAATTTATAGCGATTAGCTGGACAGGCCTTGCAGTGCCGAAAGATAGCGTTGCCTCATGCCTGAACCCGTTTGAACGGCACGGACACCGATTGGTTTATATAAACCTGGACAGCAAGATCACCGAACTCGGCAATGTACTCTGTACGGAATGTTTTGAGCGTCAGAAAATGAGGCTCTTTTGGAAAAAGGTTTTGTTTTTTGGCCTTATCTACAATCCCAAAGAATACTAAGGAGGAACAAGATATGAAACCCTATGATTTTGATTTTGACTTGTGGCAGGAGATCCTTGACACCCTTGAGCATGCGGGAATGACCGATTACGAGGACTACCCCGAGATCTATTTTGCGTGGATGGTGGCGAAGGAGAGGGATGATTTCACACTTTTAGATGAGCTTTTAACCAGAGACCCATGGGTCCTCATGGAGGCCAAGAAGAAAATCAAGGAGTTCCCATTCTTTCAGCCCAAGCGTGAAGAGGTACATATGATCCAAGGACAGTTCACCCTGGGCTCTGCTAACTCTTCCCCAGGTTTTCAGGTGGGATTAGATCCCCTATATTTCACCAGGGGCTTGTTTATCAGTGGGGCACTGGGCAGTGGAAAGAGCTATCCTGTGCTTATGATCATGGATCAGATGCTAAAAGTCCCTCCCAAGGAGAGGGGGTTTAATATCATCACGATACAACGGATAAAGAGAGACTCTGATGGCTTTGCTCACAAATATCCTTGGTTCAAGGTCATTGAGTGGTCTGAGTTAAGATACAACATGTGGCAGGTTGACGACTGGGACGACCCCCGGGATAAGCTTCCCTCGGCTAGCACTATCTTCTCTGGTGAAAATTTCCTCTACACAATCACCGTGCCCCCCATGAGATACGCGGTAAAGAGATGCTATGAGAAAAACGGTGTATTCGAGGGCTCACAAAACTTTCCCACCTTCTCTGAGATCTTAACTCAGCTTCCAGGCTACACCAAGGCCTACCCCATCCAGGGCTATGAGATGACAAGCAGCATAGGGAGGCTCGCCAATCGTTTAGTGGATTTCATAGAAGAAGGCGAGGTTCTAAATTGTAAAAAAGGCCTCTCTACTCAATTCTTCCTTTCCCATGACCTGTGCATAAATGTGATGGATGAAAACGAGTTCACAGTTCGCACAACCATCATGAGCATCCTCTATGATATCCAGCGATGCCTTCAGAAAAACCCTCTCTCACACCCTGCCATGAGAGTTCTAGTTGTCATCGAGGAGGCACGCTGGCTCTTTGATATAAGCAGGGACAGGATGGATATCTCCTCTAATAAGATCCTTGAGCAGTGGTTTACCACATCTAGAGAGTCGGGCTTTGGTAGGATAGTTATCACCCAGGAACCTGGTAGCGTCTCAAGCTTTGTAACGAGCAACTGTGCCCACCGATGGTCATTTCCAATCTTCGGGAAAGAGAATCTTGAGGCCGTTGAAAGCCTAAACAACCTTACCGAAGAACAGGTTCGCTTCATACCAAAGCTCAAGCGCTTCGGTGAGGGCATCTTTAGCCACCCCAATTTTGACCGCCCCTTTATTATCCAAGTTCCCCCAGACCTTGACCTTGACAAGTCTGTTACTCGCGAAGAGACAAAAAAAATCATGCGCCCTTTTGTCGAAGATCTCCATGCCCAGCTTGTACAAGAAACCCCTGAGAAACCTGAACCTGTTGACCTCAAGCAGATGGAGCAAGATGCGACTGCCCAGAAGATTGGCGTGCTTATCCTGAGAGAGCTGAAAGAAGATCCTTTTATCCACCGTACCAAGCTCATAGCTGTCATGCGTAAGAAATACGATATCAGGCAGCACACGGTAGGGCCTGGCTTGGACTGGCTGCTAGGGCAGAAACTCATTATCAGTATGAAGTGTCGATCGAGTACCAAAGACAGGGAGCACTTTCCGCTGACAGAAAAGGCACAGATCTCTCTAAAAATCCCCGAGAGGGAGCGTATTTCGATTTACGTGTTTAAACATAGGCTCTACTGCGAATTAGTCACCAAGGGGATTAGAAAACAGGGCAACACGGCAATCAGGGAATACAGCAGCACCTCTGTTGCCGGGCATAAACGTATGGATGTGCTGGGGATTGAAGGAAACCAGCGGATAGCCTACGAGATCAGCCTGAGCTTTTCTAATCTTATAGACAATATTACAAAATGCCTGGAGCTGTATAAGGTAGACCAGGTCTATATCGTCTGCGAGCGGCAGAAACCCGATCTCGAGAAGGCCATGGAGATAGTCTCAAAGAATATTCCAGGCCACCTGCTTGAGAAGATCGGCTTTCGTACCATAAGCTATTTTCTTTCATAGTGAAATTTATACTTAACTAAATGGGATTGCTGATCACTAATAGTTATATACCGTAAAAAAGGAGGCGAGCCATGGAACGGATCACCCTTGGGCCTCAAGAAGAACTCGAGAAGCCTTTTAGTGATAAACCGCCCATCGAGATTAACATCATCCTCACCGAAGTGCCTATCGAAAATCTACATGAGCTTTACAATGAGGCTGAGGAAAAAGACCCAGAAGTTATAGAAAACAAGAATATAAAAGAACAGGAAGAACTAAATAAAATATGGGCCCAGATTGGTCCAAGAATCCCATAATGGGAGCATCGTAATCTATTAACCAAAACCAGGAGGTGGTTTGTGAACCAACCGATACAAAACAGATTTCCAGTGCCAGAGAATCAGGAATCCGAGACCCAAAAAAAATCATCAGGTCTCACCGAGATCAATGCACGAGGTATCACGCTCATTATTCTTGTGATTGTAGTGTGTGTGATCGCATGGATCATTATCCGTGACCTTAGTATTCTTGGAGGCAGCTTTGGTTCTGTTGTTACAAATTGGATTAAGGAAGCAAGCATTGACCCGCAGAACGTAAAGGGGTTTATCTGCTTCCTTAAACTTCTGTTAACAGGAGGGCTCATTGTAATTTTTCTAATCTTTTTCAAAAAAAGATAACTGGAGGGTGAACCATGAGCAAAGTAGTTGTCGTTATTTTGTCCATTGTGCTCATTATTCTTGCCGTCGGGATAGCATCGGTTGTCATAGAAGACGGGAGCGTGATTATAGCAGACTTTGTCAAATACATTATGCACCTGTTCGCCTGCGTTGATCTTAGTAGCAGTAAAGGATTGTCGTGTTCAATCAAGCTGATTGCCTTGGCATGGCTGTTCGGCTGGAGTATTTATCGAATAAAAAGCTCAAGAAGGAAATGATATTAAACTTAAAAGGAACAAAGGGCGTAAATGATAAAAAAGATGAAAAGGGCACCAAATAAGGAAAGCAAGGGAAGTCTCTTATCTCTTTTGGGGTACCACCATGGAACAGACAAGCTGGCTTCAAACAACTACTGATCCCCCATCTGAGCATGATCGGGTGCAATCCGAAGAAAGGGATCGGATTGATCGGCTTAGAGAGCCAATCCAGTGCAAGAGACCCTGTAGAATTGTTGATGGCATACGGTATCTCATTTACAGCAAAGAAGAGCAGAATCACCGACTTGAACTACATTGGAATTCTTCATCTCAGCCTGGCTGTGAGCATTGCGGGAAAAGGATTACCACCGTGAACATATACTACTGGCGTCTGTTCGGACTATGCCCAGCTTGTTACAAGAGAAGTAACTCTTCCCATGCCACAGATAATGTGAATAGCGGTGAATGGGAAAAGCCTGGGGGAAGAGAAACATATTGAGACTTGAAAAAAATCTTTAATTTTTTGAGCTCGTAAACACATTAATTACTAGAAACACCATAAGTGGGAAGGAGGTTTGTGATGAGCAGCAATAAACAAAAGGAGTTGAGGGAGCGTTTGGAGGAATTGTGTGTGGCACATACCCAGATATTTAAAGCTCGGGAAAAACATGAAGAAAATAAGAATACCTCACAGATATTTCTTGAGATGTATGAACAAAAAATTCGTGAGCTAGAAGGTAAGGCTATGGGAAGCCTTAAACACTTTCTGGGCCTCGAAGGACCTCAGTCGGACGTAGGAAATATTAGTAACAAGTAGGCCGTAAAGATGTATGGATAACAATAAACAAACGCGAAAGGGGGTGATGATTTGATTAATGGTGATCACATTTTAGGAGTCTCTGTCTATTTGTTTTTTATGATTATTATTTTCTGGATGGTTGTCGCTGAGTTGGTATTTGGCCCTGGAAGCTTTGAGAAGAGTCCTGTTGACATTATTATCTTGTTCTTCACGCTTGGCAGCACTTTTCTGATCGGTCACTTTGGTTGGCAAATTCTAATTTTCCCTTCGGTTGTGATTATAGGTGTCGCAGGGTATCTAATATGGAATCGATTCAATTAACTTCAATGAGACACATGGGTGAGACATGGCAGAATATATCGAGGTGGGAATCATATCACTAGCTGCCTTCACAGTGGTGTTCTTGCTGATAGTTGCTCGGTATGGTTCTGAAAGCGGTAGCGTAAGAAGTTCCAGACGAACCTATACACAGACATCCAAGCGGGTTATCCGATCAGCTGTTAAGCCACTGCCACTTCCTGTAACTACTTCATCTCTCAGCAGCCCTAGTACAGTAAAAGCGCCTCGACCCGCACAAATACTCTTTCCGATACCTCCCTGCCCCTCGTCTGCTGTAGAACAGCAGCCACTCACCCTTTATCACGGGACAACGCTGGAAAATGCGCTTGAAATTTATGACTCAGGTTTATGGCTAATAGGAAGCGCACTGCCATATGCTGTGTGGATGGGAGACACTATTAAGATAGCAAAGCAATATTCTGGCGGCGATGGCGCAATTGTAGTGGTTAATGTTAATCCTAACCTGCGCTTAACACATCGTGGCGGTGGAGTTTATGTCTATGGGGTTCTAGACGCGGCGCCTAATCGAGAATATTATAAAATCGCAGGGCTTTTACCAGTTGCTCTAATTGACCCTCATGGGAATAGAATCAGGTAAGAATTAAACAAAACAACCAAAAGAGAAAGGAGTGTGACTATGTGTGACGAAACTCAAAGAATTCAAGATCTAATTCCTCACTGGCAAGATCATTCAGTAGGTGAATTATTTCCTGAATATGTTATGGCACGATTCCATTATGAACATGTCAGGCCAGGACATTGCCTGGTGTGTGGAAGGCCTTTGGCCTCTCACGAGGTGTGGCCAAGGGGGAGATGCCCACGGTCCATGTGCGATACTTGCTATCAGAGGGAAATCCTGGGCAAGATTAACTACAGGTGCATTATCTCTGGTGATCCACTCCCACAGGATAAGATTTATGCCCAGCAGATCAATCCCAGAGAAGTTGGGAATAATCTAGCAGACGGATATGCCCGTGATTATTATACGCTCTTGGCCTCCAAAGTAGTTGGCATAAACATGACATTTCTTAGGGATGAAATTTTCGCTTACCAAAAACAACATATCGATAGTGATTATAGAGAAATAGATTACCAGCTGCCTACTTTGCATCCACAAGCTTTGCCTTCTTCGCGCAGGGAGACAAGGGCGTTGCCTCCTCCGCCAGAGCTTTTGAGGTTACAGCATCAGATAAAGGAGCTTGGTGATCTTGCATTAACTAAGCCGACGCATAAAGGGAAGGTTATTAGACATATCCCTTTATGGGGAAGCAGAGAAAGGAACTGAAGGCTATGGTATCAATTCCATGGGATATAATTCTTATTGTTGGTGTCTTTGCTGGGGTTATCTGGTTTGTCACAGGCGGAACGTACAATTTTCAGATACAGGAGCCCAGTAAAAGATATGGAAGACTAAAAAGGGGCTGGCACGCAGCTAGAATCCATCAGGCAAGTCTGAAAAGCACCAGAAGCGGAGCGTTGAGACAGTACATTAATGCTGAGTTTGAGATTATCCGTGAGAAGCAATACAGAGATATCTTGGTGCCGGGATTTTTCAACTACAACAAAAACGGGAAGCCTGATCCAAGGTTTCTGGACATGGGAAAGGCCGCCGGACTGAGAGAAAATTACGCCAATGTATACTCAGTGCTTCGTGACCTCATAGGGAAGGAATTGAGCATCTACGTGGTCCACCGCTATAAAAAAGGACAGCGCAGGGAACGAGCTGAGGATTTTAGGCCTCTGGCTGGCGCTTAGTGATGCTCCATGCGATTTTAAAGAAGACATGGGAAAGACTGGTGGCAATGTAACTGCCGATTAAATATATGTAGAACCACTTACTTTGTCTTTGGAAATTGCTTTTAAACTTAAATAACAAAATAAAATCAGTTAGTTTTTGACAATGCAAGAAGAAGATACCATACTTACTCCCGAACAGGTTTCAGAGGAGCTTTGTCTCAACCTTGAGACTGTTAGAGATTTAATGCGCCGCAATATGATACCTGCTGCAAAGGTGGGCGGGTCCTGGCGCACAACAAGGAGGGCACTGTATGGCTATTTGGAAGACCAAATGGGGCTGGAGGGCAGAGTTCGTAGAAAACGGCAAAAGAATAATGGCAAAGGGAACCTTCAAGTACAAGGACGAGGCAAGAGAGTGGGTAAAGGAAGAAAAGGAAAAGCTCAAGACGAGTCCGCTGAAATCTTCTTCTAATGGGGAAAATGAAGAGGATATATCTTTCTGGTTTCTTGCCCAGAAATACCTCAAGACATGCAAAATCAACTACGATAAGAAAACATTCGACGAAAAGAAGCACTGCTATAAAAGGTTCTACAATGCTGTAGGCAACCTTGACGTTACCGAAATCCAGCCTCAGATGATTCTTGATTTTCTCGATGATAGGGCTGAGAGCCAGAGCAACAACGCTGCCAACAAGGACAGAAAAAACCTGAAAGCATTTTATAGCTGGGTCCAGGAGATCTACGGCATCATGTATGACCCCACAGCGCCGATCAAGAAGAAGACACACACAAAAAAGCCCAGGCGGCTGATCCCTATCCAAGACATCCTCAAAGTCATGCTTGCGGCAAAGGATGATAGGGTGCTGATTGGTTCTTACTGGCACACGGGCGCAAGAAAAGGCGAAGTACTGAGATGGACATGGGCGGATGACATCAATTTCGAGGAAAGGTGGGTCAGGCTTGGAACCAAAAAGAGCAGGGACGGCTCAATGGTCTATGAAAAGATCTGGATGAACGATGACCTCTATGAACTCCTGATGTGGCAATGGAAGCACCGCCATCCCAGTAGCCCGTATGCCTTCTGCCACATGAGCCCAAAAAGCAAATTCTACGGCAAGCCTTTCACTGAAAGGCGCAAGACCCTGAAGAGCCTTTGCGATACGGCAAAAGTCGAACCTTTCGGATACCACGACATTCGCCATACAGTTGCAAAGTACCTCAATGACCTGCAGAAAGTCGGCTTGAAAAAAGTCCAGCAGGTCTTACGCCACAGGAAGCAGACTACCACCGAGGTCTATGTTGAAGGAAACTACACTGATACCAGGGATGCAGTAGCCCTCCTTGAGCTGAAAAACCTCAAAAACCTTAATCGAAATTCCCGCAAACTTTCCCGCAAAAAAGCAAAAAGGACTTGAGCTGTTTTGCTCAAATCCTTAATGGTTGTGGCGGGGACGACGGGACTCGAACCCGCGACCTCCGGCGTGACAGGCCGGCGTTCTAACCAAAACTGAACTACGTCCCCAAAAAACCTTCGGTTTTACATTTAGCTATTAGCCAATAGTCACT
>Ga0114922_10000989_pt1 | contig 27160 bp, 19 predicted proteins | sample AartaG_FD_100975 | JGI IMG/M metagenome (GOLD analysis project Ga0114922, IMG submission 100975) | Deep subsurface microbial communities from Aarhus Bay to uncover new lineages of life (NeLLi) - Aarhus_00045 metaG | ecosystem: Environmental > Aquatic > Marine > Oceanic > Sediment | place... | reverse complement strand
GGTCACATGGAGCGACAGCCTGGACCTCGGCGCGGAGTTCTCCATCCTGGACGTGGAGCCGGACGGCGACGAGAACTCGCTGTTCACGGACTTCGGCGTCGCGGGAGAGAGCGACGGGATCATCTACAAGATGGTCGGGGGCGAGGTGTCGGCCGCCCTGCGTGCGCTGAAGAAACTGGGCAAGCTTGACATCCTGTCCCGCCCGCAGATCCTGACCAGCGACAACCAGACAGCCACGATCACCGTCGGCCAGGAAGTCCCCTTCATCCGCAACACGCGCACCACCGAGACCGGCCAGACCATCAACACCATTGAATACGAGGACATCGGCATCATCCTGGAGGTCACGCCCCACATCAACCCGGAGGGGTTGGTCATCATGGACGTCGCCCCGGAGATCTCCACCACCACGGCGGAGACGGTGCCCATCTCCGACACGGTGGACGCCGCCGTGTTCGCCAAGCGGTCGGCCCAGACGCGCATCGCCATCCGAGACAACCAGACCATCGTCATCGGCGGACTGATGCAGGACTCCAAAACCGAGAGCATCAGGAAGGTCCCGATCCTGGGCGACATCCCCCTGCTGGGCGCGCTCTTCCGACGCACGGTCGAGAACAAGGAGAAGACCGAGCTGCTCATCTTCCTCACCCCGCACGTCGCGCGTGAGGCCAATGAGCTGCAGGGCATGTCGGATGAGGAGTTGACGGGCGTGCGCCAGATGAAGGACGCCGTGGCGCCCGGTGTGTTCGACGAGCACATGCAGGGCCTTCAGCTCGGAGGGGGCGCGGCAGCCAGCGAGTAAACGGTGCATTCGGCCAGGCCGGCGGCGGCTCGTTGTGCGCCGCCGGCCTGCTTTTCAGCAGGCGCTTGCCGGCATGGGGCCGACCCGTTGGAATCTGGGGTCTCTGTGACTGTTAGCCGGTCCGACCCATCTGCGCTGCATGGGCGCTTCGAGAGTGCCGTTCACGGAGTGCAAGCGGGAGCGTAGCGACCGGGTCGCTCACCACTGGCGCATCCTGAGCGTGCAGGGCCGGCGGGCCGTACGGCACGTCGTGGTGGACACGAACTACTGGAAGTCGTTCGTGCACGCGCGGCTGAACGTGGCGATGGGCGACAAAGGGCGCCTGAGCCTCTTCGGCCGGAGCACCCAGGAGCATCGGATGTTCGCGGAGCACCTGACGGCGGAGTACCGAGTGCGTACTGAGGGCCGGGGCCGGGCCCTGGACGAGTGGAAGGTGCGTGCCGGCAAGCCAGACAACCACTGGCTGGACTGCCTGGTCGGCTGTGCCGTGGCGGCGTCGGTCCAGGGAGCGGCGCTGTTGGAGAAGGGGTCTGGGCAGACGCGAGGGGGTAGACCGTTGAAGTTGTCGGAAGTCTTGAAACGGCGATGCAGATCTCGCTGGACAACAACAAAGCGCAAGCTATAATGGTGGTGCATACGGCACAGGGGGATCAGCAGATGCCCATCAAGGTGAAGTGCAAGGGATGCGGCAAGACATTGAAGGTCAAGGATGGACTGGCAGGCACGAGGGGGAAGTGCCCGGGGTGTGGCGCGATCATACAGATCCCAGAGGCGCCACCCGCCCCGCCGGCAAGCCCCTCCACTGAACAGGGGCAAGGCGATGAGAATGGCGGTGCTGATGCGGAGGATCTGCTGGCCAGCTTCGGGATAGCGCGTTCCGCTGAGCCAAAGCAGCCGCGTCCTGCGAAGTCCACGGCGGACGAGCTCAAGAAACCTGTCCAGGTCCGTACGTGCCCTGACTGTGGGGCCCGACTGCAGCCCGGCGATCATCTGTGCGTTCAGTGCGGCGCCGACCTGATGACAGGGACCAGGCACAGCGGCGCGCGGCCCGGGTCCGCGCAGAGGCGGCGCACAGTAGGACGGAGAAGAGCCCTACTCGCGGCAGGCGGAGTTGGCGCCATCGCTGCGGCCGCCATCGTGATAGTCATCGTCCTGTCGTCGCGGGAGCCCGAGCAGCAAGACGGTACTGCCAGCGCCGCTGCGCTGGCGCCAACCGACCGGAAGCAACAAGGGACCATAGATGCAGAGCTCAAAGCGGAAGACTTGGACGGCATCTGGGAGAGCCTGTACGCGCGATACAGCATCGATCTTGCCAAACGGCGTGTCGTGTGGTCCGGTACCGCCATCACGTGGGAGTCCTACCTCATTCGGATCGCCCCCAAGGGCGACGGGCTAGTGGCAGACTTGAAGGTCACGGACGTAGGCCCGGGCGTCCCGGACGCCGGGTACGGAGCCGGGGAGAGGCTCTACATGCTCATGAGCGAGACCCAGTGGGAGAATCTGAGAGCCAATTCCATATTCGAGAAGCGAAAGATGAGATTCCGCCGAGTTGATGGACGCCTGGTCGTTGCCAACTGGGACAACGAAAATGGGGAGTGGGGAAAGGAGCACATGCTCAAGCCGGTCCGTGCCGGCCGCAGCACAGAAGCGGCTCTCCCATAGGCCCGCACCAGGACTCCCCACCGGACGCTGCGCAGTCCGGCACGCGCTGTTAAGGGTGTCGGAACTGCGGTCGACGTGTGCGGGCGGACCAGGCTCCAGGACAGCAGGTCGCGGCGGACGGTAGAAGCGCACAGGGCAGGAGGAAGGTCAGCAGATGCCCATCACAGTGAAGTGCGAGGGGTGCGGGAAGACGCTGAAGGTGAAAGACGAACTGGCAGGCAAGAGGGGCAAGTGCCCGGGGTGTGGGGCGGTGGTCATCGTGCCAGCGCCTGACAGCGAGACCGTTGCGATTCAGGATGGCATGCCCGACGCTGCCGGCACGGAGGGGGACGCCTCAGCGGACGCAATCCTGGCCGAAATGGGGATTCGGCCGGGAGGGGGCGGGGGGGAGCGAGGCAATTGTGACGTGTGCAACGAGTCAATTGTCAAGTCAACAGCAAGGGTTGTAACAACGGATGATCTGCGGCAGGCAACAGAAAACGGTTACTGCGCCAAGCAGAACCCGTTCGCTTTGATTATGGGCTTCGACAAGAAGACGGCATGGCAAATAGCCCTCAATATGGGCTCAGGTACTGATTGGGCTCTCTGTCCGAAGTGCGCAACAGAAGTCGACTCATTTCTAAAGAGAGGCAGCGGCAAGACCAACGGCGATGAGAGTAAGAGCGGCTGCTTCATTGCGACTGCCTGCTGCGGCACGGCGAACGCCCCGCAGGTGTTGGAGCTCCAGGCCTTCCGCGATCAAGTGATGCTGCCGTCTGCAATCGGGCAACGCCTTGTGTCCTTGTACTACCGCCATTCCCCGCCCGTGGCAACCTGGCTTGGCTCTCGACCATTGTGGCGCTGGCTTGTGCGAAAGACGCTCGTTGAGCCGTTTGCCCTTCTCGTCAGCGCTTTCAGAGCGAAATGAGTATTCGGTCCCGCGACACTTTGTCTGGCCCCCTATCCGCTGCTCTACCCAGCCGGCAGTACGTGGCCGACCTGCTGAAGCTGGCCATCTACATCCGCCAGATCGTGATGCGGCCCGAGCTTCGCGAGCACCTGGCAGAGCACCATCCCGACGACCTGGAGTTCTTCAGCACTATGCGCACCTTGCCGACACGCCTGGCGAACGTTCAGAGGGCCGCCCAAGCCTGCAGAAGAACTCGTGATGTTCGCGCTCTCGACCGCTTGGCTGCAGGCGACGAAAGCGCCTAGCTTCCCTCCATGGTCTGCCAGGACCGCCCCAGTCGGGGCCAGACAGTGCCGAAGACACGCCAGCGGAAAGCCCCCTTGCGCTACTCCGGGGCCGCCCTGATAATGGATGCAGGAAGACTGAACGGGCGACAGTCGGACGGCTAGCTACCGCCCGGCTGCTCAGCCAGAAAGCAATGAGCCGCATGGGGCCATGCACCCATGCGGCTTTTTCCTTTTGACGATTCGCCCAGCAGACGACGGCCCTTCGGCAGGGCTCACGGCAAGGAGAAGACTGATCTTCTCATCTTCCTTACCCCCCCACGTCGCGCGGGTGGCCAATGAGCTGCAAGGGATGTCCGACGAGGAGTTGACGGGCGTCCGCCAGATGAAGGACGCCGTGGCGCCGGGCGTCTTCGACGAGCACATGCAGGGCCTTCAGCTCGGAGGGGGCGCACCAGCCAGCGAGTAAGCGGTGCGTTGGGCCAGGCCGGCGGCGGCCCGCCCTCCCCTGTCGGCCTCGTTTCCGGCGGGGGCTTGCCGGCACGGATCGGACCCGTTAGAGTGCTGGGTTCCCATCACTCTCAACGGGGCCGAGCCATGGCCGAGCAAAGACCCAACGTGCTGTTCCTGTTCACTGACGACCAGCGTTTCGACACCATCGCGGCGCTCGGAAGCGATTGCATCCGCACCCCGCACATGGACGATCTGGTGCGCCGCGGCACCAGTTTCACGCGCGCCCACATCCCCGGCGGCACCAGCGGCGCCGTCTGCATGCCCAGCCGGGCCATGCTCCACACGGGACGGTCGCTGTTCCACATCGCCGGCGCCGGCCAGACCATAGCACCCGAACACGTCACGCTGGGCGAGGCGTTCCAACAGGCCGGCTACCGCACGTTCGGCACGGGCAAATGGCACAACGGCACCCGGTCCTACGCCCGGAGCTTCACGCACGGGGACGAAATCTTCTTCGGCGGCATGGCCGACCACTGGAACGTTCCCGCATATCGCTTCGACCCTACAGGCCGCTACGACGTCACCTGCCCCATCGTTGACGACCCCTATCACTCCAACGAGGTCCGGTACCGGAATTGCGACCACGTAACGGCCGGCAAGCACTCGAGCGAACTGCTGGCCGACGCCGCCGTCCGCTTCCTGACCGAGTACGACGCAGACGAGCCGTTCATGACGTACGTCTCCTTCCTGGCGCCGCACGACCCCCGCACGATGCCGCGCGAGTACCTGGAGATGTACGACCCGGACACGATCGAGCTGCCGCCCAACTTCATGGGCGGCCATCCGTTCGACAACGGGAACCTGCGTGGCAGGGACGAGAGCCTGGCGGGCTTCCCGCGCACGCCGGAGGAGACGCGCCGCCACCTGGCCGAGTACTACGCAATGATCACGCACCTGGACGCGCAGATCGGCCGGATCCTGGATGCAGTGCGCGACGCGGGCCTGCCCGACTCCACCGTGGTCGTCCTGGCGGGTGACAACGGGCTGGCGGTCGGCCAGCACGGCCTATTCGGCAAGCAGAACCTCTACGAGCACAGCGTGCGCGTGCCGCTGGTCTTCGCCGGGCCGGGCGTGGCCGAAGGCCGCCGGTCTGACGCACTTGTCTACCTTTACGACGTCTTCCCCACGCTTTGCGACCTGAGTGCGATTCCGATCCCGGCGACCGTCGAGGGTCAGAGCCTGGTGCCGGCCCTGCACGACCCGCAGGAGACGGTGCGCAGAACCTTGTACCTTGCCTACGTCGGGCTGCAACGGGGCGTGCGCGAGGATCGCTTCAAGCTGCTCGAATACGTCGTCAACGGGCGCCACAACATGACGCAGCTCTTCGACACGCAGAACGATCCCTGGGAGCTGAGCAACCTGGCGCAGGACCCGGCCTACGCGGACGAAGTGACGCGGCTGCGCGCGGAGCTGGTTCGCCTGCGCGACGAGTGGGGGGACGCGGATACCCAGTGGGGGCAAACGTTCTGGTCGGACTACGACGCGGGCTGAAGGCTCCCGCTTGGCGCATCATGCGGGCAGGCAATCCTGCCAGCCCGCCTCGAGCAGGCCGGCCATCTCGGCGACCACGTTCGCGTTGTCGGGCAGCTCAGAGATGTTGCGGTTCTCGTCCGCGTCGAGCTCGTGGTCGTAGAGCATCCGGGCGGCGAGCGCCCCCTCGTCGTCCGTCCACTGCGTGTAGAGATGCCGGTCCGTCCGCACCGAGTCGCCCGCCACGTAGCGGCTGAATGCGGCGCGCTTCCACGGCCGGTCGGGCGAGTTGAGCAGCGGCACGAAGCTCGCGCCCTCCAGGTGGTCGGGCAGGGGCAGTCCGGCCAGCTCGCAGAGCGTGGGATAGACGTCGGCGAACTCGACCAGGGCCGACGATTCGGCACCCGCGCCGGCGCCCGCGAAGCGCACGATCAGCGGAGCGTTCAGGGACGTGTTGAAGTTGCAGTGCTTGCACCACAGCCCGTGCTCCCCAAGCTGCCACCCGTGGTCTCCCCACAGGACGACGACGGTGTTACCGCTCAGGTCCAGCCGGTCCAGCTCCGCCAGGACGCGGCCGACCTGGGCGTCGGTGTAGCTGGTGGCGGCGTAGTATCCGTGCACCAGCTTGCGCGCCTGCCCGTCGCTCAGAGCCCCTTCGGCCGGGATGCCCAGGTACTTGCGCAGCTCGCCCCAGTTGTGCAGCGCCTGGGCCGGCGCATCCTCGGGAGGGAACGGGTTGTCGGCCAGGTCCACGTCATCGGGACGGTAGTAGTCCCAGTAGCGTTTGGGGGCGTTGAACGGCAGGTGGGGCTTGAGGAATCCGGCGGCCAGGAACCACGGCCGGCCCTCTTGCTTGAGCCGGTTCAAGTCGCGAACGGTTCGATCGGCGATCTGCCCGTCGAAGTAGGCGCTGTCCGGCACGTCGGCGCACTCGAACGGCTTGCCCGGCGCGCCGGCCCCCGCTCCCTCACGGCTCTCCCCGAGCACGTAATCCCGCCAGTCGCCGCTCGGCTTGCTTGGGCGCCACGGCTCTTCGCTCCAGCTTCGTCCGGCACAGTCGGTCCGGTGGTGAAAGACCTTCCCATTGGAGAGCGTGATGTAGCCGTGCTTGCGGAAGTGCTCGGGAAGCGTCAGGGCGCCGGGCAGGTCTTCGTCCGCCCAGGTCTTGAAGTCGACGAATCGCTGCCTGGTGGGCCGAACGCCCGTCAGCAGGCTGGCGCGCGTGGCGCCGCAGACGGGGACCTGGCAGTAGGCGCGCTTGAACACGACGCCCCCCTGCGCGAGTCGGTCGATGTTCGGGGTGACCATCTGACGGTGTCCGTAGCAGCCCAGTTGCGGGCGCAGATCGTCAATGGGGATGAACAAGACGTTCGGTCTCTCGGCGGGCATGCAACGCTCCTTCGGTGCAAACGGACCTGAAACGTCGTGCGTGTCCCCCATCATGGCAGCAGCGGCCGGCATCGTCAAGCCGACCGGTCAGTGCCCGCCGCCCTGATGGGGGGCCCGCTGTGCTATAATCGTGCCATTGCGTTGCACTTCTGTGACATCTGGGGAAAGCTTCCGTACATGGCTGACAAGGACTACTACCGGATGACGGTCGAGGAGGTCCTGGACGAGCTGGGGACGAGCGAGGAGGGCCTCTCGGCGCAGGAGGCCGAGAACCGGCTCCGGCGCTACGGGCGGAACGAGCTGATCACCGCTGCCCGCGTGCCCAAGTGGCTGCTGTTCTTGTCCCAGTTCAAGGACGTGCTGGTGCTGGTGCTGATCGTGGCCGGCATCCTGTCCTTCGGCGTCGGATTCGTCGAAGGCTCCTGGCCGAACATCCGCACCGGCATGGCCATGTTCGTCATCGTGGCGATCAACGCCATCATCGGCTTCGCCCAGGAATACAAGGCCGGCAGAATCCTGGAGCAGCTCCGGAAGCTGATCCGTTCCCCCGCCCAGGTGATGCGCGACGGCAGCATGACGGAGGTCAGCCAAGACAGGTTGGTGCCGGGCGACATCGTGGCCATCAACGAGGGCGACAAGATCCCGGCCGACATGCGCATCATCGAGTCGTTCAACCTGCGCACCAACGACTTCTCCCTCACCGGCGAGTCCATGCCCCAGGGCAAGCAGACGAACGCCATCCGGGAGGAGTGCGTGCTGGCCGACAGGGACAACATGGCCTACGTAGGCACGACCGTCGCCAGCGGCAACGCGACCGCCGTGGTCGTGCGCACCGGCATGGAGACGGAGCTGGGCAAGATCGCAGCCATGACGGAGGAGACGGTCGAGAGCAAGTCGCCTCTGCAGCAGGAGTTGGAGCTGCTCGCGTGGCGGCTGACCAGCGTGGTCGTGGTCATCAGCGCCCTGCTATTCGTGGCCGCCCTGTGGCTGGGTTTCGATTGGATACTCAGCATGACCTACGCGCTGGGAGTCGCCGTGGCCTGCGTGCCCCAGGCGCTGCCGGCCCAGGTGACCGTCGCACTCTCGACCGCCAGCCGGCGGCTGGCCGAGAAGAACGCCGTGGTCAAGAACCTGCCCTCCGTCGAGACCCTCGGGTCGACCAACGTGATCTGCACGGACAAGACCGGCACGCTGACCAAGAACGAGATGACGGTGAGGGCGGTCTGGTTCAACGGGCACCACTACGAGATGACGGGCATCGGCTACGAGCCGAAGGGCGACATCCAGGACGAGAACGAGCAGAAGCTGGGCCAGGAGCAGGTCGACGAGATCGAGGTTCTGATGGACGCCGCCACCATGGCCTCCAACGCCGAGATACATGCGCCGGACGACGAGCATCCCGGCTGGTATCCGGTGGGTGATCCGACCGAGGCGGCGCTGGTCACCATGTCGACCAAGCTCGGCACGCGCTCCCCTGAGGAGGATGAGGAGAACCCGGAGTTGCATGAGTTCCCCTTCGATGCGGAGCGCAAGCGCATGAGCTCCGTGCGCCAGTTCGGCGAGCGCGAGGTCCTGACCATGAAAGGGGCGGCGGACAGCGTGCTGTCCATCAGCAAGTCCATCTACCGCGGCGGCAAGGCCGTCCCCATCACCGAGGAGGACAAGGAGGCCACGCGGGCGGTCGCCGAGGAGTACTCCGAGGACGCCATGCGCGTGCTGGCCATCGCGCATCGCCCCCTGGAGGCGGACGGGCGGGACTACGTGCTCAAGGAGGTGGAGAAGGACGTGGTCTTCCTGGGGCTGGTGGGCATGATCGACCCGCCCAAGGAAGGGGTGCGCGAGGCCGTCGAGAGCGCCCACCGGGCCCACATCCGCACCTTTATCGTCACCGGCGACCACGCCGTCACTGCCCAGGCCGTCGGCCGGGAGATCGGGCTTTCGGAGTCAGGCCAGACTTCGCCCGTGATCACCGGCCAGGAGATGGCCCGCATCACCGATGCCCGGCTCGTCGACACGATGGAGCACCACGACTCGCTGATCTTCTCCCGGGTGGATCCCGCCGACAAGCTGCGAGTCGTGCGATTGCTCGAAGAGCAAGGCGAGGTGGTGGCCGTCACGGGCGACGGGGTCAACGACGCGCCCGCCCTCAAGCGGGCCCACATCGGCGTGGCCATGGGGCGCACCGGCACCGACGTGGCGAAGGAAGCATCCGAGGTGGTGCTGCTGGACGACAGCTTCCCCACGCTGGTGCACGCCGTGGAGGAAGGGCGCACCATCTACAACAACCTGAGGAAGGTCGTGCTGGCCAGCCTGACGACGAACGTGGCCGAGCTGGTGGCGGTGCTGCTGGGCCTGCTGGGCGTGGCGCTGCACAACCTGGCCATACCGATCCTGGCCATCCAGATACTGGCCATCGACCTGCTCGCGGAGATCATGCCGCTGACGTTCCTGTGCTTCGATCGTCCGTCCGAAGAGCTGATGCGCCAGCGTCCGCGCAGCCGAAAGGACCATATCCTGAGCCTTTCGTCGGGGGCCGAAGTGGTCCTCCTGGGCAGCCTGATCGGCGCACTGGCCGTGGCCAACTACCTGCTCTACCAGTGGCGCCACGGTCCCTTCCCGGAGGTCGGGCAATGGCTGGCCGTGGGCACGGAAGGCACCATACACTACGCGCGCGCGACCACCATGGCCTATCTGACCATCGCCTACTGCCAGTTCGTCAACATCCTCTCGCGCCGTTACGATCTCCAGTCGCTCTTCAACCGGAACATCCTCACCAACAAAGTGCTGCTGTGGTCGATCGCCGCCTCTATCGGGCTGGTCTTCGTAGGCGTCTACGGGCCCTACGTGAGCGACTTCCTTTCGTTCGCCGGTCCCGGACCCGTGGACTGGCTCTACGTGCTGGCCGCGGCGGGCGTCTACCTTGGCATCTTCGAGACGATCAAGCTCTGGAAGCGCCGGCGGCGTCGGGCATAGACTTGACGCCCCTGAGCGGGTCGTCTACATTTCACGCGGTGCTTCCGGTCGTCGCCTTTCGCCTGTCCGTGGAGCGTCGCTACCAGAGGTGAGCCGCAAGTGGAAATCCCTGGCGAACAGGAGCAGCATGGCGACGGGGGCCCGGTTGGGGCCACGCGCCTGAGTGCTGCCCTGCAGAGGGGGCGCGGCAGCCGGACGCTCGTGACGGCTCTCCTGGTCGCCCTGTTCGTCGGGCTGGTGTCCTACTGGCGCATCGTGCGGGGGACTGCGATCATATGGACGCACCTCGCCTACGTGCCCATAGCCCTGGCCGGGCTCTGGTGGGGTCTCAAGAGCGTCTGGCTGGCGGTTCTGCTCGGGGCTCTTGTGGTCGGGCTCGGGCTCGGCACGGGGGGAGTCCAGAACCTGGTGCCGGACCTTCTGCGGGCGTGCTTCTTCGTCGGGGCGGCCCTCTGCGTGGGCACGGCCAGCTCAAGGGCGGCCGCGGCCAGGAAAGCCGAGGAGCAGTCGCGCAGCGAACTCGAGGTGACTCAGCGGCGCCTGGTTGCTTCGGAGCGGCTGGCCTCGATGGGCCAGCTTTCCGCCGGCATAGCGCACGAGCTCAACAACCCGCTCGGCACAATACTGATCTATGCCCACATGATTCTGAAGGAGCTGCCCGAGGACGACCCGAGGCGCGAAGACATCCGGATGATCGCCAGCGAGGCCACCCGATGCAAGAACATCGTGCGGGGCCTTCTGGACTTCGCCCGGCAGTCGAGAGTGTCCAAGGCGCCCACGGACGTGGCTGTGCTCGCCGATGACGTGGTGGCCATCATGAAGCCGAAGGCCGAGGAGGTCGGCGCCAGGCTCACGGCGGAGGTCGAAGACGCCCTGCCGACCATGATGATAGACGCGGACCAGATCAAGCAGATGCTGGTGAACCTGGTGCAGAACGGGCTGGACGCCGTCGCCGAGGGAGGAGACGTCGCCGTCAGCGCCCGCCGGGGGGACCGGCCGGACACCGTGGAGATCAGCATCAAAGACAATGGATGCGGCATCTCCGAGGAGAATCGGCGCAAGTTGTTTGCCCCCTTCTTCACCACCAAGGAGCCCGGCAAGGGCACCGGCCTGGGGCTGGCGATCGCCTACGGCGTGGTGAAGATGCACTCGGGCGACATTGCCGTGGAGAGCGAACCAGGCAAGGGCACGGTCTTCTCCGTTGTGCTGCCCGTGGGACACGAAGGAGAGAACTGATGGAGCAACGCAAGAAGGTGCTGCTGGTCGACGACGACGCCGACTTCGTCGAGATCAACAGGGCCGTGCTGGAACAGCATGGCTACGATGTAGCGGTTGCTTACAACGGTCGGGAATGCATGGAGAGACTGGGATCCGAGAAGCCGGACCTGATCGTGCTTGACCTGATGATGGGCACGTGGAGCGAGGGACTGAACGTGGCCGAGCAACTGCGCAGCTCCGAAGAGACTTCCGACATTCCGCTCCTGCTTGCCACGGTGGTGAACCTGGAGGGGCCCTACGCGTCCCGAGCAGAGCTTGTGTGCGATTCGCTGATCGACGAGTACGTGATGAAGCCCGTGGAACCGGAAGAGCTCGTGAGAGCCGTCGAGCGGGGCCTGCGCCGCAAGACCGAACGCCACGCGCCCGCCCCGGCGGGGGCCAAGGCCCCCGTCATCCTGCTGGTGGACGGCGATACCGACTTCCTGGAGGTGAACCGGGCCCTCCTCGAAGCGAACGGCTACGAGGTCGTCTGCGCGACGGGCGCCCGGGAGGCGATGGAGAAGATGGCCGGGACGAGACCCGACCTGGTCATCACCGACCTGGCCATGGAGACCCTCCTGTCCGGCATATCGCTCGCCCAGAAGATAAGGAGCGATCCGAACCTGCGCGACGTGCCCGTAATGGCCGTCACCGGGCTGAAGTCGCAGCGGGGGTTCGAGTTCGCGCCGTCCGAGGATGAGCTCGCAATGGTGGGGGTAGATCGCTACTTCGAGAAGCCGGTCGATCCGCAGAGACTCCTGGACGCCGTGGAAGAGCTCACAAGGCAGGGGCGCGGGGGAAGGAAGCAATGAGCGATGGGGCCGAGCGGATCCTGGTGGTGGACGACGAGCCGGGGATGCGGGAGGGATGCCGCAGGATCCTCTCCTCGGAAGGCTACGGCGTGGACATCGCCGAGGACGGTCCGACCGCTCTCGGAATCCTCCGGGGCCGCGAGGACTTCGCCGGCGCCCTCGTTGACATCAAGATGCCGGGGATGGACGGCCTGGAGCTGATCCGCCGCATCCGGCAGCGAGATCAGGACATCGTTCTGTTCGTCATCACCGCCTACGCCACCATTGAGACGGCCGTCGAAGCCACCAAGCTGGGCGCTTACGACTACATCCCGAAGCCGTTCACGCCGGACGAACTGCTCGTGCCCGTGCGAAACGGCCTGGAGCGCCGCTCCCTTCGCCTGGAGGCGAGGCGCCTGCAGGAGGAGCGCGAGCGCCGCATGCTCGAGCTGGCCTTCGAGCGTTCCAAGAGCCACACCATCATCAATTGCATGGCAGACGGAGTCCTGGTCGTGAACCGCGACGGCCAGCTCGTCCTGCGCAACGCCGCGGCATCCCGAATCCTGCCGCCATGCGGGGAAACGGCGCTTCCCGCTCCGCTCGACGATGCACTCGCCTGCCCCGAGCTCGCGTCCTTCGTGCGCAAGGCGCTCGGCGCCTCCGCGGGGCCGAGCATCGCCTCCGTCGAGCTCTCCCACGGCGCGGGCACTTTCATGGTCAATGCAAGCCCCGTGCTGGACCGCGACGGCGAGGTCTCGGGCGCCGTTGCGGTGCTGAGGGACATCACGGCTTTGAAGGAGCTTGAGGACGCGAAGTCGACGTTCGTCTCCATGGTGGCTCACGAAGTCAAGCGTCCCCTGGCAGCGATCGAAGGCTACTTGAACGTGATCCTCAGCGGCGCCGCCGGGCAGGACCCCGAACGGGACCGCCGCATGCTGGAGCGTTCCCTGCTGCGCGCACGGGGGCTGCGCACGATGCTGTCCGAGCTGATGGACGTGGTAGCCATGCAGACCGGGCGGTTCGCCCTGGAAAGGACGCCGCTCCGCATTGGCGACGTCGTCGTTGAGGCGACGGAACCGTGCCGGGAGGTGGCCGAAGAGAAGGGCATCGACCTGTCGGTCGAGTGCGACGGGGAGGCAGCCGATGCGCGGGTGCTGGCGGACCGAGAAGCCATTGGCTTGGTCTTCGCGAACCTGGTCGACAACGCGATCAAGTACACGGACGAGGCCGGCCTGGTCGAAGTCCGCGTGGCGGAAGCGGGCGACTACGTTACCGTCTCCGTCAGGGACAACGGCATCGGCATGAGGCCGGAGGAGCTTTCCAGGGCCTTCGATGAGTTTTTCAGGGCCACCAATGCCCGCACCGCCCACGTTCCCGGTACGGGCCTCGGACTGACCGTCGTCAGACGTCTGGTGGACATGCACGAGGGCAAGATCGACGTCGATAGCACCCCGGGGCAGGGAAGCACGTTCACCGTCAGCCTGCCCAAGGCCCCTTGATGTGCCCATCCGCAGACGTGCGCCACGGCCGGGCGCGTGACCTTCTTCCCGTCAGGTTGCCGCCCCCCGGTCAGCCGCCGACCGGCGGCTTCCGGCCTTCAGCCTGAGTTCCTGCACTGCGCAGTAGAGCACTGGCACCAGGAACATGGATACGATGACGACGAGCATCCCTCCGAAGGAGGGAATGGCCATCGGCACCATGATGTCCGAGCCACGGCCGGTGGCAGTGAGCACGGGAATGAGCGCCAGGATCGTCGTTGCCGAGGTCATCAGGCAGGGGCGGATCCGCCGCACAGCTCCCAGGACCGTCGCCTCCCGCACGTCCTCTACGGACTCAATCCGGCGGTCGGCGAAGCTCTGGTCGAGGTAGGTCGCTATGACCACGCCGTTGTCGGAGGCGATACCGAACAGGGCGAGGAACCCCACCCAGACGGCGATGCTCAGGTTCACGCTGTGCATCTGGAAGAGGTCGCGCATGCCGACACCGAAGACGGAGAAGTCCATGAACCACGGCTGACCGTAGAGCCAGATCAGAACGAACCCGCCCGCCCATGCCACGAGGATGCCGCTGAAGACCAGGAGGGTCGTGCTGACTGACCTGAACTGGAAGTAGAGGATCATGAAGATCACGAAGAGCGCCACGGGCAGCACTACGGACATGGTCTTGCGCGCCCGGACCTGGTTCTGGTAGTTGCCGGCGAAGGCATAGCTAACGCCGGCCGGCAGGGAGAACTCGCCCGTCTCGATCTTCTCCTCCAGGTAACGCTGACAGTCCTCGACGACGTCCACTTCGGCGTGGCCGGGCTTCATGTCAAACAGCACGTAGCCCACCAGAAAAGTGTCCTCGCTCTTGATGGCCTGCGGGCCGCGCATGTATCGGATCTCGGCCAGTTGCTGCAGGGGGATTTGCGTGCCGTCCGGTGCGGGGACCAGGATCGTGCCGAGCGTCTCGATGCGGTCCCGCAGTTCACGCATGTAGCGCACGCGGACGGGGAACCGCTCCCGACCTTCGACGGTGGTGGTGATCCGCTTCCCGCCGATGGCCACCTCAATGGCGTCCTGCACCCGACGTATCATGATGCCGTAGCGCGCGGCGGCCTTGCGGTCGATGTCTATCTCCAGGTACGGCTTGCCCACGATGCGATCGGCGATGACGGCCGACGGCTCGACGCTCGGCACCTCCTTGAGCAGCCGCTCGAGGTCCAGTCCAACCCGCTCGATGGTTTCGAGATCGGGCCCCCTGACCTTCACGCCCATGGGCGCCCGCATTCCGCTCTGGAGCATAACGATGCGTGCGAAGATTGGCTGGAGCTTCGGGGCCGGGGTGGTGCCGGGTATGGCGGCCGCCTTCGCGATCTCTTTCCAAATGTCGTCCGGGCTCTCGATGTGGTCCCGCCACTGCCGGTAGGGACGGCCGTCCGGGTCCGGTATCAACTCCCCATCCTCGGCCCTGGCAAACTGCCCCTGCTTCCCATCGTACCGGAACTTCACGCGATGCCCGGCCCCGTCGGTAACGTACTCGGGCTTGTAGTTAATGACCGTTTCGATCATGGAGATCGGGGCCGGGTCCAGCGGGCTCTCCACACGTCCGATCTTCCCCACGACCGTATCGATTTCGGGGATGGCCCGCAGCGCCATGTCCTGCTTTTGGAGCACATCCAGCGCTTCGCCGATTGAGGCGTGCGGCATCGTGGTAGGCATCAGGAGGAATGAGCCCTCGTCCAGCGGCGGCATGAACTCCTTGCCCAGGCCGTTCCAGCTCCTGGCAAGCGTCCATTGAGCCTTCGTGCGGAGCGACTTGTCCCTGATGAAGTCCGGTCGGTCCCAGCTCTTGCCGGCCAACTTCACGAAGGACCGCTTTCCGATCAGTCGCTCCGGATAGTCGATCCCCAGGTCCCGGACCGCCGCGGCAAAGGCCGCTTCCTTCATCGCGAGCGCAGCCGAACTCAAGACGAGGTAGCCCTGCCGCTCCTCCGCCAGCCCGGCGTCGAGCAGCTTCTGGCGGTCGGCGTCCGTGGCATACACGCTCGGAGGAACGCGCTCAATCGGCCCGAGAACGGGTCCCGCGCCGAGCCAGGAGTAGCCGCCGCAGACGAGCAAAGCCAGCGGCACGCAGACGAACATGATCTTGTGCGCAAGGCACCACCTCAGGATCGGCTCGTAGAGTGCGCGAACCACGTAGAAGAACGCCAGCAGTCCTCCGATTATGGTTGCCACGAACACGAGGTTGCGCGGCAGGCCCCTCTCCGGGCCCAGCGGTTCCCAATGCCGGGTCAGCAGGAGGCCGACGAGCGCCACCGCTGCCCCACTGGCCAGCAGGGGGCCGGCCCTGCGCAGCAACCGGGGAAGGTGCGGCGCCGCCAGGTAATACGCTCCGAAGAGGACGAGGAACGGACCGGCGATCCACCACCGGGCGGCGAGAGCAAGAACCACCCCGGCCAGGATCACACCTGCCAGGAACATCCGCTTGAGCTTGCTGGAGCGGACCTTCCTGGCAAACAGGACGTACGCGCCCGGCGGGACGATTGTGAGGGCCACTATCACGGAGGCGACGAGGGCGAACGTCTTCGTGAAGGCCAGGGGCTTGAACAGCTTTCCTTCGGCCCCCGTCATGGCGAAGACGGGCAGAAAGCTGACAACGGTGGTCGAAACCGCCGTCAGGACGGCGCTGCCCACCTCGCGTGTGGCCCGGAAGACGACCTCCAGGCGTGGCTCCTCGGGGTCCGCGTGCTCCAGATGCCGGAGTGTGTTCTCGCACACGATGATGCTCATGTCGACGATGGTGCCGATGGCGATGGCTATCCCGGAGAGGGCAACGATGTTCGCGTCCACGCCAAAGAGCTTCATCGCGACGAAGCACATGAGCACGGCAAGCGGCAGCGCGGCGGTTATCAGAAGGGAGCTTCGCAAGTGGAGGACCGAGATGATGACCACGATGATGGTGACGAGGATCTCCTGCGAGAGGGCGGAGCTGAGCGTCCCCAGCGTCTCGTAGATCAGGCCGGTCCTGTCGTAGAAGGGGACGATGGTGACCTGGCTCGTCGTCACCCATTCGGGCCAGCGCTCGCGGGAGGCGGAGCGAAGCCATTTCAGCCAGGCGGGCCGGTTCAACTCCGCCCCTGCAAAGGCCTCGAAACCATTCGAGCGGGCGAACCGGACTGCCTCGTCCCTGGTCACGCGTCGCCAATCAATGACGGGCTTAGTCGCCAGGCCCGGAGCGACCTCGCGTATCTTGTTCTTGAGGTCCTTTATCGCCCCCAGGGGGTTGTAGCCGTAGCGAACGACCGCGACGCCGCCGACCGCCTCGGCGCCGTCCTTGTCCAGGGCGCCGCGCCTGAGGGCAGGCCCGAGGGTCACCCTCGCGATGTTCCTGACGTAGACGGGCACGTTCTCGTGCACGGCAACAACGCTATCCGCCAGGTCGGCGACGCTCTTGAGAAAGCCCAGCCCGCGGATGACGTATTCCGCCCTGTTGAGCTCGATCGTCCCGGCGCCGACGTCGACGTTGGACATGCGGACGGCCATGAAGACCTGCTCCAGGTCCACCCCGTAGGCCCTCATGGCGTCGGGGTCCACGTCGACCTGGTATTCCTGCACGAAGCCGCCGACGGAAGCCACCTCGCTGATGCCTTCCGCCGACATCAGCGCATAGCGCACGTACCAGTCCTGGATCGTGCGCAGTTCGTGGAGGTCCCAACCGCCGGCGGGGTGTCCGTCGGGGTCGCGCCCTTCGAGGGTGTACCAGAAGATCTGTCCCAGCGGCGTGGCGTCCGGTCCCAGGGCAGGCTGGACGCCTTCGGGCAAGGTGCCCGCAGGCATGCTGTTGAGCTTCTCCAGGACGCGGTTGCGCGACCAGTAGAAGTCCACGTCGTCCCGGAAGATCATGTATATGCTGGAAAAGCCGAGCATCGAGGAACTGCGGATCGTCTTGACACCCGGCACGCCCAGCAGGGAGACCGTCAGGGGGTAGGTGATCTGGTCCTCGACGTCCTGCGGGGAGCGCCCCATCCATTGCGTGAAGACGATCTGCTGGTTCTCGCCGATGTCAGGTATGGCGTCCACGGCCACGGGGCTGCGGGGCAGTCTGCCGAGCTCCCAGTCGAACGGCGCTACCATCAGACCCCAGCCCACGAGGAGCAGCACGAGCAGCCCGACCACCAGCTTGTTCTCCAGGCAGAAGCGGATCAGCCTGTCGAGGAGCGATTGCTTCTCAGCCGGGGGCGGAGGCACCCGGGCGCCATTACTCATGACCGTGCCCCCCTGAGGTCGGGCGCGCCTCGCCGGGAGAAAGGCCGAAGTGCTCGCGCAGGCGCGCCATGTGCCTCTCAAGGAGAGGCAGAACGGCCTCGACCTCCTCGAAGCGGGCCGCTTCGCGCCCCTCGAATGCGTCGTTCCCCAGCAGCATCGACAGCTCGTCCCACATGGCCCGGGCGTGCCCGGACACCAGGCCTGCCTGCACGCCGTCAACCGCGTCGGAGAGTCCCTTGAAGGCCGCCCTCGTGCGTTCCAGGTCACCGCCCCGCACGGCACTCAGCACCTGCTCGTAGGCCGCCTGGACCGGATGAAGTTCATGCTGGAAGGCGGCGGGCACCTGCATCCCTTGGGGCATCCCTTCCGGCGCGGCCTCCAGCGTTCCGCCACCGTGATAGTGCGCACCGGCCGCACCGCCCCCTTCCGGCGCCATCATGCTCGGGCTGGCCTGTATCTGAAGCGCGCTGTCGATCTTGAAGTTGCCGCGCGTGACGACCAGCTCGCCTTCTCGCAGGCCGTGGCGCACGATGTAGTAGTCTCTGGCGCGCGGTCCCAGGACGACCTCCCGCCCCACGAACGTGGGCTGCGCGGCTTCCTGATCCTCGACGTACACGACCGCGCGCGTCCCCGTGACAAGGGGCGCGGAGGCCGGGATCACCAGGGGCCGCGCAGACTCCTCCGCAGCGGCAGGTACGTAGCCCAGCGATTCGGCCGTGACCAGATCCATGCCGCACATATCGCACGTGCCCGCCTCCGGCTTCACGATCTCGGGGTGCATGGGGCAGATCCATTTGCCGGCAAGATCCGGTTCCATGATCCGTCCGCCCATTGCCACGTGCGCGAGAACAAGGCCGTGCACGAACATCTGGGGCTTGAGCTTCCGGTCAAGATTGGCCAGGTTGACGCGCACCTTGACGGTCCTGGTCGCGGGATCCACGACGGGGTCGATGAAGGCGATCTTTCCGACGAACGGCTCCCCCGGGTACGCTTCGGTCGTCACGGTCACGTCCTGCCCGTACCGGAGCCATCCCAGGTCGGACTCATAAGCGTCCAGGTAGACCCAGACCTGGCTGAGGTCGGCTATGGTGTAGATGCGGGTGCCCGTCTGGACGTACATGCCTTCTTGGGCGTGCTTCTGCACGACCGTGCCGCCCGTCGGAGCGTATATAGTGATGTGGTCGGAGGGAGCGCCGCGCTGCTCGACCTCACGGATCTGCGCCTCCTTCAGCCCCCAGAGCCTCAGCTTGTCGCGCGCGGCGACGACGGTCGCCTCGGCGGTCTCCCTCATGATGCTCACGTCGCTGGCGGCCAGCTCGCGCGCGGCTTTGAGGGCCTGGAGCAGTTCTTCCTGGGCGCTCAGAAGCTCCGGGCTGTAGATGTAGACCATGTGATCGCCTTCCCGGACTTCGACCCCCGTGTAGTCCACGTACAGCCGATCGAGCCGCCCCGGAATCCAGGCCGCTATGTAACCCACGCGCGTTTCGTCGTAGGCGATCTTGCCGACCAGCCGCACTTCGGCCACCGCAAAGCGTCTCTCGACAGGGCTCGTCTGGATGTCCATCAGCGCCCGCCCTTCGGCGCTGGTGGCGAAGCGTCGCAGGCTCGGCACCGCGCCCGGGCCCTCTGTTGGCGCGGCAACAGGCACGAGCGGCATGGCGCAGATGGGACAACTCCCCGGCTCGGCCTTGCGGATCTGGGGATGCATCGAGCAGGTCCAGAACTGCACCGCCGCCTCGTCCGCCGTGGCGGGCTTGGCTTCTGCGGGGGCGGGTCCGACCGCACCGGGCGGCAAGAGCCAGCCGCGCGCGGTATAGCCGAGCAGCGCGCCCAGGACGACCAGCGCCAACACGCCCGCCTTCAGGCCCAGTGACTTGAGGGAAATCGCGACGATGGTTTCTCCTCCTCACTATGCAAGGTCAGTCCAGGGCGCTCTTCGCGCCTGCATCCCGTTCGGCTGCAGCTCCTTCGCCCGGCGCGTCTTGTGCGGAGGCCGGGCCATGCTCGACGCGCCGTCCGAACTGCCGGCCCACCAGCATCTCCAGCTCGGCCAGCCGCTGCGACTGGTCGGTGCGGGCCCGTTCATGGGAGAGCTCGAACTCCAGCAGGGCCCTGATGGCGTCCACCACGTCGAGGAAGCTCGCATTGCCTGCTCGGAAGGCCGTCTCGGATGCGCTCAGGGATTGCCGGCCCTTCGGCAGGAGCGTGTCGCGGTAGAGGTCGACCTTTCGCTCTGCGTCCCTGAGCCTGTAGAGCACCATCTTGACGGCCGAGGCCAGAGCGTTCTCGCGCTCCGTCCGGGCCTTCACGGCGGCCCTCTTGCGCGCCTGGGCCTCGCGCACGCCGGCCTCGAGCTTCCCGCGCCAGATGGGCAGGTTGATCGAGACCATTGCGATGACGGGATCCTTGCCGCTGTCCGACGTGGCCATGACTGCCGAGCCGGTGTCGATGTAGTCCACGCCTACGGTGATGTCGGGGTAGAAGTCCTTGCGGGCCAGCCGAACGGCGTGTTCTTGTCTTGCGATCTCGTGCTGAAGCTCTTGAAGCTCAGGGCTGACCGCGGGCAGCCACGCCAGGATCTCTTCGTCCGTGGCGTCCAGTTCCTGCCGGTCGATGTCGCGGGGCCAGGGCAGTTCGGCTCCCGCGGGGCGGTTCAGTGCGGCGTTCAGCCGCGCCACTACGGGCTCCCGCAAGTCGATGAGCGTGCGCAGACGGTCGTCGAGCTTGCCCAGCTCCACCTGGGCCCGTATGAGGTCGGAGTACCGGGCTGCATCAGCCCTGTAGCGCGTCCTGAGCACCTCCTCCAGGTATCTGAGGAAGTCCCGCTGCTCCCTGACGACCGCGATCGCCCGGCCGAGGTAGTAGTACTCGCAGTAGGCGTCTTTGACGCGGTAGAAGAGCCGCAGCTTCTCGGCCTCGTAGCGCATCCGCTCCGCTTCGACGGCTTCCCAGGCGGCGTCGCCCCGCAGCTTCAGCTTCCCGAACCATGGGAGCGTCTGCGCCAGCCCTACCCCGTGCTCCTGCGGCCCGACGCGAGTCTCAACCTCGCGGATGAAGTGACGGTAGGTGAAGCGCGGGTCGGGCAGGGCCCTGACCTGCGGCGCTCGTTCCAGGGCGGCCTTCCATCGGCTGAACGCCGCCTCGAGCCCCGCGTTGTTGAGCGCGGCGTAGGCAAGGTAGTCTTCCAGCGAGGGGCTCTCCGGCAGCGGAGCGACCTGCACGTGCTCGGCCGCTCGGCCGAGGCTGGAACTGCGCACCTCTGCCGGCCATGAGTCTCCCTCAAGCGCGGAGGAGGGACCGCCTGCGGCGGCGCATCCTGCTGCTGACAGAAGCCCGAGGGCCCCTGCCAGGGCCGCCAGGAGACCGCCGGCAACGGAGAACGGTTTGCGCAGGTAGTACCCAATTCTCATCGGAGTTGTCCTTTTTCTCTCGAACGCGTCGCATCGTATTCCCTTCCCTCAGAACGCCCCCGACGTCACGCCCCCCCTGCGAGAACTCAGGCCCTCCTGTCGCCCGTCTCAGCTTCTGCCCGCCGGCCTGGCCCGCGCGAGTGGCTTCCTACTTGGGGCGCATATCGCCGTACAACCGGACAAGTTCGTCTATCTTCGCTTCTGCGTCTGCGGGATCGTCGGAGCCGAGGGCACCCACGACGCAGGTTCGCATGTGGTTGCGCAGAACCAGGGCACCGACCTTGTGCAGCGCGGCTTCCACCGCCCTTATCTGGTACAGGACGTCGACGCAGTAGCGCCCCTCATCGATCATCCTGGACAGACCCTCGACCTGTCCCGCGATCTTCCTCAGCCTGGTGGATGCGTCTTCCTTGAGGCGATCGTCGATCACTTGTCGCTCTCCCGTAGAAGCTCCCGCTTTAGCTCGATTGTACCCTACCCTGGGTAGGGTGTCAATCCCCTGCTCCGCTCACCGTGAACCACGTCCATTGGCGCCATCCTGGTGCGCACCGAGGTCGGGCTCGGCGAGCTGGTATCCCTTTGGAGGGGTGGGGCTCGCCGGCAGACGGGGCGGCGTCCCCGCTTGCTCAGCGGCGCGGCTTCTGAGAGAATCGGCAGCACGGCGCTACGCTCTGCCGAGGACGGCGACCCGCCGTCCGCCGGCCACGCCGGGAGGCCCCATTCCATGGAAGGACACGATGGCTGAGAGCGATAGGGCGAAACTGACCGACCCGTTTAGCGTTGCACTGGACCTGGAGCAGGCCGCCCTGGCCGAGGTGGCGGAGCACCTGGTGCGGCGCGCAGCCGACATGCGCGGCTACTACGCCGATGAGGAGGCCCTGGAGGAGCTGATCCGCGAACACGACGACCCCGTTCACTACGAGGTGTTCGACACGCCGGTGCCCGAAGCAGCGGGCCATCTCAAGTTCTGCATCAGCAAGCTTCAGCCCGGCACCGTCGGCGACGAGTGTTTCATGACCAAGGGGCACTACCACGAGGCGGCCGGCACGGCCGAGGTCTACCTGTGCCTGGGCGGCAGTGGATGCATGCTGATGAAGACGGACGACGGCCGGTGCGAGGCCGAGCAGATGCATCGCGGCGCCGTGGTATACGTGCCGCCCCACTGGGCGCACCGCTCCGTGAATACTGGGCACGAGCCGCTGATCTCCTTCTGCGTCTACGCGGCGGAGGCGGGCCACAACTACGGCGACATCGCCCGGGAGGGCTTCCCGAAGCGCATCTTCCGGCGCGACGGGGAAGTCACAATCGAGTAGCGGCGGAGCCACGGGAAGGAGGAACGCGACATGGGTGCGCTGCGATACGCGATCCATGCCTACGCGTGGACAGGAAGCTGGAGCAATGAGACGCTGGACTGCATCGATCGGGCAAGGGACCTGGGGTTCGATCTGATCGAGATCCCGCTCATGGAACTCGATAAGGTGGATCCGGACGCAATCCGCGCGCGCCTGGACGCCGTCGGCATCGGCGTCGTCACCTCGACCGCATGCGGCGAACGGGCCGACCCCACTGCCGACGATGAGGCGGGCCGGGCGGCCGGCATTCGGTACCTGAAGGACTGCGTTAGGGCCACGGCGGACATCGGCGCGACAACCTTCACGGGCGTGATCTACTCGGCGCTGGGCCGACGCATCGACCACATGCCCGGACCCGAGCATTGGACTCGCGCGGCCCGGGCCATCAGGGAAGCAGCTCAGCACGGCCAGGAGCTCGGCGTAACCCTCGGCATCGAGCCCGTGAACCGCTACGAGACGTTTTTGATCAACACGTGCGACCAGGCTCTCCAACTCGTGGAGATGGTGGGCGAGCCGAACGTGAAGGTGCACCTCGACGCCTATCACATGAACATCGAGGAAAACGACTTCTACGAAGCCACCAGGAAGGCGGCCCCCCTGCTCTGCCACTATCACCTGAGCGAAAGCCATCGCGGCACGGTGGGCACGGGCCTGGTCGACTGGGACGGGATCATGCGGGGGCTGGCCGACAGCGGCTACCGTGGCTGCGTGGGCATGGAGTCCTTCGTCCAGGTCGCCCCAGCGATGGCGGGCGCCACGTGCATCTGGCGGAGGCTGGCGGAAGACAATGACCGGAGCCTGTCGGAGGGCCTGGCGTACCTGAAGTCGCTGGAGGACAAGTACTTCACCGCAGACCCCTGATCGACACTGAAGCAAGGCCAGTTAAGTAGGAGAAGCAAGGCCATGGCCGACATCGAATTGACGAAGGTCGAGACCTGGGCGCCGCACCCGAGCGCAGCGCCCGTCACGAAGAAGGCGAAGGGCGGGAGCGTCGTCATTGAGGCGAACGGCACGCGCACGTGCGTGGGAGGCTGGCAGTTCGCCTTCAAGGGCATCCGGGGCGGGCAGGGCTACCGCATCCGGACTCGGGTCCGGCACGAGGGCATCGAGCATCCGGTCGACTGCCTTCAGGCGCTCGCCTGCTGGGGCGAGTGGGAGCCCGAGAAGACGAGCCCGCGGAAGCACTGGAACTATCTGCTGCCCGTGAAGCCGGGCGCGCGACAGATGGACCTGGAGGCCGTGGCCCGGGCTCCGAAGGGCGCGAAGGTTCTCACTGTGCGGTACGTCTTCCGCTGGGCAACGGGCGGCGTCACACGATGGGATGCGCCGCAGATCGAGCCGGTTGATATCCCGGAGCGCAAGCCGGTCAAGGCGTGCATCATCAACGCGACGCGCCAGACGCGGGACCGAATCAAGATCCTCCGCTTCTCCCGTGGCCTCGACCTGCCCGAAGAGATCGCCGAGAAGGTGGACCTCTGGGGCAGCCTGGCCCGCGCGGCCTGCCGCAAGCGCCCCGACCTCGTCGTCACGCCTGAGATCGTCATCAGCGGAGAGGGCCGCGTCGACGGCGCCGTGGAAGTGCCCGGCCCCGCCACGGCGCCCTTCCAGGAGATCGCCCGCGACCACGGGACGCACATCGTGCTCGGCCTGAAGGAGCGCGACGGCGACGCCGTCCACAACAGCGCCGTGCTCATCGCGGCCGACGGCGAAGTGCAGGGCGCCTACCGCAAGGTGCACCTGGCCACGGGCGAGGACATATCGGGCGCGGTGCCCGGCGACGGCTTCCCGGTCTTCGAGACGCCGATCGGCCGGATCGGGTGCCTCATTTGCATGGACACGACCGTCTGCGAGTCGGCGCGGATGCTGGCCCTGAACGGGGCGGACTTCATCTGCTTCCCCATCATGGGCGACCTGCGGGCCGACCGCTTCTCCATCGGGCAGCCCATCTTCAACGAGAGCCGCTGGAAGGCCATCATGCGCACGCGGGCCATCGATAACCAGGTCTGCATGGTCATCGCCCGCAACGACGTGCAGGGGAGCTGCATCATCGACCGCAAAGGCGATTTCCTCGCATGGAACGAGGGCGACCAGGAGTTCACGTTCGCCACCGTGCCGATGGAAGACGGCTATCGCGTCTGGGGCGGCGGCGATTTCCGCGAGGTCACTTTCATGCTGCGCCGCCCGCACCTCTACGGCATCTACGCGGACGAATCCTGCCTCGGTCCGCTGGCGTAGGGGCGCTGATCTCCAAAAACGCCCCGGAGGGAGCCGAACCGATGGGCAACTCGGGCAGACCGAACGTCGTGCTCATCCTCGTTGACGACATGGGCTACGGCGACTTCAGCGCGTTCAACTACGGCCGCTCCAGCACTCCGGTGCTCGACGCCCTCCTGCGCGAGGGCGTGGCTCTGACGCAGCATTACTCGGCCTCGCCGATCTGCGCGCCGGCCAGGGCAGCGCTGATGACGGGCCGGTATCCGCACCGCACCGGCGCCATCGAGACGCGCGAGCTGCGCGGCCTGTGCAACATGGCGCTCAGGGAGACGACCATCGGCGATCTGTTCAAGCGCGCCGGCTATGCGACGGGCTTGATCGGCAAATGGCACAACGGGTGCCTGCGGCCGGAGTTCCATCCGAACGCGCGAGGGTTCGACGAGTTCGTGGGATTCCGCAGCGGCTGGCAGGATTACTACGACTGGGTGCTCGATCGCAACGGAGCCTTCGAGAAGGCGGACGGCCGCTACCTGACCGATGCCTTCACTGAGGAATCAGTCGGGTTCATCGAGCGCCATCGGGGCGGGCCGTTCTTCCTGCACGTCTGCTACAACGCGCCGCACACGCCGTTCCAGGCGCCGGAGGACGAGGTCGGTCCCTTCGCCGAAACGGGCAACTTCAACAAAGCCGTCAGCACGATATACGGCATGTTGCACGTGATGGACGCCGGCGTCGGCCGGGTCCTCGAGGCGCTGCGCGCGCAAGGCCTGGAGCAGAACACGATCGTCCTGTTCACCAGCGACAACGGCCCGCAGTTCGGCGGGCCGGGCGAGCGGTGCAGCACGCGGTTCAACTGCGGCTTCAACGGCTCCAAGGGCCTCGTCTACGAAGGCGGAATCCGCGTCCCGGCCATCGTGCGGTGGCCGGCAGGGCTCGACGGCCGCCGCTACGTGCATGAGATGATTCACTTCTGCGACTGGCTGCCGACGCTGCTGGCCGCCGCCGGACTCGAGGCGCCGCAGGATCTGGCGCTCGACGGGCAGAACGCCCTGCCCGTCCTCCGGGAGGAGGCCGGCGACTTCCCCACGACGCGGTTCTGGCAGTGGAACAGGTTCCAGCCCGTCGTGACGTCCAACGCCGCCATGCGGGACGGTGACTGGAAGCTGGTCCGGCCCGCCATCAAGGAGACGGTCTGGACCGATCCCGAGGAGCAGAAGCTGGACAGCGCGTATCGCAACGAGCCGTGGAAGGAATTCGAGCCCATAACCGGCGAGTTCCCGCCGCGTTACGTCCCCGCCCCTCCCCCGCCGGAGCTCTACAACATCGCGGCCGATCCCCTGGAGCGAGAGAACCTGGCCCCCGGCCACCCGGCCCGCGTCGCGCGGATGCTGCGGGCGCTGGAGTCCTGGTTCGAGGACGTGGAGGCCGACCGGGCTTCGATCGGCGGCGCGTGGTAGGTCCATCCGTCGCGCCGCTGGCGCCTATGGCCCGTCCGCCAACGCACGCCCCACGGTCCGCCGGCCTTTGGTGGTGGCCGAGCAGAGGCAGGCCGCCGCCATGCCGGACGGGGACGCCATGCAGAACGGCCGGTGCGGCTGAGCAGGGGCTATCCATGCGCTGCTGGAGGGATTCCAGCGCCATTTTTTCGCCGTTTGTTTCATATCGGATTGGGCGTCCCGCCCTTAAGTCCGTGATTGAGCCACCTCCGTCCCGGACCGTGTCGAGGCTATCGTAAGGCACGAGAGTTCTTCTGGGAACGGTTCGCACCGTGAGGAGGGGTCGCCCGCCGGCCGGCACAACGTTTGCTATATAGCTCTACGCTTCTGTCCACACCTATAATCCCGCTTGGTACGATGCGCCGTAGACTGAGCCCTGGTCCTGTCCGGACGGCGCCGGTCCGCCAAGAGGAAGTCCATTTGCTCTCTGATCCAATGGAGGGGGAAGAGATGAAGAGGTACCTCGCGCCTGCCGTGTGTGCCGTCCTGGCCCTGCTTATCGCCCCCGGGAGCGCGCTGGCGCAGTCGGATACCGCGACTTGCGGCATCACGGTGACGGTCGACGCCATCGTGGAGTGGGATGCCGCCGCTTTCACGGCCATCGGTCTGGCGAACATCACCGCCCAGGGCGACCAGCCAACAGGCACCTCGTCGCTCGTCCTCTACACGAACGGGGACGTCGACCTGACTGCGGACAACGATACGGACGCCCAGTTGTCCAGTGCCACCGACGCGCTGGTGACCGAGTACCAGCTCACCGACGACGGTGACGGAACGTCGGGTACCGGTATGGTCACCGACGTCACGACGTGGACGGACTACACAACGTTCCTGAGCCCGGCTGTGACGGTAACGCACGTGTCCACCGATGGGGCGGTCAACATCACCCTAGGCGTGCGGGCGTCCAACCC